>Ga0182742_1000886_pt1 | contig 42344 bp, 36 predicted proteins | sample eDN5th37CBELigMG_FD_128880 | JGI IMG/M metagenome (GOLD analysis project Ga0182742, IMG submission 128880) | Enriched Miracle-Growth compost microbial communities from Emeryville, California, USA - eDNA 5th pass 37_C BE-Lig MG (version 2)... ... | reverse complement strand
TTGGTTGCGGGGGCAGGATTTGAACCTACGACCTTCGGGTTATGAGCCCGACGAGCTGCCAGACTGCTCCACCCCGCGTCTGAGAAATGAATCATAGCCTTATTTTTAACCTGGCGCAAGTTTCGAGCCTTTTTGAATTTGAATGTCGATGAACGATAGCGAGGCAATAGTCGTGCTGGAAACCGCGCTCTTGTGCGCGGCGCAGCCCATGCAACTGTCCGAAATGCGCAAGCTGTTCGGGGACGATGAGCAATTCGACAACAGCGCGTTGCGCGGGCTGCTGGAGACACTGCAGAACAACTGGGCCGACGGCGGCCTGGAGCTGGTGCAGCTGGCGAGCGGGTGGCGCTTCCAGAGCCGTCCCAGCATGCAGCGCTACCTGGAAAGGCTCAATCCCGAGAAGCCGCCCAAGTACTCCCGCGCCGTGATGGAAACGCTGGCCATCGTGGCCTGGCGCCAGCCGGTGACCCGGGGCGACATCGAGGACATACGCGGCGTGACCGTGTCTTCCCAGATCGTGAAGGCCCTGGAGGACCGCGGATGGATCGAGGTCATCGGCCATCGCGACGCGCCCGGACGCCCGGCGCTGTTCGGCACCACGCGGCAGTTTCTCGACGACCTCGGCCTGCGCGCGCTGGACGAACTGCCGGCGCTGGAATCGGCCCAGGCCGCAGCCGCGCTGGCCGGCCTGGACCTGGGCGAAGTGCAGCAGGTGATGGGCGAGGGCGGCCCGGAAGACGGCGCCCAGGAAGAAAAACAAGAAGATTCCGAAGCCGCCGCCGACGCCGCCGCGGTTATCCCGGTTGCGGAATTGTCTGTTTCGGAACAGGATGTACCCATAGGGCCGGTCGATAGCGTAGAATTCCCGCTTTCGCGCACAGAAGAAAGCGCGGAACCCGCCGACGAATCCACCGTCCGGGAGCAAGCCGAAGGCTTGTCCGATACGCCAGCCATGCCCGGTTTTCCCGGGAGCGAGGCTGGCAGCGACATTTCCGATATGGCCGCCGACGCCCCTGAGGCCGGTGCTGCAAAGGAAAGCGTCGAGAACGCAAAACACGCGGAACCGACCGACCCGATTGACGAGACCGATCACGCGGCGCCAGCCGCTGCCGGGCATGAGCCCGCTTCCGGTCTTGCCGATCCTGTTCGGCCTGGCCCGGACGCCGCCTCGCCGGAATCGGACGAGGCAGATCTCCGGCGGCCCGAGGCCGACCAAGAGCCGGTGTCCTCAGATGATGACGAGCCTGCCCCCGGCAGGCCTACCCAAGTTTGAAATTCGGAGCTGTCCCAGTGACAACGAATACAACAATGCAGGATGACAATCCCCGTTCAGATGACGCCGTTACCGGCGGCCAGCCGGAAGCCGCCACGGCGCGCGAGCCGGCGGCCGAGGGCGAAGCCGGCGCGCGCGGCCGCGGTCGCAAGCTGAGGACGCCGTTCCGCCGCCGCCGCGGCGACGCGTCGGCCGAGCCGGCCGAGCCGGCCGCCGCCGGCGAGGCCCAGCCCGCAGCGGCCGAGGCCGCCGCCCCGGTCGAGTCCGCGGACTCCCGCGGCGCCGAGCAGGAAGCCGAGCAGGCGCTGGCCTACCTCGAGACGGCCGACCGCATGGAGCAGCGCCTCGGCAAGTACCTCAACAGCGAAGCGGTCATGCCCAAGCTGCACAAGGTGCTGGCGGACGCGGGCATTGGCTCGCGCCGCGAAATGGAAGAACTCATCGTGGCCGGCCGCGTGTCGGTCAACGGCGAGCCGGCGCACATCGGCCAGCGCGTGGCCCCCAACGACCAGGTGCGCGTCAACGGCAAGCCCATCGTGCGCGCCAACACCAAGAAGCCGCCGCGCGTCATTCTCTACCACAAGCCCGCCGGCGAGATCGTCAGCCATGACGATCCGGGCGGCCGCGCCAGCGTTTTCGCGCGCCTGCCCAAGCTGCGCACCGGCAAATGGCTGTCGGTCGGCCGCCTGGACCTGAACACCGAAGGCCTGCTGATCTTCACGACCTCCGGCGATATGGCCAACCGCATCATGCATCCGCGCTACGGCACGGAGCGCGAGTACGCGGTGCGCGTGCTGGGCGAGATGGACGAGGCGCAGCGCCAGTCCCTGGTCGACGGCATCGAGCTGGACGATGGCCTGGCCGCGTTCGGTTCGCTGGACTACCTGGGCGGCGACGGCAGCAACCGCTGGTATCGCGTCACGCTGCAGGAAGGCCGCAACCGCGAAGTGCGCCGCATGTTCGAGGCGGTGGGCGTCACCGTCAGCCGCCTGATCCGCACGCGCTTCGGCGACATCGTGCTGCCGCGCACGCTGCGCCGCGGCCGCTGGGACGAGCTGGATTCCTCGCTGGTCACCGCGCTGATGGTCCAGCTGGGCCTGTTGCGCGAGGACGACGACGCGGGCGGCAACCGCCGCCGCTCCAAGCAGCCGCAATCGCACGACAGCGCCTTGCCGCCGGGATTCGGCACCATGGATCGCAACGGCATGAACGGCGCGCGCATCGGCCGCCGCGGCAAGCTGCAGGGCGGCGGCAAGGGCAGCGCCGGCCAGACGCTGGCTTGTCCGTCCGATCCGTTCGGCACCGGTCTGATGTTCGCCGGCGGCTACGCCAACGGCCATCCGCTGGGCGGCGACACGGGCAACCGCAAGGGCGGCAAGTCCGGCGGCGGGCGCGGCGCGGCCGCGGGCGGCAAGGGCGGCAAGGGCGGCGGCAAGCCGGGTTCCAAGTCCGGCAAGCCGGGCGGCAACAAGGGCCGTGGCGTGCGCGCCGCGGCGGCCGGCGGCCAGCCGGGCAACGTCGCAGCCGGCAATGTGGCCGAGGCGCCGGCCGGCGCCGGCCGCAAGTCCGGCAAACCGGGCGGCGGCAAGCCGGCAGGCGCGCGCGGCGGCAATGCTGCGCGCGGCGGCAAGCCGGCGGCCGGCGGCCGGGGCGGCAACAAGACCGAGGGCGCGCGTTCCGGCGGCAACAAGGGCCCGGGCGCTGGCGGCAAGCCGCGCGCGCCGCGCAACGCCGCGCCGCGCGGCGACGACTGGCAACCCCGTGGCGCTTCGGCGCACGAATCCCGCCTGGGCATGATGGGCGGGCGCAGCCACCGGGGCCGTTGATGGCCGCGACCCGGCGCGCTGGCTACGCCGCCGGGTGAGATATGTCCCAGATAAACGTGGGTCTGGACGTAAGCCCGTGACGAATCAGGCGTTTTTTCAGTTTATCTGGTAAAATCAATGGTTTTCATGGCTTCGCGTCTTTGCTTTTGCCTGGATGTTTTGCCGGGACGCGTTCGGTGCTGTGTTGCAAACCCGGTGTTGTAAACACGATTGCAACCACGCTTGAACGGCGCCGGCAATAACGGCAGCATAGAAAGCGATTCCGGGTCCGGGGCGCCCGGCGCCAAGCCAAATATTAGGTCGCAATATAGGGCACCGCCCGGCATTGCTCCTTACGTGCAGTAGGGTAGCGGCTGGGCGCTGTGCAATACGGTGGGCTGGGCGTGCAGCCCATTTTTTTTGAGTATATGGCTGATTTATTCGCATTGACCAAAGAGGCTCTGGCCGGCATGGACGTCGAACTCGTGGACGTCGAGCGTGCCGCCCTGGGCCTTTTGCGCGTCACGATCGACCGGGTCGGCGGTGTGCGCATCGAAGACTGCGAGCAGGTATCCCGCCAGCTGTCGCGGGTGTTTGAAGTCGAGAACATCGACTACAAGCGGCTGGAAGTCGGTTCGCCGGGCGTGGACCGCCCGCTGCGCAACGAGGCCGATTTCCGCCGGTTCGCAGGCGAGCGCATCGAAATCAAGCTGCGCGAGGCATTGGACGGACGCAAGGTCTTTTCCGGCACGTTGACCGTGCCCGAAGAAGACGCCGCGGCCTCGGATGCGGCTGCTGGAGTGCAAAAGACCGTGTTCGGTCTCGAATTTGAGGCAAAAAAGAACGAAGTCCAGGTGTTGAATTTCACGGTCGAAGATATCGAACGTGCAAAACTGGATCCTGTTCTGGATTTCAAGGGCAAAAAGCGATGAGTCGCGAAATTCTTCTGTTGGTCGATGCCTTGGCGCGTGAAAAGAACGTCACGCGCGACGTCGTGTTCGGCGCGCTCGAAAGCGCGCTGGCCTCGGCAATGAAAAAGCGCTTCAAAGATGATGCGGACATCCGTGTCGCCATCGATCGGGAAACCGGCGATCACGAAGGCTTCCGCCGCTGGCTGGTCGTGCCCGACGAGGCGGGCCTGCAGGAACCCGACAAGCAGGAAATGCTGTCGGACGCGCAGGAAATCGTCCCCGGCATCAAGGAAGGCGAATACATCGAAGAGCCGCTCGAACCCATCGAGTTCGGCCGCATCGGTGCGCAGGCCGCCAAGCAGGCCATCCTGCAGAAGATCCGCGACGCCGAGCGCGAACAGGTGCTGAACGACTTCCTGGAGCGCGGCGAGACCATCGTGTCCGGCACGATCAAGCGCATGGACAAGGGCGACGCCATCATCGAGACCGGCAAGATCGAGGCGCGCCTGCCGCGCTCCGAGATGATCCCGAAGGAAAACCTGCGCGTGGCCGACCGCGTCCGCGCCTTTGTGTTGCGCGTCGACCACGCCGCGCGCGGCCAGCAGGTGATCCTGTCGCGCACCTCGCCGGAGTTCATCCGCCAGCTGTTCGAGAATGAAGTGCCCGAGATCGAGCAGGGCCTGCTCGAGATCAAGGCCGCGGCCCGCGACGCCGGCGTGCGTGCGAAGATCGCCGTGGTGGCATACGATAAGCGTATCGATCCGATCGGTACGTGCGTGGGCATGCGCGGTTCGCGCGTGACCGCGGTGCGCAACGAGCTGGGCGGCGAGCAGGTCGACATCGTGCTGTGGTCGGAAGATCCGGCGCAGTTCGTCATCGGCGCGCTGGCGCCGGCCAACGTCGAATCCATCGTCGTGGACGAAGACAAGCACGCCATGGACGTCGTGGTGGACGAGGAAAACCTGCCCAAGGCCATCGGCGCCAAGGGCCAGAACGTCCGCCTGGCTTCCGAGCTGACCGGCTGGCAGATCAACATCATGACGCCGGAAGAAAGCCTGAACCGCCAGGAAGTCGAACGCTCGGGCCTGCGCAGCACGTTCATGAGCAAGCTGGACGTCGACGAAGAGGTGGCCGACATCCTGATCGACGAAGGTTTCACCGGTATCGAGGAAATCGCCTACGTCCCGCTGCAGGAGCTGCTGGAGATCGAGGCGTTTGACGAAGACACCATCAATGAATTGCGTGCCCGCGCCCGCAATGCGCTGCTGACCGAGGCGATCGCCCAGGAAGAGCGCCTTGAGACCGCGCAGGATTTGCTTGAACTCGAAGGCATGACGCCCGAACTGGCCGCCAAGCTGGCCGAGCGTCAAGTGCATACGCGTGACGATCTGGCTGAACTGGCCACGGACGAACTGGCGGAGATTTCCGGCCTGTCCGAACAGGAATCCAGCGACCTCATCATGCGTGCCCGCGCCCATTGGTTCGACGAAGAATAACCAAAAGGACACGGGTCTGCGGCGGATGGACGCCATCCGTCCCCGCCGCAAGTTCACGTTGTTTGTAATAGCTGCATATAGGGAAGAGAGAGCCTAATGTCGAGTAACACCGTCGCCCAGTTCGCTACCGAGCTGAAAATGCCTGCCAATGTGCTGCTGGAACAGCTGCGCTCGGCCGGCGTTGACCTCAAATCGGTGGACGATGCCGTCACCGACAGCGACAAGGCGAAATTGCTCGAATCGCTGCGCCGCGCCCACGGCGCGACCGAAGGCAAGAAGATCACCCTGACGCGACGCCAGACGTCCGAGATCCGCCAGGCAGACGCCACCGGCCGGTCGCGCACGATCCAGGTCGAAGTGCGCAAGAAGCGCGTGTTCGTCAAGCGTGATCCCTCCGAAATCGCCCTGGAGCAGGCGGCTGCCGCACGCGCCGAAGAGGAAACCGCCGCCGAAGAGGCGCAGCAGGTGTCCGCGCCGGCGGCTCCCGAGGCGCCGGCCGTGGCCGCGCCCCGCGAGGCGGCTCCCGTGCAGGCCGAGGCCGAGGCCCCGGCCAAGAAGGCGGAAGAGCCCGCCGCCGTAGAAGCGCCCGCGCCGGAACAAGCGCCCGCGCCCGTTGAACCCGTCGCGGCCGAAGCGCCCGCCCCCGTCGAGGCGAAGCCCGCCGAAGTCCCGGCCCAGCCTGAGCCCGAACCGACGCCGGCGCCTGCTCCTGCCGAGCCCGTGGCCCAAGAGGCCAAGCCCGAAGTCAAGACTGAATCCACCGAGCCCAAGGCTGAAGAAGCCAAGCCGGAACCCGTTGTGCTAGCTAATAAGTCCGAACCATCTTCCTCCCAGGCCTCGATGCCTGCCGCCCAGGCCCAGCCTGCCGCGAAGTCCGAACCCGCCAAGGCCGCCGCGCCGCAGCCGGCCGCGTCCCAGCCCGCCGCCAAGGCCGGCAACCGCCGCGCCGCGCCGCCGCTGGCCGCTTCCGCTTCCTCGACGGCCCGCGACGAAGCCCGCCGCGCCGCCGAGGCCGAAGCCGCCGCCCTGCGCGAAATGCTGAACCGTCCGCGCAAGGTGCTGCGCGCCCCCGAGCCGGAGGCGCCTGCCGCCGCGCCGATTTCGGGCACGCTGCACAAGCCGGCCGGCAAGCCCGGCGCCGCGCCCGGCGCCAAGAAGGACGCCAAGCCCGCCGCGCCCGGCAACAAGAAGACCATCAAGACGGCCGAAGTCGCTTCGACCTGGTCCGAGGACGCCTCGCGCAAGAAGCCTGCCGACAAGGCGGCCGCGCCGGCCAGCCGCGACGGCTGGCGCGCCGGCGGCAAGGGCGGCAAGGGCGGCGGCCGTGGCGGCCGCAACCAGCAGAACGATCGCCGCAACGAGCCGGCGCCGCAGGAATTCATCGCGCGTGAAGTCCACGTGCCGGAAACCATCAGCGTGGCCGACCTGGCCCACAAGATGTCCGTCAAGGCCGCCGAGGTCATCAAGCAATTGATGAAGCTGGGCCAGATGGTCACCATCAACCAGGTGCTGGACCAGGAAACCGCCATGATCGTGGTCGAGGAACTGGGCCACGTCGCCATCGCCGCCAAGCTGGACGATCCGGAAGCGTTCCTGGACGAATCGGCCGCCGGCACCGAAGCGGAAATGCTGCCGCGCGCCCCGGTCGTGACCGTCATGGGCCACGTCGACCACGGCAAGACCTCGCTGCTGGATTACATCCGCCGCGCCAAGGTCGCCGCGGGCGAAGCCGGCGGCATTACGCAGCACATCGGCGCCTACCACGTCCAGACCGAGCGCGGCATGGTCACGTTCCTGGACACCCCGGGCCACGAGGCGTTCACCGCCATGCGTGCGCGCGGCGCCAAGGCCACCGACATCGTCATCCTGGTCTGCGCGGCCGACGACGGCGTGATGCCGCAGACCCGCGAAGCCATCCACCACGCGAAGGCCGCCGGCGTTCCGATGGTCGTGGCCATGACCAAGATCGACAAGCCCACCGCCAACCCCGACCGCGTCAAGCAGGAGCTGGTCGCCGAGGAAGTGGTGCCGGAAGAATACGGCGGCGACGTGCCGTTCGTGTCCGTGTCGGCCAAGACCGGCGAGGGCATCGACGACCTGCTCGAAAACGTGCTGCTGCAGGCCGAAGTGCTGGAGCTTAAGGCCCCGGTCGACGCGCCCGCCAAGGGCATCGTGATCGAAGCCCGCCTGGACAAGGGCCGCGGCCCGGTCGCCACCATCCTGGTGCAAAGCGGCACCCTGCATCGCGGCGACGTGGTGCTGGCCGGCGCGAGCTTCGGCCGCGTGCGCGCCATGCTGGACGAGAACGGCAAGCCCATCCAGGAAGCCGGCCCGTCCATCCCCGTCGAGATCCAGGGCCTGACCGAGGTGCCGGCCGCCGGCGACGAGCTGATGGTGCTGGCCGACGAGCGCAAGGCGCGCGAAATCGCGCTGTTCCGCCAGGGCAAGTTCCGCGACGTCAAGCTGGCCCGCCAGCAGGCCGCCAAGCTGGAGTCCATGTTCGACAACCTGGGCGAAGGCACCCAGACCCTGGCGCTCATCGTCAAGACCGACGTGCAGGGTTCGCAGGAAGCGCTGGTGCAGTCGCTGGTCAAGCTGTCGACCGACGAAGTGCGCGTGCAGGTCGTGCACGCGGCCGTGGGCGGCATCTCGGAAAGCGACATCAACCTGGCGATCGCCTCCAACGCCGTGGTCATCGGCTTCAACGTCCGCGCCGAAGCCAGCGCCAAGAAGCTGGCCGAGACCAACGGCATCGACGTGCGCTACTACAACATCATCTACGACGCCGTGGACGAGGTGAAGGCGGCCATGTCGGGCATGCTGGCGCCCGAGAAGAAAGAAGAGGTCATCGGCCTGGTCGAGATCCGCGAGGTCTACAGCATCTCGCGCATCGGCAACATCGCCGGCTGCATGGTGCTCGACGGCATCGTGCGTCGCGATTCGCAGGTCCGCCTGCTGCGCAACAACGTGGTCCACTGGACCGGCCAGCTCGATTCGCTGCGCCGCTTCAAGGACGACGTCAAGGAAGTCAAGTCGGGCTTCGACTGCGGCCTTACGCTGCGCGGCAACAACGACATCCAGGTGGGCGACCAGCTGGAAGTCTTTGAAATCAAGGAAATCGCGCGTACGCTGTAAAGCGCACGCCAGGCATTGCTTCCAATGAGCCGTCACAAGTCCAAAGCCATCCCCGGCCGCAATCTGCGGCTGGCCGACCAGATCCAGAAGGATCTGGCCGGGATCATCCAGCGCGAGATCGACACGACCCGCGCTGGCTTGATCACGCTGTCCGGCGTGGAGCTGTCGACCGACTACGCGCATGCCAAGGTGTATTTCACGGTCCTGGGCGCCGAGCCCGAGGCCGCGACCGCCTTGCTGAACGAGAAGGCCGGCTGGCTGCACTCCCAGCTTTACAAGCTGCTGCACATTCATACTGTCCCCACTTTGCGTTTCATCCACGACGAGCAGATTGCCCGTGGCATCGAAATGTCGATCCTGATCGACCGCGCAAACCGGCCCGGCCCGCACTCGGGCGTGCCCGACGAACCTGAAGACCAGTCCTGATCGGGCTGTCGTCACTGCTTTAAACCGGATTCCGACGATGGCTAAACGACGCGGGCTTGCGCTCGACGGTGTGCTGTTGCTCGACAAACCCGTGGGTTTGTCCAGCAACCACGCCCTGCAGCGGGCCAAACGTGCCATGGACGCGGCGAAAGCCGGCCATACCGGCACCCTCGACCCCTTCGCCACCGGCCTGCTGGTGTGCTGCATGGGGCGGGCAACAAAAATTTCCGGCGCCATGCTCGACGCCGACAAGGCATATCGCGCTACGCTGCAATTTGGGTCGGAAACCGACTCGGGCGACCTGACCGGCAACGTGGTGGCCACGGCCGAACCGGGCTACGCGGTGGACGAGGCGGCGCTGCGCGCAGCGCTGTCACGTTTCTCGGGCACGATCGAGCAGATTCCGCCCATGTATTCGGCGCTCAAGCGCGACGGCAAGCCGCTGTACGAGTACGCGCGCGCCGGCATCGAACTGGAGCGCCCGCCGCGCCAGGTCACGATTTACCGCATCGAGCTGCTGTCCCTGAACGGGACGCAGGCAGAAATCGATGTGGCTTGCAGTAAAGGCACATACATCCGGACGCTGGCCCAGGACATCGGGCGCGTGCTGGGCTGTTATGCCCACCTGACGGCGTTGCGGCGCACGCACGTCGGGCCGTTTTCGCTGGAACGCGCCGTCGCGCTGGAAGCCTTGCAGGCCATGCCAGATCCCAAGCAGGCATTGCTTGCACTGAACGAATTGCCGGCGGGCTTGCTGCCCGCCACCACCATAAAGGACTCGCTATGACTCGCGCCTTGCGCAACGTCGCCATCATCGCCCACGTCGACCACGGTAAAACCACGCTGGTCGACCAGCTGCTGCGCCAATCCGGCACCTTCCGCGAAAACCAGGCGCTGACCGAACGGGTCATGGACTCGAACGACCTGGAAAAGGAACGCGGCATCACCATTCTGGCCAAGAACTGTGCCGTCGAATACCAGGGCACGCACATCAACATCATCGACACCCCGGGACACGCGGACTTCGGCGGCGAAGTCGAGCGCGTGCTGTCCATGGTCGACGGCGTGCTGCTGCTGGTCGACGCGGTCGAAGGCCCGATGCCCCAGACCATCTTCGTGACCCGCAAGGCGCTGGCCCTGGGCCTGAAGCCCATCGTCGTGGTCAACAAGGTGGACCGCCCGGGCGCGCGCACCGACTACGTCATCAACGCCACTTTCGACCTGTTCGACAAGCTGGGCGCCACCGACGAGCAGCTCGACTTCCCGGTGGTGTACGCCTCCGGCCTGTCGGGCTACGCCGGCCTGGAGCCCGACGTGCGCGAAGGCGACATGCGCCCGCTGTTCGAAGCCATTCTCGAACACGTGCCGCAGCGCGACGACGACCCCAACGGCCCGCTGCAGATGCAGATCATCTCGCTGGACTACAACAGCTACGTCGGCAAGATCGGCGTGGGCCGCATCAACCGCGGCCGCATGCGTCCCGGCATGGAAGTGGCCTACAAGTTCGGCCCCGACGGCCAGGGCGGCCGCGGCCGCATCAACCAGGTGCTGAAGTTCCACGGCCTGGAGCGCATCGTGGTCGATGAAGCCGAAGCCGGCGACATCGTGCTGATCAACGGCATCGAAGACCTGGGCATCGGCTGCACCGTGACCGACCCGGTCACGCAGGAAGCGCTGCCCATGCTGCGCATCGACGAACCCACGCTGACCATGAACTTCATGGTCAACACCTCGCCGCTGGCCGGCCGCGAAGGCAAGTTCGTCACCAGCCGCCAGCTGCGCGACCGCCTGGACCGCGAACTGAAGTCCAACGTGGCGCTGCGCGTGCGCGACACGGGCGACGACACCGTGTTCGAAGTGTCGGGCCGCGGCGAACTGCACCTGACCATCCTGCTGGAAACGATGCGCCGCGAAGGCTACGAGCTGGCCGTGTCGCGTCCGCGCGTGGTGTTCAAGGAAATCGACGGCGTGAAGTGCGAGCCGTTCGAATCGCTGACCATCGACGTCGAAGACGCCCACCAGGGCGGCGTGATGGAAGAGCTGGGCCGCCGCAAGGGCGACCTGCAGGACATGCAGCCGGACGGCCGTGGCCGCACCCGCCTGGAATACCTGATCCCGGCCCGCGGCCTGATCGGCTTCCAGAACGAGTTCCTGACGCTGACGCGCGGCACCGGCCTGATGAGCCACATCTTCCATGAATACGCGCCCGTCAAGGAAGGCTCCATCGGCGAGCGCCGCAACGGCGTGCTGATCAGCCAGGACAACGGCGACGCCGTGGCCTACGCCCTGTGGAAGCTGCAGGACCGCGGCCGCATGTTCGTCAGCCCCGGCGAAGCGCTGTACGAAGGCATGATCATCGGCATCCACAGCCGCGACAACGACCTGGTCGTGAACCCGATCAAGGGCAAGCAGCTGACCAACGTGCGCGCCTCGGGCACCGACGAAGCCGTGCGCCTGGTTCCGCCGATCCAGATGTCGCTGGAATACGCCGTGGAATTCATCGACGACGACGAGCTGGTGGAAATCACCCCCAAGTCGATCCGCCTGCGCAAGCGCCACCTGCTGGAAAACGAGCGCAAGCGCGCTGCCCGCGAAGCCGCGATGTAAAGCGCGGCGGGGGCTCGAAGCCCTTGCATGCAGGACCAAGCCGCGCGCCTTCGGGCGCGCGGTTTTGTTTTTGATGAGTGGAAGCACAGCCCGCGTTGTCGCGATCATCGATAGGATGTAGAGTTATTGCATCGAAACCGGCAATTCCCTGTCGTGACGGAGTTTGGTTCCATGACTGCCAGAGATGCTGAATCAGCGCTGCTTGCCAGATGCTCCGTCGTCGCCCGGGAGGCCGCGCAATCGGCCCAGGACCAGCGCGAAGCCAATGTGTTCCGCCTGGCCGCGATGGTCGTCCGCTCCCGATTCCCCCGCGAGTCGATGTGTTTGATGCAGGCAAGCGATCAATACTTCGCCTCGCATCCGGACGAAAAACTGGCGCCGGCTGAGGTGGTCAGGAAAGGCTGGGTATCGAGTCTGCCTCGCCTGCGCGACATGCTGAGCCACCGGCTCTGCGGTACCTGAATCAATGGCGGCGAACCAGGCGTTCCATACCCGCACCGCGCTGGCCGAAGGCTTGCGGGAACTGTTCAAGCAGCTCGAGAAACGGCTTTCGCTGCGCAGCCCGTTGAACGTCTACCTGGCAGGGGGAATGGCCGTTCATCTCTACACGGCCAGCCGTGTCACGACGGACGTGGACGCGGAGTTCGGGGCACGTGTCTACCTGTTGAAGGCAAAGGAATGAGCGCGCCTTAACAGCCTGCGGCGCGGCGCCTGACCGCGTCCAGCAGCCTGGCGGCGAATTCCTGGGCTGCGCGGCTGCGCGAGGCGTCCTTGCGCCACAGGATGGCGGCGCGCCGGACGGTGGCGGGGTCGGTCAGCGCGATGCTCGCCAGGCCGGACCCCGGCGCGCCGGCGGCCTGCCGGGCCGCGTGCTCGGCGGCGATGGTGGCCAGTTCGCCAGGCCGGCACAGGTGGATCAGCGCGTCCACCGATTCCATTTCGACCCGCACGGCCGGCCTCAGCCTGGCCGCGGCGCAGGCCGCGTCTATCATCCGGCGGGTGGCGAAGCTGCGCGGCAAGAGCGCCAGCGGCACGCCGGCCAGGTCGCGCACGCGCAGATTGCGCCGCGCGGCCAGCGGGTGCTGCTCGCCCACCACCACGTGCAGGCGTTCCTCGAACAGGGGCTGGGCCTCGATTTCCCCGCGCGCCGGCGGATGGAAGGAAATGCCGAAATCCAGCCTTCCGGCGATCAGCAGGTCTTCGATGGGGCCGGCGCGCAAGTCGCGCACGTGCACCTGGACCCGGGGAAAGGCCAGGCTGAATTCGGCCACCGCGTCGGGCACGAAATGGGTCAGGAAGGTAGGGATGACGCCCAGGGTCAGCGAACCCGATTGCAGGCCGGCCAGGTCCGCCAGCGCCATTTTCCCGGCCTCGACTTCCTGCAGCGCCCGGCTGGCGTGGCCGCGCAGCACGCGGCCGGCCTGCGACAGCCGCAGTCCGCGGCCGATGCGGTCGAACAGCGGCATGCCCAGCTCGTCCTCCAGCTGGCGCAGCCCGTGCGACAGCGTGGATTGCGTGACGTGCAGCGCATCCGCCGAACGGGTCAGATGTTCTGTCTCGGCCACGCTGAGAAAGTACCGGAGCTGGCGCATTTCCATGGGAACTCCTTTGCCGGCCGGGCGAAAGCCGAAATGGCCGTCGATGGCAGTGTCGCCATTGTTCGATCCTGTCGAAGGCAAGGTACTAAACAAAGCATCGCGTGCGCATTGGAGCGCGTCCTAATCTTGCCCGGCGTCGCCCACGGCAGGACGTTATGACCGCGCCGGTCCGGCCGCCAGCAGCCAGTCCAGGAACTCCCGGCCCGGGCCATCGCCGCGGACGATGGCGCCGATGGGCTGGAACGAGCCCGCCGCCTCGATCCGCACCCGTTCGAAATGCCCGTGCTGCAGGTACCAGCTGGCCAGTGTCTGCGGCACCATCGCCAGGGCCTGCTGGGCCTGCATGATGGCGATCAGCAGCGGCATGGGCGGCGCGGCGCTGGCCAGCCGGCAGACCCGGGGCACCACGCCGGCGCGCTCGAAGAACGCGCGGAACACGGCGTGGATGGCCAGCTCGGGGCGCGGCTCGATCCAGCGCTGGGCGGCCACCTGGGCTAGCGTGGGCGCGGCGCCGGCGGCGAGCAGGGGATGGCCGGCCGCGGCCACGATCAGGGCCGCGTCCTGCTGCAGCGGCACGAATTCCAGGCCGGCCGGCACCGCTTCCGGGCGCCGGCACAGCAGCATGTCCAGGCTGCCGCCGGCCGCCTGCGGCAGCAGCTGCTCGCGGCTGCCTTCCAGCACCTCCACCTGCAGGCCGGGATGCGCCTGCATGTAGGCGGGCAGGCGCTCGGCCAGCAGGCCGCCGCTGGCCGCCGGGATGGCGCCCAGGCGCAGGCTGCCGGTGGCGCCCTGGCGCAGCGCGGCGACCGAGTCGGTGGTGGCGCGCAGCGTGGTCAGCATGGCGCGGGCGCATTCGGCCATGAGCTGGCCGCTGCGGGTGGTGCGCATGCCGCGCGCATGGCGCTCGAACAGCCGCACTCCCAGCAGCGTTTCGATGTCGGCCAGCGCGTGGGTGGCGGCGGGCTGGCTCAGGCCGATCTGGCTGGCCGCCTGCTGGATGCTGCCGAGGTCGGCGATGTTGGCCAGCAGCTGCAGGTGGCGCAGCCGGCCCTTGGCCAGCAGGCGCGACAGCAGGGTGGCGGGCGCGACGTCCATGGGCGTTCCAGGTATTCAAAATTCGAATATATCCAGGCATTAATGTATTTGAAATAAGGATATGCCCTGGCCACAATGCAGCGATTCCGTTCATCGCTTCCGTCAGGAGTGGCTGGTCCATGAAGTTCCGCTTGCTGCATGCCCTCGTCTGCGCCGCCGCCGTCGGCGCTTCCACCTGCGCGGCCGCGCAAGGCGCATATCCGTCCCAGCCCGTGCGCCTGATCGTGCCGTTCGCGCCCGGCGGCTCCACCGACGTGCTGGCGCGCGCGGTGGCCGAGGGCATGCGCAAGGAGCTGGGCCAGAGCGTGGTAGTGGAAAACCGCGCGGGCGCCGGCGGGCTGCTCGGCACCGAGGCGGTGGCGCGGGCCGAGCCCGACGGCTATACGCTGGGCATGGCCACAGTCAGCACCATGGCCGTCAATCCCTTGCTGTACGGCACCAGGCGCGTGGACCCGGCGACCCAGCTGAAGCCGGTGGCGCAGGTGGCGACGGTGCCGGTCGTGTGGATGGTGAACCCGTCCTTCCCGGCCCAGGACTTTGCGCAGTTCCTGGCCGAGCTGCGCGCCAACCCGGGCAAGTATTCCTACGGTTCGCCGGGCGTGGGCTCGCTGGGGCACCTGAACCTGGCGGCCATGAACGCCAGCCTGAAAGTGGAGGTGCTGCACGTGCCGTACCGCGGCATGGGGCCGGCGCTGACCGCCGCGGTGGGCGGCGAGGTGCAGGTGCAGCAGGACCAGTACGCCTCGGCGCAATCGCTCATCAAGGCCGGCAAGCTGCGCGCCATCGCCGTGTCGGCGCCCGCGCGGCTGGCCGGCATGCCGGAGCTGCCGACCATGCAGGAGCTGGGCTATCCGCAGCTCAATGCGCTGGGCCAGACCTGGTTCGGACTGGTTGCGCCGGCCGGGACGCCGGACGCCGTGGTGCAGCAACTGAACCAGGCGGTGGCGCGGGCGCTGGCCGACCCGGGGCTGGTGCAGCGCCTGGCCACGCTGGGCGCGCAGCCCGACACCGGCAGCCCGCAGGCGTTCGCCGAGCGCATCGCGGGCACGCTGGCCGCCAACCGGAAAATCATCGAAACTGCTGGGATCAAGCTCGACGAGTGACGTGACCGGTTCACAGGCCATTCCGCCACTGGAGACACTATGGGTGCCATCGACAAACTCGTGCCGTTCATCGACGCGCGCAGCGAGCGCTACGCGGAGCTGAGCGACCGCATCTGGAGCCTGGCCGAACTGCGCTACGACGAGCACAAGTCGGCCGAACTGCATATCGCCATGCTGGAGCAGGCGGGGTTTCGCGTCACGCGCGACGCCGCCGGCATTCCGACCGCGTTCGTGGCCGAGGCCGGCAGCGGCGGCCCGGTGATCGGCATCCTGGGCGAGTACGACGCGCTGTCCGGCCTGAGCCAGGAAAGCGGCGCCTACGCCTGCCAGCCCTCGCCGGAAACGCCCAACGGCAACGGCCACGGCTGCGGCCACCATCTGCTGGGCACGGCCGCGCACTTCGCGGCGGTGGCGGTCAAAGAGTTCCTGGAAGCCAACGGGCTGCCCGGCACCATCCGCTTCTACGGCTGTCCCGCGGAAGAGGGCGGCTCGGGCAAGACCTTCATGGCGCGCGCCGGCCTGTTCGACGACCTGGACGCGGCGCTGACCTGGCATCCGGCCTCGCATACCGGCATCTTCCACCAGTCGTCGCTGGCCAACATCCAGGCCTATTTCCGCTTCCGCGGCATCGCGGCGCATGCGGCGAACTCGCCGCACCTGGGCCGCAGCGCGCTGGACGCGGTGGAACTGATGAACGTGGGCGTGAACTATCTGCGCGAGCACATGGTGCCGGACGCGCGCGTGCATTACGCCGTGACCAACAGCGGCGGCATTTCGCCCAACGTGGTGCAGGCCCGCGCCGAAGTGCTTTACCTGGTGCGCGCGCCCATCAACTCGCAGGCGGCGGAACTGTACGAGCGCGTGCAGAACGTGGCGCGCGGCGCCGCGCTGATGACGGGCTGCGAGCTGGAAATCGTATTCGACAAGGCCTGCTCGAACTACATCCCCAACAGCGTGCTCAACCGCATCATGTACGCCAATATGCAGGCCTTGCAGGGGCCGGCCTATACCGAGGGCGAACAGCAGGCCGCGCGCCGCATGTGGGACGCGATCTCCGAAGACGATATCGACAATGCCGGCAAGAACCTGGGCGCGGTGCTGCGCAATCCCACGCCGCTCTTTGCCGGCGTGGCGCCGTACGATCCGGACAAGACCGAGCTCACCTACGGCTCGACCGACGTGGGCGACGTGAGCTGGGTCGCCCCGACCGCGCAATGCTGGGGCGCCTGCTATGCCTACGGCACGCCGTTCCATTCGTGGCAGATGGTGGCCCAGGGCAAGATGTCCATGGCGCACAAGGGCATGGTGCACGCCGCCAAGATCATCGCGGCGACCGCCGCCGATCTGTATGTCCAGCCCGAGGCGCTGGCGCGCGCCAGGGAGGAACTGCTGCAGGCGCGCCGCGGGCAGCCTTATGTCTGCCCGATCCCGGCCGACGTGCTGCCCTCGTTCATGCGAGGATAAGAACTCCCCACGCCGCGCCTGCCCGGTGCGGGATCAGGCGGGCAGGGACGGCGCGTATTGCGCGTCGGAATTGACCTTGGCGTGGAATTCCACCACCTTGCGCACGACCTTGACGGGATCGTCTTCGATGATGAAGAGATCCAGGTCGTGTGCGCCTATCATGCCATTGCCCAGCACCTGGTCGCCCAGCCATTCCACCAGGCCGGACCAGTATTCGCTGCCCACCAGGACGATGGGAGCGGGCGGCACTTTGCCCGTCTGGATGAGCGTCAGCGCTTCGAAGAGCTCGTCCAGCGTGCCGAAACCGCCGGGCATCGCCACGTAGGCGAAGCTGTGCATGAAAAACGTGGCCTTGCGCGAGAAAAAATACTCGAACGACAGGCTGATGGTCTGGTATTCGTTGTTGTGCGCTTCGTGCGGCAGGCTGATGTTCAGCCCGATGCTGGTGCCGCCGGCTTCGAATGCGCCCTTGTTGGCTGCCTCCATGATGCCGGGACCGCCGCCGGCGATGACTGCGAAACCTGCGTCGGCCAGAGCGGCCGCGATCGCGACGGTGGTCTCATAGTGAGGGGAATTGCGGCTGACCCGAGCACTGCCGAAGACGCTGACGGCGGGCCCGATGTGCGCGAGCTTGTCTGCCGCCGTCCGTATCTCTGACATAATCAGCGGAATTTGTTTGTTGGCGGGTGTTTCCGCAGCGATTGCCATATCTGCCTTTGTAACCATGAAAAAAACCTTATTACTGGTCGACGGTTCAAGTTACTTGTACCGCGCTTTCCACGCTATGCCTGATTTGCGCAATGCGCAAGGCGAACCTACGGGTGCGCTCTACGGCGTGGTGAATATGCTGCGCAAACTGGTATCTGATCATAAGGCAGAGTATGCCGCATGTATTTTCGACGCCCGGGGTAAGACGTTCCGGGATGACATCTACCCGGAATACAAGTCGCACCGCCCGCCCATGCCCGAAGACCTGGCCGCGCAGATCGAGCCCATCCACCGCGCCGTGCGTGCGCTGGGCTGGCCGGTGCTGGCCATCGAAGGGGTGGAAGCCGACGACGTGATCGGCACCCTGGCCAGGCGCGCCGCCGAACTCGACGTGCACACCATCGTGTCCACCGGCGACAAGGACCTGGCGCAACTGGTCAACAGCCATGTCACGCTGGTCAACACCATGAGCGGCGAAACCCTGGACGAGGCCGGCGTGCTGAACAAGTTCGGCGTGCCGCCCGACCGCATCGTCGATTACCTGATGCTGGTGGGCGATACCGTCGACAACGTCCCGGGCGTGACCAAGGTCGGCCCGAAGACGGCAGCCAAATGGATTACGGAATTCGGCTCCATCGAAAAGCTGATAGCAGGCGCCGAAGGCATCAAGGGCGTGGCGGGCAATAACCTGCGCGACGCGATTTCGCGCTTTCCGCTCACGCGCCAGCTGCTGACCGTGAAGTACGACTGCGACCTGGCCGGCCACGTCGACCATATCGACGACCTGACGCCGCGCCCGCGCGATATCGAGGCCCTGACCGAACTCTACGAACGCTACGGTTTCCGCACCTGGCTGCGCGAGCTGACCGGCGACGCCGAGCGCGTGCCCACGGGCGATGCGCGCATCGCCCACGACGCGCCGGCCGCGCCCACCGAGCTGGATTACCGCATCATTTCCGATTGGGCCGCCTTCGACGACTGGATGACGCTGATGGACGGCGCGCAGCTGGTCGCGCTGGACACCGAGACCACCTCGCTGGACGAAATGCAGGCTCGCCTGGTGGGCCTGTCGCTGTCGGTGGCGCCCGGCGTGGCCTGCTACATCCCGGTGGCGCACCGCGGCCCGGACGGCGCGGCCCAGCTGCCCAAGGACGAGGTGCTGGCGCGCCTGAAGCCGTGGCTGGAGGACGCATCGCGCGCCAAGCTGCTGCATCACGCCAAGTACGACACGCACGTGTTCGCCAACGAAGGCATCCGCCTGGGCGGCGTGGCCGAAGACACCATGCTGCAGGCCTATGTGCTGGAGTCGCACCGCGGCGTGGGCCTGAACGACCTGGCCCAGCGCTACCTGGGCCGCAGCGGCGTGTCCTACGAAGACCTGTGCGGCAAGGGCGCCAAGCAGATCGGATTTGACGAAGTGGCGGTCGACAAGGCCGGCCACTATGCCGCCGAGGACGCCGACTTCACCTTGCAGCTGCACCGGGTGCTGCGTCCGATGGTGGCCGCCGATGCCGGCCTGGAGCGCATCTACCGGCTGGAGATGCAGGTGTCGGCGGTGCTGACCACGATCGAGCGCAACGGCGTCAAGGTCGACGCCGCCGAGCTCGGCCGGCAAAGCCACAAGCTGGGCCAGGAAATGCTGCAGCTGGAGCAGAAGGCCTATGAACTGGCGGGCCAGCCGTTCAACCTGAATTCCCCCAAGCAGCTGGGCGAGATCCTGTTCGGCCGCATGGAGCTGCCGGTGGTGCGCAAGACCGCCAGCGGCGCGCCTTCGACCGACGAGGAAGTGCTGAGCAAGCTGGCGCAGGACTATCCGCTGCCGCAGGTGCTGCTGGAATACCGCGGCCTGTCCAAGCTGAAGTCCACCTACACCGACAAGCTGCCGCGCATGATCAATCCGGACACCGGACGGGTGCATACGCACTACTCGCAGGCCGCGGTGATCACCGGCCGGCTGGCCTCGTCCGATCCCAACCTGCAGAACATCCCGGTGCGCACCGAGGCGGGCCGCCGTGTGCGCGAAGCCTTCGTGGCCGAGCAGGGCATGCTGCTGTCGGCCGACTATTCGCAGATCGAGCTGCGCATCATGGCCCACGTCTCGGACGACGCCAACCTGCAGCGCGCTTTCGCCGCGGGCGAGGACATCCACCGCGCCACGGCCTCGGAGGTGTTCGGCGTGCCGCTGGCCGAGGTGTCCTCGGAGCAGCGCCGCGCCGCCAAGGCCATCAACTTCGGCCTGATCTACGGCATGGGGGTGTTCGGCCTGGCGTCCAACCTGGGCATCACGCGCGATGCCGCGCAGGCCTACATCGACCGCTACTTCGCCCGCTATCCCGGCGTGGCCATGTACATGGACGACACCCGCCGCCGCGCGCGCGAGCAGGGCTATGTGGAAACCGTCTTCGGCCGCCGCCTGCAGCTGCCGGAGATCCGCGGCGGCTCCGGCCCGCGCCGCCAGGCCGCCGAACGCGCGGCCATCAACGCGCCCATGCAGGGCACGGCGGCCGACCTGATCAAGATGGCCATGGTGGCGGTGCAGGACTGGCTGGACGCCGAAAAGCTGCAGACGCGCATGATCATGCAGGTGCACGACGAACTCGTGCTGGAAGCGCCCGACGCCGAGCTGGAGCTGGTGCGCAGCACGCTGCCCGGCCTGATGTGCGACGTGGCCAGCCTGCGGGTGCCGCTGGTGGCCGAGGTCGGCGTCGGCAGGAACTGGGAACAGGCGCACTAGGACGGGGCTGGCCCTAACGGGCCGGCCCAAATGGGCCAGCCCATTTCCCGTTTTGGGCTTGCAACGATATAATGTTGCGCCTCCCCGCCCACCTACTACACACTCCCCAACATGCTACTGCTCTGGGTTCTGCTCGCCACCATCACCGGCGGGCTCATCGCGGTACTCATCGCGAGCTGGCTGGCCTACAAGGTCTTCGCCAAATACCTGCACCACATGGTGAGCCTGTCGGTGGGGGTGCTGCTGTCGGTGGCGCTGCTGCACCTGCTGCCCGAAGCCTTCGAGGCCGGCGTGGCCGACGCCCATGTGCTGTTCGCGCTGATGCTGGCCTCGCTGATCGGATTTTTCGTGCTGGAGAAGATCGCGCTCCTGCGCCACAGCCATCATCACGAGGGCGACGGCCATCACCACCACAAGGGCCACGACCGCCACGAGGCCGGCCGCGGCGGCGTGCTGATCCTGATCGGCAGCTCGCTGCACAACCTGGCCGACGGCGTGCTGGTGGCGGCGGCCTTCCTGACCGATCCGCTGCTGGGCGTGCTGACCGCCGCGTCCATCATCATCCACGAAGTGCCGCACAAGCTCGGCGATTTCGTGGTGCTGCTCAACGCCGGGCTGGCGCGCCGGCGCGCGTTCGCGCTGATCCTGTTCACCAGCTTGTGTTCAGCCGTGGGCGGCATAATAGGGTTCTTCGTGCTGCAGCAGGCGCAGGGCTGGGTGCCGTATATTCTGGTGGTGGCGGCCAGCAGCTTCCTCTACATCTCGGTGGCCGATCTGATGCCGCAAATGCACGAAAGGGTATCCCTGGCCGACGCCGTCCCGCAGTTGCTGCTGGTCGGGGTGGGCGTGGCGCTGATCTACAGCGTGACCTCGCTGATGCACCACGGGCACGACCATGGCGCCGAAGCCGGCCATGGCGCGCCGCAGGTCGAACACGTCCACCGCCACTAGGCGGGCCGCCGGGAACCCAGGCTTCGTCGACCCTACACAGGAGGTTCCCATGAGTTTTTCCGCAGCAGCCGGCAACGTCGCTCCCACGGTGATCCATACCGACGCGCAGGGGCTGGCCCACGGCGATTTCAAGCTGCCGGTGGCCGACGGCTCGATCGACGCCTACTACGCCGTCCCCGAGGGCGCGCGCGACCTGCCCATCGTGCTGGTGGTGCAGGAAATCTTCGGCGTGCACGAACACATCAAGGACCTGTGCCGCCGCGTCGCCAAGGCCGGCTACCTGGCCGTGGCCGCCAACCTGTACGAACGCCAGGGCGACGCCTCCGCCTATACCGACATTCCCAAGCTCATTTCGGAACTGGTCAGCAAGGTGCCGGACGAACAGGTCTACGCCGACCTGGACGCCAGCGTGGCCTGGGCCGCGGCGCACGGCGGCGACGCCAGGCGGGTCGCGGTCACCGGATTCTGCTGGGGCGGCCGCCTGACCTGGATGTACGCGGCGCACAACCCGGACGTCAAGGCCGCGGTGGCCTGGTACGGCAAGCTCAGCGTGGGCCACGGCCCGCTGATCAAGCGCGTGGCCTTCGACGTGGTGGACGAGCTGCACGCGCCGGTGCTGGGCCTGTACGGCGGCAAGGACGCCAGCATCCCCCTGGCCGACGTCGAAACCATGAAGGGAAAGCTGGCCGCCTCCGGCAACGAAAACGCCCGGCGTTCCGAGTTCGTGGTGTACCCGCAGGCCGACCACGCTTTCATGGCGGACTACCGCGCCAGCTACCAGGCCGAGGCGGCCAAGGACGGCTGGGGGCGGATGCTGGATTGGTTCAAGCGGTATTTGTAAGAGGGCGGGCGGCACCTGCCGCCAGCTTGCGCCGCAAGCAACCCCCCTTCAATTCCCCGCTTCCCGCAGCCGGCTCGGCAGCAACTCCCCGTGCCGCGCCAGCAGCGGGTAGGCGGCGGCGCCCACCAAGTGCGAATTGATGCCCTTCATGTCGCGCAGGATATCCAGGTAGAGCGCGCCGACTTCGGCCGCGTCGACCTGGCCGGCCTTGATCTTCTGCAGGTGCGTGTCCGCGGCGGCGGTCTCTATGGTGCGAAAGCGCGCCTTTTCCTCCGCCAGCGAACGCGCCTGGCGCAGGTCGTCGTTGACGAACAGGGCGGCGGCGGTGCGCTGGTTGGCGATCAGCTGGCCCAGCGTCTCGTCCAGGCTGGCGCGCTGTTCCGGCGAGAAGGTCCAGCCCTGCTTGCGCAGCTTGGCGATGTGGCCGAGCAGGCCGTGGTGGGCGATGTCGCCGGCATGGCCGACGTTGCTGATGAAGGCCAGGATGTCGTCCAGGCGCTGCAGGTCTTCGCGCGTCATGTTCTCCTGGTCCAGCGTGGCCAGGTAGGTGGTGATGGCGTTCTCCAGCTTGTCCAGCGCGCTGTCGAGCTGGCGCGCCTGCACCATGCGGTGGCGGTTGTCGCGCTTGAAGCCGGCGCGCGCATACAGCAGCAGCGTCTGCAGCATGTCGGCCATGCGCAGGCCTTCGCGCGCGGCGTTGCCCAGCGCCACGGCCGGCACGTCGTGGGCCCATTCGTCCAGGTACTGGGGACGCGACGGGTCGTTCGGGTCGGCGCGCTTGGGCAGCCAGCGGGTGAGCAGGGCGGCGTAGGGCGTCAGCAGCGGCAGGAACACCAAGGCGATGACGGCGTTGAACAGCGTGTGGAAGTTGGCCACGGCGCGGGCCGGGTCGTCGGCCAGCTCGCTCATCATCGGCTGCAGGTAAGGCAGCAGCATCAGCCCGGCCAGCACGCCGATCACGCGGGTCAGCAGATTGCCCAGCGGCAGCCGGCGCGCGGCGGGGTCGTCGCCGGTCACGCCCTCGATCATGGGATTGATGGCGGTGCCCAGGTTGGCGCCCAGCACCAGCGCGAACGCCACGTGCGGCGCAACCATGTGGTGCGTGGCCAGCGACATCACCAGCACCACCACGGCCACGCTGGAATGCGCCGCCCAGGTGAAGGCGGCCGACAGCAGCACGGCGGCCACCGGCTGGGTCGCCAGCGCGTCCAGGATCAGGCCCAGCATGGGCGCGGTCTGGAACGGCTGGAACAGCTGCACCAGCTGGTGCAGCGACAGCAGCAGCAGCCCCAGGCCGATGAAGACGCGGCCCAGGTCGCGGGTGCGGCCCGGCGGGTAGCGGCGGAACATCCAGACCCCGGCCAGGATCAGGATGGGGGCGAGCGAGGTCAGGTCGAACGACAGCAGCTGGACGATGAGGGTGGTGCCGACGTTGGCGCCCAGCATGGCGGCCAGGGCCGGCGCCAGGCTCACGACCCCGCCGGCGGCGAAGCCGGTGATCATCAGGCCGGTGGCGGTGCTGCTCTGCAGCGCGGCGGTGATGCCCAGGCCGGCGGCGAAGGCCCGCAGCCGGGTTCCGAGAGCGCGACCCAGCGCCGCGCCCAGGGCCGCGCCGAAGGCGCGTTGCACGCCGGTCTGGACCATGTGCACGCCCCACAGGAGGAGGGCGACGTAGCCCGCAAAATCAAGCAGCGTGATGAGTCCGGACATCCTGGGGTGTTTCCATTCTTTTTATGACAAGAAATAATTCTGTAATGATCGCATGCGCGGGCCAGGCTGGGGAGCCTGTCCCCACAATACAGCATACGCCTGTCGGGGCCTTTGCTGCGCGCCGCGGGGGCAGCGCGTATCATTGCCTCACCATTCGTCAGATGCACTGGAGTTTTGCGTGGCGGTTTCCGTTTTCGATCTGTTCAAGATAGGCATAGGCCCGTCCAGTTCCCACACCGTGGGACCCATGCGGGCGGCCCTGCTGTTCGCCCAGGGGCTGGAGCGCGACGGCCTGATGCCGCGCGTGGCCTCCGTGCGCGCCGAACTGTACGGATCGCTGGGCGCCACCGGCAAGGGCCACGGCACCGACAAGGGCGTGCTGCTGGGCCTGATGGGCGAGGCCCCCGACACCGTGGACCCCGCGGCCATCGCCGGCATGATCGCCTCGGTGCGGGCCAGCCGCCAGCTGCCCCTGCTGGGGCGCTACCCGGTGCCTTTCGTGGAAAAGGAACACATGCTGTTCTACCGCCGCGAAGCCATGGCCGAACATCCCAACGGCATGAAATTCCACGCCTTCGACGCCGAGGGCGAGCGGCTGCGCGAAGCGCGCTACCTGTCGGTCGGCGGCGGTTTCGTCGTGACCGCCGGGGCCTCCAACAGCCAGGTCATCGCCGCGCATGACCAGCTGCCGTATCCTTTCCGCATGGGCCGCGAGCTGCTGTCCATGTGCCGCGACAGCGGCCTGTCGGTGGCCCAGCTCATGATGAAGAACGAGCTGACCTGGCGCGACGAGGCCGAGGTGCACGCCGGGCTGGACCGCATCTGGCAGGTCATGCAGGACTGCGTTTCGCGCGGCTGCGGCATCAACTACCCCGAGGCCGACGGCGAGCTGCCCGGCCCCTTGCGCGTGCGCCGCCGCGCGCCCGAGATGTACCGCAACCTGACGCAGCGCGCCGAGCGCACGCTATCCGACCCGCTGTCCGTGATGGACTGGGTCAACCTGTACGCCATGGCGGTCAACGAGGAAAACGCCGCCGGCGGCCGGGTGGTCACGGCGCCGACCAACGGTGCGGCAGGCATCATCCCGGCCGTGCTGCACTATTACGACCGTTTCGTGCCCGGCTCCAACCGCGACGGCGTGCGCGATTTCCTGCTGACGGCGGCGGCCGTGGGCCTGCTCTACAAGTACAACGCCTCGCTCTCGGGCGCCGAGGTCGGCTGCCAAGGCGAAGTCGGCGTGGCCTGCTCGATGGCCGCCGGCGGCCTGGCCGCGGCGCTGGGCGGCACGGTGGAGCAGGTCGAGAACGCCGCCGAGATCGGCATGGAGCACAACCTGGGCCTGACCTGCGACCCGGTCGGCGGCCTGGTGCAGATCCCCTGTATCGAGCGCAACGCGATGGCCTCGATCAAGGCCGTGAACGCGGCGCGCATGGCGCTGCGCGGCGATGGCCAGCACTATGTGTCGCTGGATTCGGTCATCAAGACCATGCGCGAGACCGGCGCCGACATGAAGACCAAGTACAAGGAAACGGCGCGCGGCGGCCTGGCGGTCAACATCGTCGAATGCTGAGCGCGCAATGAAAAAAGCCGCCAGGCCCCTGCGGGCCTGGCGGCTTTTTGCTGCCTTCGGCGGCGTCAGATCACGCGGGCGTTCTGCAGCGCGGCGATGCGGGCCGGAATCGGCGGGTGCGAGGCGAACATGGCCGCGATGCCGCCGCGGCCGGTGATGCCCGAGGCCTCGAAGGACTTGGGCAGGTCGCCGGGCTCCAGCCCGCCCAGGCGGGCCAGGGCGCGGATCATCGGCTCGCGCGCGCCCATCAGGTGGGCGGAGCCGGCGTCGGCGCGGTACTCGCGCTGGCGCGAGAACCAGGCCACGATGATCGAGGCCAGCACGCCGAAGATGATTTCACAGACCAGCACCGTGATGTAGTAGCCGGGCCCCACGCCGCGTTCGTTCTTGAACACCGCGCGGTCGATGAAGTAGCCGACGACCCGGGCCAGGAACACCACGAAGGTGTTGACCACGCCCTGGATCAGGGTCAGCGTGACCATGTCGCCGTTGGCGATGTGGGCCACTTCGTGGGCCAGCACGGCGGCGACTTCCTCTTCGCTCATGCTTTCCAGCAGGCCGGTCGAGACGGCCACCAGCGAATCGTTCTTGAACGCGCCGGTGGCGAAGGCGTTGGGCGCGCCTTCGTAGATGGCGACCTCGGGGCGGCCGATGCCGGCGCGGTCGGCCAGCTGGTGCACGGTGTCGACCAGCCAGGCCTCGCGCTGGTTGCGCGGCGAATTCGGGTCCAGCACCTGGGCGCCGGTGCTCCACTTGGCCATGGGCTTGCTGATCAGCAGCGAAATGATGGCGCCGGTGAAGCCGACCACCAGCGAGAAGATCAGCAGGGCGTTCAGGTTCAGGCCATTGGCGGTGATGTAGCGGTCTACGCCCAGGATGCGCAGCGTGGCCGACAGCACCAGCATGACGGCCAGGTTGGTGACGACGAATAGGATGATGCGTTTCATGTTTTTTTGTTTCCTCTGCGAGCGGGAATTGCCCGAATTCGACCCGGCGGCGGCCCGCCAGTTCCCCGAGCCGGCGGCGCCTCCGCGGTGACGAAGAGTATAGTATCGCTTTCCCTTAGTCCTACTCACCTTTCCCTTAGCGCAGATCCCCATGCAGGCTCTCTGGATGTTAGTGGCGTCCGCCATGTTCGCCGCCATGGGATCGTTCGTGAAGCTGGCCACCGAGCATGGCGCATCGCTGCCGCAGGTCGTGCTGTTTCGCGGGCTGCCCTCCGTAATCCTGCTGCTGATCTGGGCGCGCGCCGGACGCCAGTCCATCGTCCCGAGTAGCTGGAAGCTGCACCTGTGGCGCAACCTGTCGGGCGTCACCTCGATGTGGCTGGGTTTTTTCGCCATTTCCCACCTGCCGCTGGCCACCGCCACCAGCCTGAACTACACGGCCCCGCTGTTCATCGCCTGTTGGATGCTGGGCTGGGGCGGCGCGCAGCGCGACGCCGTGCGCATTATTGCGGTGGCGCTGGGCTTTCTGGGGGTGATCGCCGTGCTGCGCCCCAGCATCAACGAGGACCAGTGGCTGGCCGCCCTGCTGGGCATGGGGGCGGGCGCCATGTCGGCCATCGCCATGCTGCAGATCCGCCAGCTGGGCCGCATCGGCGAACCGGAATGGCGCACCGTGCTGTTCTTTTCGGTGGGGGTGTGCCTGTCGAGTATCGGCGGAATTGCGTACGAAGGCTGGGGCCAGGCCGACTGGAGCGGTTATCTTTCACTGGTCGGCGTGGGCGTGGCGGGCCTGTTCGGCCAATTGGCCATGACGCGCGCGTTCGGCGTGGGTTCGGCGCTGCTGACAGCGGCCCTGCAGTACAGCACCATTATTTTCGCGGCGCTCCTGGGCATGGGCCTGTGGGGCGACCGGCTCGACGCCCTGGCCTGGGCCGGCATGGGCCTGATCATATTCGCCGGCCTGCTGTCGGTGTGGCGCACCATGCGCGACCCCAAGGCGGCATGAGCCCGGCGGGCCGTCTCTATCTCTTACAGGAGCACAGCGCATGACGATGACACTGATTTCCGCCGCCGACCTGGCCAAGCGCCTCGATTCGCCCGACGTCCGCGTATTCGACGTGCGCCACGACCTGACCAACCATGCGGCCGGCCGCCAGGCCTACGAGGCCGGCCACATCCCCGGCGCCCGCTACCTGGACCACGAAACCGAACTGGCGGCGCCGCGCACCGGCGCCAACGGGCGCCATCCGCTGCCTTCGCGCGCGGACTTCGGCGCGCTGATGGCGGCCCACGGCGTCACGCCGCAGACCCTGGTGGTGGCCTACGACGCCAGCGGCGGCATGTATGCCGCCCACCTGTGGTGGATGCTGCGCTGGCTGGGCCACGACCAGGTGGCGGTATTGGACGGCGGCTGGCAGGCCTGGACCGCGGCCGGGCTGCCGACCACGACCGAGGCGGCCCCCGCCGTGCAGGCCGGCCAGCCGGTGGAACCGGGGCCGTCGCTGGCCGCCACGGTGGACGCCCGGACGGTGCTGGACAATATCTCCCGCCCCGCATTCACCGTGATCGACGCGCGCGCGGCCAACCGCTACCGCGGCGAGGTCGAGCCCATGGACCCGGTGGCCGGCCACATTCCGGGCGCCCTGAACCGCCCCAACGGCGAGAACCTGCAGGCCGACGGCCGCTTCAAGCCGGCCGCGCAGCTGCGCGAGGAATTCACCGGCCTGCTGGCCGGCCGCGATCCCGCCGCCATCGTGCACCAGTGCGGCTCGGGCATCACCGCCTGCCACAACCTCCTGGCCATGGAGATCGCCGGCCTGTCGGGCTCGCGCCTGTATCCGGGGTCCTGGAGCGAGTGGTGCAGCGACCCGTCGCGTCCGGTGGCCAAGGGCGCCTAGGCGTCCCCGCCAGTCGGGCATGGCTTGCCAGCCAGCCCTACCACGCGGCCGTCAGCTTGACCCGTTCCGAGGCGGCCTCGGCGATTTCCAGGAAGTGATCCAGGGGCGGCGTCGCCAGCCCCGGCACCTTGGCCTGGTCGTCCCAGCGCCTCAGGCGGATCGCGTCCGGCGCGCCCCGCAGGCTGGCGAAATCCACCGCCTGGCCCGCATCGAAGCTACCGCCCTGTAGCGCCAGGCTGCGTCTGGAATCCTCCGACAGCGACGCTTCATAGTGCGGTTCCACATAGCAGAGGTAGCGCTTGGCCTCGACGTGCAGCCGGATCGGCTCCAGCACGGGCGGGCCGAACAGGCCGCGCAGAAAGGGCAGCACGAAGTACTGGTGCTTGTCGTCGATGCCGCGCAGGGTCGGCGTGCCGGGCCGGTCGGCGATGAGGTGGCCCAGGTCGTGCAGCAGGCAGGCCGTGATCAGGTGCGGGCCGGCGCCGTTGCGCTCGGCCAGCGCCGCGGTCTGCAGCGCGTGCCGCAGGTGGCTGACGGACTCGCCGTCATAGGAGCGGTGTCCGCGCTCCAGGAAGATCTGTTCGATGTCTTGCAGGGTCAAGGCCATGGTTGTCTCCGGATTGGCCGCAAGGGGGAGGGGGCGCAGCGGGGCTGCGGGCGGTCAGCCGGCGGCCGGCGCCATCTCCAGGAAGCGCGCGATGAGCTGCACCGGTTGGCGCTCGCGCAGGCAGTACAGGTATTCGTGCATCAGGATGTCGGCGCCCTGGATATTCAGCGCCGCCAGGTCCGGGTGCGACGGGATCTCGCGCGAGGGAATCAGGCTGACCCCCAGCCCGCACAGAATGGCCTGGCGGATCGATTCGCGGCTGCCGATCTCCAGCGTGCGCCGCACGGTCACGCCGGCCTGCTCCAGCGCGTCTTCGGTCAGCTGGCGCGTCATGGAGCCGGGCTCGCGCACCAGCAGCGCGTGGTCGGCCAGCTCGGCCAGGCGCACCTCGCTGCGGCGGGCCAGCGGGTGGTCGCGATGCGTGACCACCCGGATGGGGTCGGCGGCGATCATGCGCCGGTACAGGTGCTTGTCATCCATCAGCAAGGACGATGTGGCAATCTCGATGCGGTAATCGTGCAGCGCCTGCAGCATGCTTTGCGAATTGCCGATGGTGAGGGTCAGGTCGATGCCGGGATAGCGCTGGTTGTAGGTGCGCACCGTGTCCATGATGTAGTAGGGGCCGGTGGCGCCGATGCGCAGATTGCCCTCGCGCAGGTCGCTGGCGTCGCGCAGGCGGAAGTCGATCTCGGTTTCCTGCTGGACCAGTTTCTCGACCATGGGCATCAGGCTGTGGCCGGCGTCCGACAGCCGCATGCCGCGGCCCTGGCGGTGGAACAGTTCGACGCCGTAACGCGATTCCAGCTGGCGCAGTTGCCCCGTGACCGTGGGCTGGCTGACGCCCAGTTGGGCGGCGGCCTTGGTGACGGTGCCGCAGCGGGCGACGGCATAGAAGGATTTGAGTTCGGCGACGAGCACGGGGCAGGGGGGCGGTAAATGGGGGCGGCACTGGGCGCGGCAGGGGCCCAATGCACGAGACCGCCAGTACACCAAAATAATTTGATGTTTTTATTACTGCATTTGCGCGAAGTGTCATAAACACTCAATACGCGCCTTCCATACTGCGAGCGTTCCCATACCGGAGGCCCCATGGCCGAACGCGACAACGCATTTCTCTCTGTCAGGCATCTCGTGAAGCGCTTCGGCAGCCACACCGCGCTGTCGGACGTCTCGCTGGACATCCGCGCCGGAGAGCTGGTGTGCCTGCTGGGCCCGTCGGGCTGCGGCAAGACCACCCTGCTGCGCGCCATCGCGGGCCTGGAGCGCCAGGACAGCGGCGCCATCGTGCTGTCCGGCCGCGACATCTCCCACGCCGAGCCGCAGGCGCGCGACTACGGCATCCTGTTTCAGTCCTACGCCCTGTTTCCCAACCTGACCGTGGCCCAGAACGTGGCCTACGGGCTGAGCGGCAAGCGCGCCCACCGCAACCACGTCGCCAACCGCGTCGAGGAAATGCTCACGCTGGTGGGCCTGGCGGGCGCGGCCGACAAATACCCCGGGCAGATCTCCGGCGGCCAGCAGCAGCGCGTGGCCCTGGCGCGCGCGCTGGCGCCTTCGCCGTCGCTGCTGCTGCTGGACGAACCCATGTCCGCGCTGGACGCCCGCGTGCGCGAACACCTGCGCATCGAACTGCGCGCGCTGCAAAAGCGCCTGTCCATCACCACGCTGATGGTGACGCACGACCAGGAAGAGGCCATGGTGATGGCCGACCGCATCGCCGTCATGAACGGCGGCGTCATCGAACAGTACGGCACCCCCACCGAGCTCTACCGCCAGCCCCGCTCGGCCTTCATCGCCGACTTCGTGGGCGAGGCGAACTGGCTGCCGTTCGAGCGCCTGGACGCCCACCGCGCCCGCGTCGGCCGCCAGGAACTGGCCGTGGACGAGGCGCTGGACGCCGCCAGCGGCCGGCTCTTCGTGCGTCCGGAGGCGGTGCGCGTGAGCACCGCCCGCCCGGAGCAGCCCAACGCCATGCTGGCCGACGTGCTCGACGGCGTGTTCCTGGGCCGCGGCTACCGCCTGGCCCTGCGCCTCGAAGGCGTGCCCGGCGCCACCGTGCATTCCGTCGTATCCCCCGAAATCGGAGACGCCCTGCTGGGCCCTCACGCCGCCAGCCGCTGCTGGGTGGAGCTGCCGCGCCATGCGATACGCGCCTACGCTTGATCCGGCGATGACCCGTTCCGCTTCCCCCGCGCCGGCGGTCTGCGCCGCGCCCGCGCCGTCCCTGGGCCGGCGTCCCTTGCCCGCCTGGGTCGGCGCCGCCGGCCTGGCCGGCGGGCAGGGCGCGCTGGCGCTGTGCCTGCTCTTGTTCCTGGCGCTGCCGCTGGCGGCGATCCTGGTCAAGTCCGTGACCGACGGCGACGGCGCCTGGGCCGGGCTGTCGGTGGTCGCCGGCATCATCGGCGGCGAAGGCTTCCTGGGCATGGTCGGGCGCAGCCTGGCGGTCGGCGCGGTGACCATGCTGCTGGTCGTGCCCTGCGCCTACGGGTTCGCCTACGGCCTGACGCGCACGCGCCTGCCGGGCAAGGGGCTGCTGCGCACCGTCGCGCTGCTGCCGCTGCTGGCGCCGTCGCTGCTGCCCGGCATCGCGCTGGTGTACCTGCTGGGCAACCAGGGCCTGCTCAAGGACCTGTTCGGCGGCGCCACCATCTACGGCTTCTGGGGCATCGTGGCGGGCGAGGCGTTCTATACCTTCCCGCACGCCCTGATGATCCTGCTGACCGGCCTGACGCTGGCCGACGGCCGTCTCTACGACGCCGCCCGCGCCATGGGCGCCGGCCCCTGGCGCACCTTCCTCACCGTCACCCTGCCGGGCACCCGCTACGCCGTGTTCTCGGCGTGCTGCGTGGTGTTCACCCTGACCGTCACCGATTTCGGCGTGCCCAAGGTCGTGGGCGGCGACTACAACGTGCTGGCGATGGAGGCCTACAAGGCCGTGGTGGGGCAGCAGAACTTCCCCAAGGGGGCGGCCATCGGCATCCTGCTGCTCCTGCCCGCGGTCCTGACCTTCGCGCTGGACCGGCGGCTGCGCGCCCGCCAGGGCGCCCAGATGAGCGGCCGGGCCCAGCCCTACGCCGCCGGCCCCGACCCTCGCCGCGACGCCGCGTTCCTGGCGCTGGCGGGCGTGGTGGCCGCGTTCCTGCTGCTCATCATCGGCGTGGCGGTATGGGCCTCGTTCGTCAAGATGTGGCCGTACAACCTGTCGCTGTCGCTGCGTTCCTACGACTTCGACAACATGGACGGCGGCGGCTGGCTGGCCTGGCGCAACAGCCTGCAGCTGGCGTTCTGCACCGCCGTGGCCGGCACCGCCGTGGTCTTCACCGGCGCCTGGATGGTCGAAAAAGTGCCGGCCCGCGGCGCGCTGGCCCGTGGCCTGCGCGGCATGGTGGGCATGCTGGCGCTGGTGCCGATGGCGGTGCCGGGCCTGGTGCTGGGCCTGGGCTACATCTTCTTCTTCAACAGCCCGCTCAATCCGCTGAACGTGCTGTACGGCACCATGCCGCTGCTGGTGCTGTGCACGGTGGTGCACTTCTACACCAGCGCGCACCTGACGGCGGCCACGGCGCTCAATGCGCTGGACCCGGAGTTCGAAGCCGCTTCCGCGTCGCTGAAGGTGCCGCGCCTGACCACCTTCCTGCGCGTGACGCTGCCGATGTGCCTGCCGGCCGCCCTGGACGTGGCCCGCTACCTGTTTGTTTCCGCCATGACGACGGTGTCCGCCGTGGTGTTCCTGTACAGCCCCTCCACGGTGCTGGCCGCGGTGGCCGTGCTGAACATGGACGACGCCGGCTTCATCGGCCCGGCCGCCGCCATGTGCACCGTGATCATGGCCAGCTCGGCCGTGGCGGCCCTGGCCCTGCATCTGGCGAGCCGCGCGCTGGTGGCGCGCAGCCAGGCCTGGCGCCGCCCGGCGGCCCATTGACCGATTGTTCTCAAGGATGACCCCCATGACAGTTTCCCCTTTGCCCGTCCGCCTGGAAGCGGTGATCTTCGACTGGGCCGGAACGCTGGTCGATTTCGGTTCCTTCGCGCCCACCAAGGTTTTCGTCGATGCGTTCTCCCAGTTCGGCATGGACGTGTCGCTGGAGCAGGCCCGCGGCCCCATGGGCATGGGCAAGTGGGACCACATCCGCACGCTCTGCAACGAGCCCGCCATCGCCAGCCAGTACCAGGAACGCTTCGGCCGCCTGCCCACCGACGACGACGTGACCGCCATCTACGAGCGCTTCCTGCCCATGCAGCTGGAGAAGGTCGCCCAGTATTCCGCGGCCATACCCGGCGCGGCCGAACTGCTGCGCGCGCTGCGCCAGCGCGGCCTGAAGATCGGCTCGTGCTCGGGCTACCCCGACAGCGTCATGCGCCGCGTGGTCGAGCGCGCCGCCGCCGAGGGCCTGGAACCCGATTGCATCGTGGCCAGCGACGACGTGCCGCGCGCCCGTCCGGCGCCCGCCATGGCGCTGAAGAACGTGGTCGAGCTGGGCCTGTCGGACGTGGCCGCCTGCATCAAGGTCGACGACACCGCGCCCGGCATCGAAGAGGGCCGCCGCGCCGGCATGTGGACCGTGGGCCTGCTGCTTTCCGGCAATGCCGCCGGCCTGACCCTGGAGCAGCACCTGAGCCTGGACGAGGCCGGGCGCCAGCAGGTGCGGGCCAGGGCCAGCGCCGAGCTTTCCCCGGCCGCGCCGCACTACCTGATCGACACCGTCGCCGACCTGCCCGGCGTGATCGCCGATATCGAATCCCGCTTGTCGGCAGGCAAGCGTCCCTGACCCTTCACCGCCCCGCGTTCGCTGCACACGGGACCGGCTTGCGCCGGCCCCGCGGGGTTTTGCAGCCTTTTTCCGCCTACCAACGGAGTACTCCATGAATCGCTACAAGCTGCTTGCACTGGCCGCCGCCCTGACGGGCGTGATGGGCGCCGCTTCCGCCGAGACCACCCTGACCGTCTACACGGCGCTGGAAGCCGACCAGATCAAGGCCTACCAGGCCGCCTTCGAAAAGGCCCATCCCGACATCAAGATCCAGTGGGTGCGCGATTCCACCGGCATCATCGCCGCCAAGCTGCTGGCCGAGAAAAGCAATCCCAAGGCCGACGTGATCTGGGGCCTGGCCGGTACGGCCCTGGGCCTGATGGACAAGGAAGGCATGCTGCTGCCGTACGCGCCCAAGGGCCTGGACCAGATCGCACCCAACATGCGCGACGCCAAGGCCGAGCCTTCGTGGGTCGGCATGGACGGCTACGCCGCCGCCATCTGCTTCAACACCATCGAAGCCGAAAAGCAGAAGCTGCCCAAGCCCACCTCGTGGCAGGACCTGACCAAGCCGGTCTACGCCGGCAAGATCGTGATGCCGAACCCGGCCTCCTCGGGCACGGGCTTCCTGGACGTGAGCGCCTGGCTGCAGATCTTCGGTGAAGAAAAGGGCTGGGCCTATATGGACGCGCTGCACAAGAACATCGGTTCGTACACGCATTCCGGCTCCAAGCCTTGCAACCTGGCCGCCGCCGGCGAATTCCCGATCGGCGTGTCGTTCGACTACCGCGCCGCCAAGCTGAAGGCCGACGGCGCGCCGGTCGAGGCCGTGTTCCCGTCGGAAGGCCTGGGCTGGGAAGTCGAGGCCACCGCCATCGTCAAGGGCACCAAGCACCTTGAGGCCGCCCGCAAGCTGGCCGACTTCTCGGCCAGCCGCGAAGCCAACGAGCTGTACAAGGCCAACTTCGCGGTGCTGGCGATTCCCTCGGTGGCGACCGTCAACCCCAACCTGCCGTCGGACCTGACCAAGCGCATGATCAAGAACGACTTCGTGTGGGCCGCCACGAACCGCGAACGCATCATCGCGGAATGGACCAAGCGCTACGACGGCAAGTCCGAGCCGAAGAAGAAGTAAGCAGCGTTATCGGGGCCCCCGCAAGGGTGGCCCCCAATTCTTTCCAGTGGTCCAGAAATGAAGAACTTTGACGTAATCGTGGTGGGCGCGGGCATGCTGGGCATCGCCCACGCCTGGGCGGCCGCCAAGCGCGGCCTGTCGGTGGCCGTGATCGAGCGCAGCCGCCAGGCGCATGGCGCCACGGTCCGCAATTTCGGTCAGGTGATCGTGACCGGCCAGGCGCCGGGCACGATGCTGTCGCACGCCCAGCAGGCGCGCGAGCTGTGGCTGGACCTGGCGGGCAAGGCGGGCTTCCACGTGCGGGCCAACGGCGCGCTGGTATTGGCGCGCAACGCCGACGAGGCGGACGTGCTGCAGGAATTCGCCGAAACCCGCATGCGGCAGGAAGGCTATCGCGCCGAACTGCTGTCGGGCCGCGAGGTCGCGCGCCTGTACGGCGGGCGGCTGGCGCATCACTGCGCCGCGCTGCAAGGCCATGACGACCTGCAGATCTATTCGCGCGAGGCGCTGCCGGCGATCACGCGCTACCTGGCCGAGTCGCTGGGCGTCACCTTCATCACCGGCACGCTGGCGCGCGCCGTCGAAGGCGGCCGGGTCTGCACGTCGGCCGGCGAATTCCAGGGCGGGCACGTGTTCGTCTGCCCCGGCCACGATTACCTGACCCTGCTGCCGGAACTGTTCGCGCCGCTGAACCTGGAGGTCACGCGCCTGCAGATGCTGCGCGCCGCGTTCGAGGCCGATCCCATCGCGCTCGACCGGCCGCTGCTCACCGGCCTGTCCTGCGTGCATTACGGCGCGTTCTCCGACCTGCCGTCGGCGCTGGCGCTGCGCGAAGTGATCCAGGCGCGCACGCCCATGCTGCTGGAAAACGGCATCCACCTGCTGATCAGCCCCACGCCCTACGGCGAACTGATCATCGGCGATTCGCACCGCTACGGCCAGGATGCCCCGCCGTTCAACGACGAGGCCGTGGACGACGCGATGCTGGACCTGGCGTCGCAGGCCCTGGGCGCGCGGCTGCGGGTGCTGGAGCGCTGGCAGGGCGTGTACGGCGCGCACGGCCCGGCGCCGTTCTCGGTGATGGCCGTGGATGCGGCCACGACCGTGGCGGTGATGCACTCGGGCGTGGGCATGACGGTGGGGCTGGCCATCGGCGAGCGCGCCGTGGCCGGGACGCTCGGCCGCTGATCCGCGCAGCCCGGCCCACCGGCCAAAAAAAAGCCTTGCGGGCAAGCAAGGCTTTTTTGTTTGCACGGCAGGGCCTCAGACCCGGTCCTGCATGATGCGGCGATACCATTCGTGGAAGTGCTGCATGCCGTCTTCCATGGGCGACTGGTAGGGGCCGGTTTCGTTGACGCCGCGCTGCATCAGGGCCTTGCGGCCGGCGTCCATGCGTTCGGCGATCTCGTCGTCCTCGATGGCCGTCTCCATGTAGGCGGCGCGCTGCGCCTCGACGAATTCGCGCTCGAAGGCGGCGATTTCCTCGGGGTAGTAGAACTCGACCACGTTCACGGTTTCCTGCGGGCTCTTGGGATACAGCGTGGAGAGCACCAGCACGTGCGGATACAGCTCGATCATGTGGGTCGGGAAATACGTGACCCAGACCGCGCCGAAATCGGGCGCGTCGCCTTCGCGGAACGCCAGCAGGCGGTCATGCCACTGCTTGTAGACCTCCGAGCCCGGCTGCGCCAGCGCGTTGTGCACGCCGACGCGCTGCAGGCTGTACCAGTCGTTGAACTCCCAGCTCAGGTCGTCGCAGGTGACGAAGCGGCCCAGGCCGGGGTGGAACGGACCGACGTGGTAGTCCTCGAGGTAGACCTCGATGAAGGTCTTCCAGTTGTAGTTGCACTGGTGTACCTCGACGTGGTCCAGCACGTAGTCGCCGAAGTCGAACTCGGGCCGCGCGAACAGCGGCGCCATGTCGGCGGCCGGGTCGCGCGGGCCTTCGAACAGCAGGCCGTGGCAGTCGCGCAGGCGGAACTTCTGCAGGTTCATGCAGGGCGTGGTGTCGAACTGGGGCGCGCCCAACAACTCGCCCTTGTTGTTGTACGTCCAACGGTGCAGCGGGCACACGATGTTGCCGCCGGTCGCCTTCAGGTTGCCCTTGGTATTGCAGTTGCCGGCCACGTTGCCGGCTTCGCCGCCAAGCATCAATGCCTGCCGGTGGCGGCAGACATTTGAGATGAGTTCGACGCCTTGCTGGTTGCGGACCAGCAGGCGACCTCCGTTTTCCTGGACCAGCGTGCGCCAGTCCCCGACCTCGGGCACCAATTTCTGGTGGCCGACGTATTGCGAGGATTGCTTGAAAATGAGTTCTTGCTCGCGGGCAAAGAGGGCTTCGTCAAAATATGCGCTGACGGGTAGCTGGGTGCGAGCTGGCACTACATGTGCCATCCGACCGATGTCGGTCATGATTCCCTCCGCTCGGATAAAAAAGCCAGGACGGTTGAGCTGTCGCCGAGCAGCTTTGCCTGGTGGCTCGCCCGGCGTGCGCGGCAATCTCGTCCGGCCGGGTCTGATGGCCTGGCCAAATCCGCCGCCTGAATTCCGCTGGGCAAGTCCGCCAAGTGAAATCCGCTGGGTGAATTCCGTTCTGGCGCGAAGAAAAATCGGTGTCTGGCCGATCAAATAAGCCGTGAATTGTACCCCAAGGGCCAGACCCGCGCCCGCGATGATACGCAAGCACGGACGAAGTCCTGGCGCCGCAGAATTCAGACCAGTCTGCGGGTGGCTGGATGCCTCCTCAGCAGCCAGCTGCTGGCCGCCGACAATGCGAATACGGCGGCCGCCAGCAGCGGCACCGCCCACGCGTCGCTGCGCGCGCCCGTGATCGCGCCGGCCCGGCGCGCCACGTCCAGAAACAGCGGATGGATCAGGTAGACCCCGAAGGTCAGCGGGGCCAGCGAGGCCAGCCGCGGCAGGCGCGGCGACGACACGATGCACTGGAAGGCCGCCAGCGACATGAACGGGACGGTCAGACTGAAATAGTCATAGAAATACGTGTCCAGCGTGCGGCTGTTGGACATGGCATACACGCCCAGCGCGGTCGCGGCCACGCTGGCCGCCAGCATCAGGCGCGGACGCGGCACCCGCATCTGGCCGTCGAAGATCAGGCGGCCGGCCACGAAATAGCCCAGATACGGCAGGAACCAGGTCAGGAAGAAGCCGGCGGGCGCGCCCAGCGCGCGGCGGTACAGGGAGTCCAGGATCGCCACGCCCAGGATGCCGACCACCCACAGCGCGCGCGCCCGCGGCGTGCTGCGCGCATACAGCAGGCGGATCAGGGGCGCGAACAGGTACAGCCCCACGATCATGTACAGGTACCACAGGTGGTAATAGGGCTCGCCTTGGGCGACCTTGCGCGGCCAGAACGAAAAATCGATGCGGCCGTCGTCCCACCAGTCCAGCCCGGTGCGCCAGGCCAGGTAGAACAGCGTCCAGAACAGCAGCGGCGCGCAGATCCGCGCCATGCGCCGGCTGTAGAACTGGCGCGCGTCCTGGGGCTTGTCGGGGTCCAGCAGCAGGGCGCCGCTGACCATGACGAAGACGGGCACGCACCAGCGCGCCGCCGAATCGTACAGGTTGGCGGCCAGCCACGCGCCGCCGCCATAGGCGGCGGGATTGCTGACGATCATGGCCGCGCTGTGCAGCAGGACGACGGCCAGGGCCGCCAGCCAGCGCGCAGCGTCCAGCCGTGCATATCTTTCTTCGAGGTACGGCATCGGGCATTCGCTATGGGGTTTGTTTCACCATAGCAGCCGGGCCCGCGGGGCCGGTGTATCCAGGCGTTAGGGCCTGGTAACAGGGGCTGACAACAAGGGTCCGCCTCGTGTATTCACTGCGGCGCCATGTTGGCCTGCTTGACCAGCTGCGCGACGATGGGCTGTTCGCTCGCGATCTGGCGGTCCAGTTCGGCCGGCGTGCCCGAGCGCGGGTCTATGCCCATTTCAAGCATGCGCTTTTTGATCGCCTCGTCCTGCAGCGTCTCGGCCAGGGCCTGGCGCAGCTTGTCCATGGCGGGGGCGGGCGTGCCCTTGGGCGCCACGAAGCTGAACCAGGCGGTCAGGTCGAAATCCGGATAGCCCTGTTCGGCCATGGTGGCCAGTTTGGGCTGGGTGGGCAGGCGCGTGGGGCTGGTGATGGCGAAGACCTTGACCTTGCCCGCGTCGGCCTGCGGCATGCCGGTGGCCACCATGTCGAAGAACAGGTCCACTTCGCCGCTGATGAGCGCCGGCAGGGCCTGGGTGGCGCCCTTGAAAGGCACGTGCAGGATGTCGATGCCGGCGCGCTTCTTGAACAGCTCGCCGGCCAGGTGCGACGAGGTGCCGGGCCCGAACGTGGCGAAGGTCAGTTTGCCCGGGTGCTGCTTGGCGTAGGCCACCACGTCCTGCGTGCTGGCGAAGGGCCGCTTGGGGCTGGACAGTAGCACCAGCGGCCCCACGCCCACCATGCCGATGCGGGCGAAGCTGTCGGGATCGTAGGGCAGGTCCTTGTACAGGTAGCGGTTGGTCACCAGCGTGGAGTTGGTGGCCATCAGGATGGTGTAGCCGTCGGGCGCCTCGCGCGCCACGAACGCCGCGCCGATGGAGGTGCCGGCGCCGGCCTTGTTCTCGACGATCATGGGCTGGCCCAGCGTCTTGGCCATGCGCTCGGCCAGCACCCGGGTCAGCACGTCGGTGGCGCCGCCGGCCGGGAAGGGCGAGATGACCTTGATGGGGCGGGACGGATAGGTGTCGGCCTGGGCGCTCAGTGCGGCGGCGCCGAGGACCAGGGTAGCCAGCAATTTGAAGCTCGTGCGCATCATGTGTTTCCCCTTGGTTCGCGTACGGGTGTGGATGGCCGGCCGCGGGCCCGCTTGTCATCCGGGCCGGCATGCTTTAAATTCCGAACTATGGAATTTTATTTTGTTATTCGAAATAAACTATAAAAACGAAGCGAATAGAAATGCAATCTTTTTCTGACGCCAGGCGCATCGCGCATCCCGCCGCCAAACCCGACGGCAAGGTCGAGCTCAGCCTGCCCGCGCGCCGCAAGCGCGCCGCCGGCGCAGGAGAGGGCGCCAATTCGCCGGACTTCATCACCGCCCTGGCGCGCGGGCTGGAGGTGCTGCGCTGCTTCCGCCACGGCGTGACCGCGCTGGGCAACCTGGACCTGGCGCGGCTGACCGGCCTGCCCAAGCCCACCATCAGCCGCATCACCTACACGCTGACCGAGCTGGGCTATCTGCGCTATCACCCCGACACGGGCAAGTACTCGCCCGGCTACGGCGTGCTGGCGCTGGGCTTCGGCCTGCTGGCCGGCCTGGAGGTGCGCGAACTGGCCAAGGCCTCCATGACGGAGCTGGCCCGCGCCACGGGCGCGGCCGTCGCCCTGGGCGCCTTCGACGGCGACGCCATGACCTACGTCGAGGCCATCCACGGCTCGTCCGCGCTCTATCTGCGCCTGCCGGTCGGCTACCGGGCCAGCCTGGACAGCGCCATGGGGCGGGCCTACCTGGCCAGCCTGCCGGCGCCGGCCTGCGACGAGGCGCTGGCGCGGCTGGGCGAGGCCGCGCCGCCAGCCGCCGCCATCGAGCGCGCCCGCGCGGAACTGCGCGAGTCGGGCTGCTGCTACGCCATCGGCGAGTGGCAGTCGGGTATCCACGCGGCCGCGGTGCCGTTCGCCTCGGTCACGGGCGAGGGCGTGTTCGTCATGAGCTGCGGCGGCCCGGCCGGCCTGCTGCCCGAGGCGCAGCTGCGCACGCAGGTGGCGCCCCTGCTGCGCGCCGCCGTCGCGGGGCTGGCCGGAACCCCCGCCTGAAATGCGTGCCGCGACAGGGTTTGGGTATCTCGTACAATTCACGGATTGATCCACCCCTAGCGTCCTCGGAGACCCGTTTGGCCCACTCCCCACAAGCCGACCCGCAGGTCGATGACTCCTCCTTGCCCCAGGATTTCGAAACGGCGCTGGCCGAACTCGAAGCGCTGGTCGCGGCCATGGAAGACGGGTCGTTGCCGCTCGAGCAATCGCTGGCCGCCTACAAGCGCGGCGTGGCGCTCACGCGGGTCTGCCAGGAGCGTCTGGCGCAGGCCGAGCAGCAGGTGAAGGTCCTGGAGGGCGACCTGCTGCGCCCGCTGGACCCGGCGGCGCTGGATGACGAATAAGAACCGATGAAGCAAATACAACTCCCCTTCCCGGAGTGGCTGCAGGGGCGCGTGCGGCACGTCGAAGACGTGCTGGACGATCTGCTGCCGCCCGCGGACGCGCTGCCGGCGCGCCTGCACGAAGCCGTGCGCTACGCCGTCCTCGGCGGCGGCAAGCGGGTGCGGGCCGCGCTGGTCTATGCGGCGGGGCAGGCCTGCCCGGTCAGCGGCAGCGTCCTCGCCATCGAGGCTTCGCTGGACCGCGCCGCCGCGGCGGTCGAACTGATCCACGCCTATTCGCTGGTGCACGACGACCTGCCCTGCATGGACGACGACACGCTGCGCCGCGGCCGGCCCACCACCCACGTGCAGTTCGACGAGGCCACCGCCATGCTGGCCGGCGACGCGCTGCAGCCGCTGGCGTTCGACCTGCTGGCTTCCATGCCGATCGCGCCGGCGCTCATCGTGCAGGCGACCCAGTCGCTGGCGCGCGCCGCCGGCAGCCAGGGCATGGCGGGCGGCCAGGCCATCGACCTGTTCAGCGTCGGGCGCGCGCTGTCGCGCGACGAGCTCCAGACCATGCACAGCATGAAAACGGGCGCCATGCTCGCGTGCAGCGTGGCGCTGGGCGGCATCGTGGCGGGCGCCAGTTCGGCCACGCGCCAGGCGCTGGACGCCTATGCGCAGGCCGTGGGCCTGGCGTTCCAGGTGGTCGACGACATCCTCGACGTCACCGCCGACAGCGCCAGCCTGGGCAAGACGCCGGGCAAGGACGCGGCCGAGAACAAGCCCACCTACGTATCGCTGCTCGGGCTTGACGAGGCGCGGGCATTTGCTGAAGCATTGCGCGAGGACGCGCTGGCCGCGCTGGCGCCGCTGGGCGAGGGAGGCAAGCGCCTGGCCGAGCTGGCCGACTTCATCGTCCTTCGGGACCGCTGAGCCGAGACTAGCCCGGACGGCAGGCAGTCCGGGCCAACGAACCGAATAAAAGCATGACGACAGATTTACTGGACCGCATTCAATCCCCGGCTGACCTCAAGCGCCTGGATCGCCGCGAGCTGAAAAAACTGGCGGACGAGCTGCGCGGCTTCGTGCTGGAGTCGGTATCCAAAACGGGCGGGCACCTGTCGTCCAACCTGGGCACCGTCGAACTCACGCTGGCCCTGCATCAGGTATTCGACACGCCGCATGACCGTATCGTCTGGGACGTGGGCCACCAGTCCTATCCGCACAAGATCCTGACGGGGCGTCGCGCCGGCATGGCCAAGTTGCGCCAGCAAGGCGGGATTTCCGGCTTTCCCAAACGCAGCGAGTCCGAATACGACGCCTTCGGCACCGCGCATTCGTCCACATCGATCTCGGCGGCGCTGGGCATGGCGGTGGCGTCGCGCAATGCCGGCGTGCAGCGCCAGCACATCGCCGTCATCGGCGACGGCGCGATGTCGGCCGGCATGGCC
>Ga0182742_1000885_pt1 | contig 42360 bp, 27 predicted proteins | sample eDN5th37CBELigMG_FD_128880 | JGI IMG/M metagenome (GOLD analysis project Ga0182742, IMG submission 128880) | Enriched Miracle-Growth compost microbial communities from Emeryville, California, USA - eDNA 5th pass 37_C BE-Lig MG (version 2)... ... | reverse complement strand
CTCCACGCTTCTTTCAGACCCCGCCTCGCGGCGACGCCCTTGCGCTTCGCTAACCCTTCACCTCCATCAGGTTGGGTAGAGGACTTTCACCTCCAAGCTGTCGAACATGCTCGGCACACACGAAAAACCCCGGTCAGCGCAGCCGACCGGGGTCTCGTGGGACTTCCAGAAAGGCTGCGCAACGCCAGCCCTTCGACATATTCGAGGGGCTAGTGGATCACATCACCATCAAACCGTTCGTCATGCGCAAACGCGGGCGCGACGCCCCACACGCGAAGCGCGGGAGCATGCGCGCGCGGCGCGGTGAAGCGCGTGCGAACGTTGATTTGCAGTTGATACAGGTTCATAGGGGTCGCGCAATATACGCCGCGTTTTGGCGCTGTCAAGCGCTCTAGATGAGCCCCGCGCTTTTTACAGAGTGGTAACGATTCACGAGCTCGATGCCCAAACGCTCAGGCTCGGCATCCACCATCAACGCATCGCGCGCTGAGAGGCGGATGAATGCATCACGACGGGACTGCTCGTACAAGTGGGCGCTGGCAACATCGAGCACGACATCGCCGGATGTGAGCTGCTGGGAGATGAGCTGACCCACGATGCGCTCGCGCAGACTGGCGAGCAGCACGAGGTGCTTCGAGCGAAGGAGCCGCAGCGCCTGCGCAAGCTCGGTGCTGTCCTCGTCGCGGAAGTTCGTAATCACGATAACGAGCGCGCGCTTCGCGTATCGGCGCAGTAAGGTCTGTGCAGCAGCGACGTAGTCCGAATGCGTTGGCGTAGGCTGCACGCCATACAGCTCGCCCATCAACGCATCGAGCGCCTGCGCGCCCTTCTTCGGTGCGAAGGATTTCTCTTCGCCCGGCGGAGCTCCGAACGTCATCGCTCCAACAGCATCGCCCTGCTTGAGCGCGACGTACGCAAGCAGCATCACTGCATTCAGCACCTGATCGAAATGCGACGTGCCGATGGCACCCGTCCGATCGTCCGCGCGCATTCGTCGCCCACTGTCGATGAGCAGCAGCACGCACTGATCGCGCTCGTCCTGGAACTCCCGAATCACCGGCTTGCCGAGCCGTTGCGTGGCCTTCCAGTCGATGTGCCGGATGGAGTCGCCGTAGCGATACTCCGAAAGCTGCTTGAAATCCGTTCCCTCGCCGCGCTGCTGGAACGTCTTGATCCCGATCTCCTGAAGGCGGCGATCGCCTGCCAGCCACGCATAACGCGCAATCTGCGCGAAATCGGGATACACCCGGCGCTTCCCGGTCGTGCCCAGCCGTTCCATCAGCTCGCAAAAGCCGAACCGCGAGCGCACCCGGACGTCGGCCGCTTCGAAGGTGACTTCCCCACGCCTCGTTGGCGTCACGTGATACAGAGTCTCGACTACCGTGCCACCCTGCAAGTGCTGCGAAGTGGGCAGCCCTTCCACCTGCAGGCTCGGATCCGCATGGTCGAAAAGGTCGCACTTCCAGGACAACTTTCCGTGCGCCTCCAGTGCAACGTGAACCGGCTTGCGCACGCCAACCGCGAACGCCGGCGGCAGCTTCCGGAGCATCCTGACGCTTGAGTCCTTCCACGCTTTTGCGGTGACGAAGTAGTCCGCGACTGCAAGCGCGAGCAAGACGATCGCGCCGACTGCGGTCGCCGATGCCACCGTCGACAGCCGGACACCAGCGATCAGCGCGATGAGCGCCGCCGCGGTGCCCGCGCCGAGCAGCACCAGCAGGATCCGGCCTGGTATGACGCGAATTCGCACTCGATCAGACTCGCGGCGCCGGCGTGCTCTCGATGATGCCGGCGAGGAGCTCGTTCGCCTTGCGCCCCTCGAGAAGCGCGTCTGGTGCGAGCGCAATTCGATGGCGCAGGCACGGCAACGCCACGCGCCTGATGTCATCCGGAGTCACGTAATTGCGGCCGTCCATCAGCGCCACGGCGCGTGCGCCTCGAACGAGCGAGATCGCTCCGCGCGAGCCAGCCCCCAGCGCGAGTCCTGCAGTCTCACGCGTCGCTCGCACAATGCGAACGGCGTAATCGACGACCTGCTCGTCAACGCGCTGATGCCCCGCAATCTGCTGCAAAGTGAGCACCGACTTTTCGTTGAGGACCGGCTTCACGTCGGCCAACGGCAGCTCGTTGCCCGCCTGGTTGGACGTGGACTTCACGACCACCGCCACTTCTTCTGCGAGCGGCGGATAGTCGATCTCTACTTTGAACAGGAAGCGGTCGAGCTGCGCTTCGGGCAGCGGGTACGTCCCTTCGCTCTCGATGGGGTTCTGCGTGGCCAGCACCATGAAGGGCCTTGGCAGCGGCATCGTCTTGCCCTCGAGGGTGACCTGATACTCCTGCATCACTTCCAGCAACGCACTTTGCGTTTTGGCTGGCGCGCGATTGATCTCGTCCGCGAGCAGGATGTGCGTGAACACCGGCCCCTGTACCACGCGCAGCTCGCGCGTGTTCGGGTCCAGCACTGCATGCCCTGTGATATCCGAGGGCATGAGATCCGGCGTGAACTGCACGCGCCCGTGCGAAAGCGAGAGCGCCTGCGCGAGTGCTCGCACGAGCAGCGTCTTGCCCAGCCCCGGGACGCCTTCGATGAGCACGTGCCCCGACGCCACGAGCGACACCAGCACCTGCTCGATGACGGCTTCCTGGCCGACCATCGCCTGGCCGACCGCCGCCTTCAGACGCTGCAGCACCTCGGCGGCTTTCGTGATTGTGTTGGACTCGATTTCCATTTACCGACCTTTCTCGATCAGGATCCGGCGACGCGCCGTTTCGATGAGCGCAAGGGCCTGGCGCAGCTCGTGCGGACGCCGCGGCCCGGAGTGATTCACGGCAGGGCCGAGCATCGAGGCATCGAGCCCCGCAAGCCGCGACACAGCCTCGATTCGTTCGTTGACGGGCATGCGCCGATACCCGCAGATGCGCCGTTGCGCGGCTTCGTCCAGGGCCCGCACGGCGGCAGCATGCAGTGCCTTGCCGCCACCGAAGCGCATGACAAACTGGCCCGTTCCGCGAATCTGCTCGGCGATCGAGCGCCGAGCAGGATCGGTCGCTGCGACCAGCGGACCGAAGCGCACGCTGTTGCGCCAGAGCGCAAAGCCTATCCACGCCAGCGAAAGAAGCACCACCGGCCAGCCGTACACCCACATGAGCGTGAGTATCGAAGGGTGCTCTTCCTCGGACATGAAGTGCACTTCGTCGCCGCGCCGGAGTTGTGTGGCGAGAGCAAGCAAGTGCGCATGATCCCCATCAAGGAAAGCGCGATAGCGGAAAGGCATTGCGTTGATGACAGTGACGCTGCCCTTGCCGACGTTCACACGCAGCACCTGGTTGCCGACTTCATCGCGCATGGACCACGCGACGTTGCGCGTAGTCGCCAAATAGCTTCCGTCGGAAGGCGCACAGAGTTTCAGCACGTCGACGGCGGGTGCGGGGTATGAAGCGGCAGGCTTGGACTCCGTGAGTGTCCGGCACTCCGCGTTCCTGGCCAGGATCGAAGGCGGTTTCGGTTCCTCTTCTTCTTCGTCTTCGCCGTCTTCGTCGGAGGTTTCGTCCTCCTCGCCCGCTTCGATCCGCTGTCGCCTGCGCTCCGCCTCTTCCATTCGCGGATTGCGTCGCTTGATGCCGCTCCACTCCTCGAAGCGGGCTTCACCGCCGATGAGCCCGCGATCGATCACGAGCCGCCCGCCCTGCTCCACCCACTCCTCCATCCGGGAGCGGCGGCCGTCCACGAGATTCCAGTGCCACGACGAAAGGACGATCACGCCGTCTTCCGGCACATCCACCTGGATGCGATCCCACACCGACGTGGCGCCGAGGTTCTCGACGAAGCGCTGCGCGGCGTAGAAGGGGTTGCGTGCCGCCTCGTCCTTCAGCGGCATCGGCACTTCGATTTCGTCCCAATACGTGTTGCTCGCGATCCAGGAGACGACGATGCCGATCCCGATGAGCACGATCGCCCAGATGGCTTTCGTCTTCATGCGCGGGCTCCGGCCGCTGCCTGACCGTCGGCCGCGGAAGCGGGCTGCGGATCCATCGTCAGCGAGAACTCGTTACACAACGTGTAGACGGTCTCGGACGGGATTTCTTCTCCGCCGTATACCGCTCGTTGCCACACGCGCACGAGGCTGCTCACGTAGATCTTCCGCTGCTCGTTATCGAGATGCCGCGAGGCGAGCGCGATACAGTCGCCCTCCGTGCTCGAGTCCTTGATCGGAACCTGATACACGTGCACGAGACGGGAGAGCAGCCCCCGATAGAGCAAGGCAAGCGCGCTTCGATGCTCCCCCTCGTCCCACGACCTTCGAGCCGTGGCGCCGATATCGTCCGGCAGGCTTTCGGGGCGGATGTCCAGGTCTCGCACGAAACTCGGCGCTTCGACCCGCGGCGCGCGTTCCCCAAACCCGAGGCCGCGCGCGAGCCTCCAGAGATACACGAGCAGCAGGCCCGCGAGTACCGCCAGCACGATCCAGAACAGCACGCGACCGCTGCCGACCAGCATGGAGAACAGGTCGCCGATCCACTCCATCAGTCGCTTGAGCCACGGAGACTCTTTCTTCTCCTTCTCAGGCTCTTCGATCCACCGCAGCGTCTTGATCTGCCGAACCTCGCCGAGGTTGGAGTCCTTCCTCACCTTCTCGATTGCGTCGGTGATCTCGGCCTCCGTGAACGGCCGATCGCCTTCCGCTTCGACGGCCGGCTGTGCGACAGCAACGCCCGGGGATCCGATCAGCAGGAGCGATGCGACCGCCGCAACGAGGACAGTCGCGAGCTTCCAGCCGGCTCTACTGCGCGAAAGCACGGCGAAACTCCTGCTCGATATCCCACGCTTCGAGCTCGGCCCTGCGGCTGAGATACATCGCGAATCCCGACGCGACGTAGAACGGCTCAAGAAACAGGATCGCGAGCGCAGTGGCGCCCGGGTAGACGAGCGGATGAATGGAGAGCCCAAGCGCGTCCAGCATTCCGCCGGAATCGCTCCCGACAGTTGGCGCGAACCAGTAAAAGAACGACGCCACCGCCAGAGTGAGGCTCGTCTCGCAGAGGTTGTACACGAAGGTCATGAGCAGCGCGGGCGCCGCGCGCCTGCGGCGAATCTGCCGCACACGTTTCCGGATCTGGCTCCAGGACAAGCCTTCGAGCTGATAGATGGGCTGCGTGAACGATCGCCAGGGCGAAAGCCGTCGCCAGGTGAGCGTGATGAAGAGCTGGCTCCACCACACCTGGCGCTGAGCAGCCCAGACGTCGCCGATCGACGTGCGCTGACCGAACGCGGCTCGCGACAACACGAACAATACGGTGCGATCGAGCCAAGGCTTGACCCACCACAATGCCAGCACAGGGAGCCACGTTGCGATCTCGACGGTTGCGAGACAGATCGCGAACACCGGCAACGCGACGTACGCAAAGCACGTGTAGATATCCCGAGCCCCCGCCTGGCACAGGCGCGTGCCGAGATCCGCCGCTTCGTACGGCGTGCGGGGACGCAACCGGATGGCTAGCGCGTCAACCTGCACGGCGACCCTGAAACACGAAGTATGTGATCACGCCGATCCAGCACGCCGCCGCAACGGAATACTTCACGGCATGCGGCAACCAGCTGGCGGAAGACCAGAACGCTTCGACCAGCGCAGCCACGACAAGCATCATCGTGAACCCGTAGACGAGCGGCATCGATTCGCGCGCCGCCTGAACGAGTGCCTGGACCCTCGATTGCCGCTTCGGAGCAAGCACCGCATGACCGATGCGCAAGCCGGCGGCCCCCGACAACACAATGGCCGTTAGCTCGAACGCGGCGTGCGTCACTACGAAGGAAAAGAACGTGGACGAAAGCCCGCGCTCGACGAGATACCCACCTACCGCGCCACCGAACGCGCCGTTCAGCGCGAGGAAGAACAGGCTGCCCGCGCCGGCAAGCAGGCCGCTCGCGAAGCACTGGAACGAAACGGTGATGTTGTTGCGAATGTAGAAGCCGAACATCATCCAGTCCGTATTGGCGTCCCGCCTGCGACCGATCGACTCGGCGTCCGGCGAGTACATCTGCTCCACGTTCGAAGCCGTCTCCGCATCGATGACGGAAAGCACGAGCTCTGGCCGCTCGTGCACGAGCCACCCTATGACGACCGTCGGCAGCACAAAGGCCGCGGCGGCGATCCACACATAAACAGCGTGTGCCCGCACCGCTCGCGGGAACCCGACCGCGAAGAAATCCTTCACGCGGGAAAACCCGAGGCTTCGGTGCTGATAGATGACCTGGTGCGCGTCGGAAGTCAGACGCTCCAGTCGATCCAGCAGATACGCGGGATACGCGCGGGCGCGAGCCAGCGCGAGATGCTCGCAGGCACGCCGGTACAGCTGCGCGAGACGCTCACCATCGACGCTCTCCCTCACCGCCTTCTTTCGGGTTGCGGTGGGGCGAATGACGTCCGCGAGCAGCTTCTCCAGCTCCTGCCAGACGTCCTGATACATCTGCTCGAACTGCAAGGGCGTCATTGGCGCCTCCCGAGCAGCCACATCGCCACGCCGAGCACTCTGCGCGTGACTTCCGGACCGGAGCGGCCATCATCGCCGGACACGGGAGCGGCCAGCGCCGCAAGCTCGTCCAGCCTTTCGGCGGTGAGCGTGGGAGCGCGTGCGGCCAACGCGATGACCGCCGATTGATCCGCCGGCGACAGTGGCCGCGCCGGCGCGATGGGCTCCACCTGCTGCAGCTCGATCTTCGGAGCCGCGCGAACATCGTGTACCACGAGCGTCGACGCCGCGATGTCGCCGAGACGCTTGCAGTCCTTGCGTAACAGGATGCTCACGATGGCAAACCCGAACATCGCCGGCAGAAAGTCGGCGACGCGAAGCAGGTTCCGCGTGATCGATGCGCCGGGCGTGACCGGGAGCCCGTTGTCCATGACGACGCGCAGCCCGTACACGCGCTTGCCTGGCGTGCTACCGGTGCGCGAAAGCTCGAAAAAGACGGGGTAGAACCACTCCAGGAGGAACATGGCGATCAGGAGGATCGCGTACCCGAGGCCTCCCATCTGCGCGATCGTCACCACGAAGAAGAGCGAATACGTGACGCCCAGCCGGATGAGCGCATCGATGAGGAAAGCATAGAAGCGGGCGGATAACCCTGCCGGACGCAGCTCCAGCAGGATCCCCTCGGGCGTTTCGGCCGTGACGACTGTATCGAGCGCGTTTCCTGGCACGGCGGCGATTCTCGCCTATTTCCCTGAGCCTTGTCGCGCGTTGGAAACGCCTCCGCGAGGGTTCGCGTCTCCTGCGATCCGGTGCACGGCGGAGTTTCGCCAACCTGCGACAGAAATCACGAAATCCAGGCGCATCCACCATCCGTATGTACCGCGGGGAGGCGAGCGGTTCGCTCGTTCCAACACACACGCCCAAAAGACACGGATTCCGGAAGGGGTAATCATGAGCAGGCTGCGGATTGAGGTTCGGTGGCTCTTGAGTCTGGCGGTGGCGGCAACGCTCGCCGGCTGCGACGACGGCCGACTTCGCGCGTTCAATGGCAACAACCCGCCAGGCGGCATGACGGGAACGCCCGGCAACACTTTCGCGCTGACCACGAACGGCAGGCTCATCACGTTCGACCGCGCATCGCCTGCGACCAGCACGTCGACGGCCATCACCGGGCTTCAAGGCGGCGAGACGCTGCTCGGGATAGACATTCGTCCCGGCGGCACGACGCCTGGCCAGCTGTACGGCCTCGGCAGCAGCGGTCGCCTGTACACCATCGATCCTTCCACCGGCGCCGCGACCCTGAAATCGACGCTGTCCGCCGATCCCGCCGATACGACGGATCCGTTCACGATGCTGAGCGGAACGGAGTACGGCATCGACTTCAATCCGGTGGTCGACCGGCTGCGTATCGTCAGCGACACCGGCCTGAATCTGCGCGTGAACGTGGATTCAGGCGCGACCATCACGGATGGTCCGCTGAACGTCGGCGGCACGATCCGCAACGGCGTCACCGCCGCGGCTTACACGAACAACTTCGCGGCCACTTGCCGCACCACCCTCTTCTTCCTGGACACTGCGACGGACCGGCTGCTCACGACGGCGGATCCGAACGCCGGCACGGTGAGCGAAGTCGGCGGGCTGGGCTTCGATGCCACGGCCGTCAGCGGCTTCGAAGTCACGACGTCGTCGAACGGAACGAACGAGGCCACCGCCGTCCTCGCCGTCGGCACCGCGGTGAACGTGTACACGATCAACCTCATGACGGGCGTAGCCACGCTCAACGGCGCGGTGACTGGACTCGGAGCGAACGAGCAGATTCGCGGAATCACGCTCGCTCCGCCGACGACAGCCCCAGCCAACGCACTCGGGCAGATGGTCGCGAGCACCGAAACGAACAAGCTCGTCTCGTTCACAACGGCTGCGCCACAGAAGCTCTGCACCAGCACAGCGATAACGGGCCTTCAGAGTGGCGAATCGATTCTGGGTATCGACACGCGGCCGGCGGATGGCGCCGTGTACGCGCTCGGTAGCACCGGGCGCCTCTACACGATCGACACGGGCACCGGCGCCGCGACCCTGAAGTCGAGCCTCTCGGCGGATCCCGCGGATACGACGGATCCGTTTACCGGCCTCAGTGGGACGGACTTCGGCGTCGACTTCAATCCGGTGCCGGATCGGCTGCGCGTCGTGAGCGATACGGGTCAGAACCTCCGTATCAATGTCGATACCGGGGCCACGACGACGGATACGACCCTCAACCCAGCGGGTTCCACGGTTGTCGCTGCCGCGTACACGAACTCATTCGCGGGCGCTGGATTCACGACGTTGTACGTCCTCGATGCGGCGAACGATCGTTTGCAGATCCAGGGACAGCCGTCCGGCAATCCCAACCTCGGCGATCTCGGCGCGGTCGGCCCGCTCAACATCGGCGACATCCAATCCGTTGCGGCATTCGACATCGCGGGTGCGAACAACGCGGCGTGGGCCGCGGTGAACCTTGCAGGAGCGGCGGCTTCGGAGCTGCACTCCGTAAACCTCACCACCGGTGCCGCGACGAGAGTCAACACGATCGGCGGCGGCGAGCGGATTCGCGGAGCGGCGCTTGCGACCGTTCCCGTCGCCACGGTGTTCGCGGCGACGATCGACAACCGGCTCGTGAGCTTCAAGCCGAACACGCCTGCGACATTCGACACGAACATGCCCTTCACGGGTTTGCAGGGCGGCGAAACCGTGCTCGGCATCGACTTCCGCCAGACCAACGGAAAGCTGTACGCGGCAACGAACTCGGGGCGCCTCTACACGGTGGATCCGGCCACCGGTGCCGCAACACTCGCTTCGACTCTCGCGGCGGACGCAGCGGATGCGACGAATCCGTTCGCCGGCCTTCTCGGAACCGCGTTCGCCGTAGACTTCAATCCCGTGGCGGACCGCCTGCGCATCGTGAGCGATGCCGGGCAGAACCTGCGAATCAACGTCGATACGGGCCTGGTCACGACGGACGGGACGCTGAATCCCGGCGCACCGCAGGTCGTCGCCGTCGCCTACAAGCAGAGCTTCCCGATGCCCGCGACCACGCAGCTGCTCGACATCGACCTCGCGACGAACAGCCTGCTCCTGCAGAACCCGCCGAATGACGGAACGCTCACGCCCGTCGGCGGCCCGCTCGACCCGATGCTCACCTTCTCGAGCAACGCGGGCTTCGACATCGGCGGCGGGGACGATGGACTGTCGATCGCAGCGCTGCAGCCGACCGGCTCCGCGCAGTCCGTGCTGTACCGGGTGAACCTCAAGACCGGAGCGCTGACCCAGGTGGGTGCGCTCGGACCCTCCGGCACACCGCTGATTCGCGCACTGGCAGTTCGCGTGAAGTAGTCACACGCAAACCTGTCCAGCGGATGGGCCGCGGGCTTCGTGCTCGCGGCCCTTTTTTTTTCGCGACCCTTTTGTGAAACGCATCGCGGTGCGCATCACGCGCTACGCATCTACGTGTTTTCCGCTGCGCGGCACCTGACTGCAACCCGCGCCAACTGCACGCGTCGTGAAATAGCTTGTTTTGCAGCATTTCACGCGCATCTCGAAAACGATACGCGATGACGTGCGTGCCGGCCGGGCGTCGCTTACGGCAGACATGTAGCCATCTCCGCACATTGAGACTGGCGACAGCGAGGTATTTACTACGCGCATGAGTCCGTAACCGGTCATAGCCGGAAACGGTGGCACTGAAAAAGGCAAACCCGTCGCAAGACGGGGGCGCAAAGCCTCCGATCCCACGTCTCTTCGCGTGAGGACAGCGGGGCTGCCAGGAGCGATTCGATGTTGACGTCCAGGGTTATCGCGGGACCGGCGGGTCCCTTTCTGTCGAGCGTTGCGATCGTGGCGCTCGGGTTCAGCAACATCGCCGTCGCGCAGCGTTCGTCCCAGACGCCGCTGACGATCTCCGGCAAGCCGGCGACGATCGCGAATGTCGGCCAGATCTACACGTTCACACCGAGGGTCTCCGGCGAGAGGTCGCGGAACATCCGTTTCAGCGTCAGCAACAAGCCGGGCTGGATCTACTTCAGCTCGTATCGCGGGACGTTGTACGGAATTCCGAGCAAGCGGAACATCGGGACGTACAGGAACATCGTCATCACTGTGTATGACGGCAGAAGGGCCGCGAAGCTGGCACCGTTCAGCATCACGGTGAAGGACCCGTCGGCACCTGCGCCGACGCCCACTCCTACGCCGAGCCCGACTCCCACGCCGACGCCGACTCCCGCGCCGACCCCTACTCCGACGCCAACTCCCGCGCCGACGCCTACTCCGACGCCGACGCCAACACCCGCGCCGACGCCCACTCCGACACCGACGCCAACCCCTGCGCCGACGCCCACTCCGACGCCGACGCCAACACCCGCGCCGACGCCGACTCCTACGCCGACGAACACGCCGCCCACCCTCTCGGGCGCGCCGGCGACCACCGTCACGGCGGGCCAGGCCTACTCGTTCCGGCCGAGCGCGAGCGACGCGGACGGCGATCGGCTCACGTTCTCCATCAGTGGTCGTCCCGCGTGGGCGACGTTCAACTCATCGACGGGTCAGCTCTCGGGCACGCCGACGACCGCCGGCACGTTCTCCGGCATCGTCATCAGCGTGAGCGACGGGCGTGGCGGCACAAGGTCGATCGGTCCGTTCGCCATCACCGTGACCGCACCGACCACGAACGGAACCGCGGAAATTTCCTGGACTCCGCCGACGACGAACACGGACGGCAGCTCGCTCACGAACCTCGCGGGCTACCGCATTTCGTACGGCACGTCGGCAAACGGGCTGACCAAGACGATCCAGGTTCCGACCGCGGGCATCACATCGTATGTGGTGGAAAACCTGACCGCGGGCACGTGGTACTTCAGCGTGCGGGCCTACACCGCGAACGGCACGGAAAGCGCCCAGTCCGCGGTCGTCTCGAAGACGATCAAATAGGCCGAAGCTTCCCCCCGGAAGCGGTTCGGCCAAGGGCCCGGCGGCATACCCCGCCGGGCCCTTCTCATTTCACCAGGGGTCGATCTTCCCGGTGGAGAAGTTCGTGATCTTTCCGCCGGCATTCTCGACCGTCATGCCGTCGATGATCTTCACGAGCTTCGCGATCTCCACATCGACCGGGCTCGACATCGGTATGTCCTTCACGCCCGGCTTGCTCTGGACCATCACGGGCTGCACGAGCGCGGCGACCACGCCCTTCCCCTTCACCGCGGCGTGCAGCTTGTAGGTGTACATGTTGAGCGCCGCCTTGCTCGCCCCGTAGTTCATGCCCATCGGAGTGCCGCCCTTGTCGTACGAGCCGACGAAGGACGTCACGTTCACGATCTTCTTCTGCTTCGACTTCTCGATGTTCGGGTAGAACTCCTTGATCATGCGCATCGGCCCGAGCGCGTTCACGTCGAAGTCCGTGCGGGCCGCGTCGTAGTCGATCTTGTCGAACGGGACGTTCACCTTCGCAAGGTCCGCCTGGAAGGTCTGCTCCACGTTGGCGGCGTTGTTGATGAGCACGTCGAGCGGCTGGTCCTTGTACTTCGCCTGCACGCCGCGGATCATCGCGGTGTCCGACACGTCGATGCGTTCGATGTGCAGGTTCGGATGCTTCTTCTGGATCTCGCGCAGGTCCGCCGCGCCGGGATCGTCCGCCGCGCGTCGCGTGGTCGCGATCACATTCCAGCCCTTCTGCGCGTACTGTCGCGCAAGCTCCAGGCCGATGCCGCGATTGGCGCCCGTGATGAGCACCGTGGGCGCGTCCGGTTTGAACGCGGCCTGGGCCACGAGAGGCGCGAGCGCGAGGGCCGCCACGAATGCAAGTTGTCTGAGTTTCATGAGTTCACCGTCACGACGATCTTTCCGAGTTGCTGGTTGGATTCGAGATACCGGTGCGCCTCGACGATCCGCTCGAACGGAAACGTCTTCGAGATCACCGGCTTCAGATGTCCGTCCGCGAGCCCCCGCAGGATGAGCTCCTGGGCGCGCGCGTACCGCTCCGGCTTGTTCCAGATGGCTGACGCCACCCAGCCGCGAATGCTCAGGCCCTTCAACGCCGCGGGCCAGTGCGGGAATGTGGTCGGCTGCATGCTGAGGCTGCCGTAGATGAAGAGGATGCCTTCGTCGGCCATCGACATCGCGAGCTTCTCGACGTCGGGCCCGCCAACCGGATCGAATACGATCCGCGCACCCTTGCCGTTCGTGATGCGCGCAACTTCGGCCACGAGGTCCTGCTCTTCGGTGGCGATCACATGCTTCGCACCCTGCGCCTTCAGTGCGGCAGCCTTGTCGCTGCGACGGGTGGCCGCGATAGGCACGGCGCCCGCCCAATTGGCGAGCTGGATCGCCGCGAGCCCGACGCTGCTCGATGCCGCGCGGATAATGACGAAATCTCCGACGGTCGCCTTGCCGATCTCGATGATCGCCATCGCCGTGAAGTACTGCATCCAGATGGAGGCAGCCTCGACGGACGAAAGACCCGGCGGCGCGTGGAGCAGATGCCGCGCCGGCACGACCGTCTCTTCCGCGTACATGCCGTATTCGCCGAGCCGGTAGCTCGGAACCACGCATACGCGGTCTCCGACCTTGAATCCGGTGACTCCAGCGCCGAGCGCCTGCACGACGCCGACGCCCTCGTATCCGATGGGCGTGGGAAGCTTGGGCTTCGTCGGGTACGCGCCCTTGCGGAACATCGCTTCCGAACGATTGAGCCCGATGGCCTCGACGCGCAGCTTCACCTCGCCCGGCCCCGGATCCGGTACCTCCAGATCCTCGATCCGCAGCACGTCGGGCTCACCGAGCTCATGAACACGAACGACCCTGGCCATGGCGCCTCTCCCGCCGCCTCCCCCGGGCGGCCTGCGCGCGGACGTTAGAAGATCGGGCCGCGCGTAGGAAGGGCGGCGACCGCGCCGTCCGGCCCTAGGTCAGGCCGTGCGACGGTTGCTTCCGGAAACTGCCTCCCCCTTCCGGCGAGCCATCGCCCCTCTTTCTGGAGATGGAAGATCGTAACGCGCGATATAACCTCACCGCCTATCGTCTCACCCTCGGCAAGTCCGCCCCTCATCCGCCCCGTATGGATCAGGTTCGAAATTTCGGCTTCCTCGTGAAGGACGTCGCCCGGCTCTGGACGCGCAATTTCGAGCTGCGCGCCGCTCAGCTCGGGATGTCGCTTACCCAGTGCAAGGTGCTCGTCTATCTCTCGCGAAACGAAGGGACCACGCAGGCGCGGCTCGCGGAGCTGAGCGATACGGACCCCATGACGCTCGTGCGTGTCCTCGACCGCATGGAGCGCGACGGATGGATCGAGCGCCGTCCGGACCCCGCCGATCGCCGCGCCTACCGCCTCTTCCGGAAGCCTGCGTCCGACGCGGTGCTCACGGAGATCACGCGCATAGCGGAGAAGGCTCGCGGGGAAGGACTTGCCGGGCTCTCCGCCGAACAGCGCCAGCAGATGGTGGAGATGCTCGAACACGTTCGTCGCAACCTCGTCGCGCTGCTACCCGCTTCCGATGCGCCAGCTCCTCGTCAGAACGTTTCAACTCGTGCGCGGCGCGTAGCGTCGTCCCGCACTCATCGAATCAAGAAGACGTCTTCATGAACGACTCGACCGACCAGACCACCGGCTCCTCTACGCTCGAGACTCCGCCGACACCCACGCCGTCCCGCATGCAGAAGCTGCGTCGCCCGATCATGATCGGTGGCGTCGCGCTGATCGTCGGGATCGCAGCCTTCTTCTACTTCGCCGGCGGCCGTTACGAAACGACGGACGACGCGTATGTGAACGCCGCGCGCGTCACCATCAGCACGAACGTCCCCGGCCGGGTCGTCGAACTGCGCGTCCGGGACAATCAGCGGGTGAAGGAAGGAGATCTGCTCTTCAGGATCGATCCGCGTCCTTTCGAGCTGAAAGTCGCCGAAGCGCGTGCACGACTCGCAAACGCGAAGCTGCAAGTGGAAGCGCTGAAGGCCACCTACCGACAGAAGCAGAGCGAGCTGCGCTCCGCCGAGGACACGCTGGCCTACGAGAAGCGCGAAAGCGAGCGGCAGAGTCGTCTGCTTGCTTCGGGCATCTCCTCACAGGCCCAGGTAGATCGTGCCGTGCACGCGCGCGAGGCCGCTGCACAGGCCGTCGCGGCCGCCCAGCAGGAGATCGCCAGCGTCGCGGCGAACCTCGGTGGCAATCCCGCGATCGATCCGGATCAGCACCCTTCGGTACAGCAGGCGAAAGCCGAGCTCGATCGGGCGGAGCTGGATCTGTCCTACACGACGATCACCGCGCCGGTGGACGGCGTCGTCACGCAGGTCGAAAAGCTGCAGGTCGGTGACTACGTCAACGCGGCGTCGCCGGTGTTCGCGCTGGTGGCCACGCACGACCTGTGGGTCGAGGCGAACTTCAAGGAAGTGCAGCTCGCGAGAATGCGCGAAGGCCAGCCCGCGACAGTGAAGATCGACACCTACGGGGACCGCACTTTCAAGGGCCATGTGGTCAGCCTGAGCCCCGGCACGGGCGCGCAGTTCTCCATCCTTCCGGCGCAGAACGCTACCGGTAACTGGGTGAAGGTCGTGCAGAGGCTCGCCGTGCGCGTCGAGATCGATGATGCGGATGCGGAGCACCCGCTGTTTGCCGGCCTCAGCGCCACGGTGAAGGTGGACACGGCGAGTCAGCGGGGCGCGCCGCTCGCGGACGAGCCTACTTCCGAAGGCACGGCGCCTGCCGAGCCAGTCATCACAGGCCGCGTTGCGCAGTAGTCGTCGGGATGTCCCGTCTCCATGTCTGAAGCAGTAGCAACGCCTCCAGCGGCGGCGCCGGCCGGCGCAGCTCCGCCGCTCAATCGAGTGCTGATCACGGCCAGCGTCATGGCCGCATCGATCATGCAGGCGATCGACACGACGATCGCGACCATCGCCCTGCCCCACATGCAGGGAAGCGTCTCGGGCACGCAGGACCAGATGGTGTGGGTGCTGACTTCCTACATCGTGTCCGCCGCGATCATGACGCCTCTGTCGGGCTGGCTTGCCGCACGGCTCGGGCGCAAGCGGGTTTTCTTCGCGTCGGTGGTCGGCTTCACGATCGCCTCCGCGCTCTGCGGCATGGCGGAGTCTCTTTTTCAGATCGTGCTGTTCCGGACGATGCAGGGGATCGCGGGCGCCGCGCTCCTGCCGCTCTCTCAGGCGATCCTGCTCGACATCAATCCGAAGGAGCGTCACGGACGCGCCATGGCGATCTGGGGCATGGGCGTTGTGCTCGGTCCCATCGTGGGACCGCTGCTCGGCGGGTGGCTCACGGAGGATTACAGCTGGCGCTGGGTGTTCTTCGTGAACATCCCCTTCGGCATCCTCGCCGCCATCGGCATCGCGGCCACGCTGCCGGAGACGAAGAAGATCCTGGCTCGGTTCGATTACTTCGGCTTCACCACGCTGAGCCTCGGCATCGGCGCATTGCAGTTGATGCTCGATCGTGGCGAGCTCAAGGACTGGTTCGCGTCGACCGAGATACAGGTGGAAGCGCTCGTCGCGGTGGTCGGTCTCTTCCTGTTCATCGTTCACACGGCCACTGCCGAGAACACGTTCATCAGCCGCGGGCTCTTCCGGGACCGCAACTTCGTGATCGGGAACGTCTTCATCTTCATGGTGGGCGTCGTGCTGTTCGCGACGCTCGCCCTGATGCCGCCGATGCTCCAGGGGCTCATGGGTTACCCGGTGCTCATCGCCGGTCTCGTGACGGCGCCCAGGGGCATCGGAACGTGGATTTCGATGGCGGTCGTCGGGCGTATCGCAGGAAAGGTCGATGCGAGGTGGCTCATCGCCGTCGGCTTCGGCCTCGGCGCCGTTTCGCTTTGGCAGATGGCCGGCATGTCCCCGCAGGCGGACTCGCGCATCATCATCGAGTCCGGTGTGATCCAGGGCTTCGGGACGGGCCTCGCGTATGTATCGCTGACGATCGTCGCGTTTGCGACGCTGCCCCAGAAGTACCGCAATGAAGGCACTGCCTTCTTCAACCTGACGCGAAACATCGGAAGCAGTGTCGGTATCTCCGTGATCCAGGCGTACGTAACCCAAGGCACCGCTCGCGCGCATGCCACGCTAACGGAGCACATCACTCCGTACAACGTGCTCGCCACCCAGCCGCAGGTCTACTCCCAGCTCGACTCCACGTCCGGACTGATGTCTCTCAACCACCAGGTCACAACGCAGGCGAGCTGGATTTCTTACCTGAACGCGTTCCACCTGATGATGATCCTCACGGCACTGACGATTCCGCTGATCCTGCTCGCGCGCCGCGCGAAGCAGAGCGGCGGCTCGAAGCCGGTCGTCGAATGAAGAGTCCCCGAATGAAACTCGTTGCCGCTCTCGTTACCGCGCTCCTGCTCACCGGCTGCGTCGCCGGGCCCGATTTCAGGACGCCCGATGCGCCCGCGGCGAACCGCTACACGACCGAAGTGCTGCCGAGCCTCACGCTATCTTCGGCCCAGCCGGGTGAAGCGGCGGTTCCCGAAATGTGGTGGAGCCTGTTCCACTCGCCGAAGCTCGATGAAACCGTGCGCGTTGCGCTCGAAGGCAACCGGGATCTGAAGGTCGCGCAAGCTACGCTGAAACAGGCGAGCGAGCTGCTCGGCGCTACACGGGCGGCGCGTTTGCCCGAAGTTACCGCGGAGGCTTCGAACGGCCGCCAGAAGCTTGGGGCTGCGTTTCTCGGTGGTTTCAATCTGCCGCCCTTCACCTATTACTCGGTTGGGACGAGCGTGAGTTACGCATTCGACTTCGCGGGCGGTGTGCACAGAACCGTTGAGCAAAACGCTGCCCTCGCCGAAGCGCAAGCACACGAAGTGGATGCCGCGCGTCTGTCGTTGACTGGAAACGTGGTGCTGCAGGCGTTCGCAATCGCCTCCGCACGCGCGCAGATTCGGGCGGCGGAAGGCGTGCTCGAAGACGACCGGCGAAACGTCGAGCTCGTCCGCAAGGCCTTCGAGGAAGGCTCGGTTCCGCGCCTCGATCTGCTCAGCGCCGAAAGCCAGCTGGCGCAAGATCAAACCTTGCTCCCGCCGTTGCGCCAAGAGTTGAGCGCCGCGCGTCACGCGCTGGCGGTGCTGGTGGGCGAGGCGCCGGGCAACTGGTCGCCGCCGGATTTCGATCTGGAGGACTTCGCCTTGCCGGCCACGCTTCCTCTCAGCCTGCCCTCGGAGCTTGCGCGGCGTCGACCCGACATTCGTTCGGAAGAGGCGCAGCTGCACGCAGCGACGGCGGCGGTAGGCGTGGCGGCTGCGAATCTTTATCCGCAGATCCGGCTGACCGGGTCGTTGAGCCAGCAGGCGATCACGTTGGGGTCGCTGTTCGATTCGAAGAACGATGCGTTCTCGCTCGCGGGGAACGTCACTGCGCCAATCTTCGACTTCGGACGACGGCGCGCGGAGAAGCGCGCGTCGGAGGCGGCGTTGCAGGCGTCTCTGGCTCGATACGAGCAAACCGTGCTGATCGCGTTCCGGCAGGTGGCGGACGTGCTCTCGGCGCTGGAACATGACACGCAGGACACCGAAGCCCAGCAACGAGCGCTGGACGTCGCTGAATCCAGCCTTGCGCTCACGCGTGAGAGTTACAGCGCTGGGAATACGGGCGTGCTGCAGATACTCGATGCGGAACGCCAGGTTCAGCGGGCTCGCATGGGAGTTGCGAGGGCGCGAGCGCAGAAGATGCGGGATACGGCGGAGCTGGTTGTCGCCCTGGGCGGCGATTCGCCCTTGTAAGAGCGAAGAAGCCCTCGATCGCAGGCGGCTCGGAGAGTGGCATGCTGGCCTGACGCCGGGCCTTCCAGGCCGCCCGGCGATCCTTGGCGATCCTTTCAGGGCCGCCCGAAATTACGCCACTTGCGAATCCGCCGCCTTCGCCCTCGCCGGCAACTTCGACAGCAGCGTCGATAGCGCATCGGGGTCCAGCGGTTTGACGAGGTGCGAGTCGAACCCGACCTCCCGCGAGCGGCGCCGGTCTTCATCCTGCCCCCAGCCCGTCAGCGCGATGAGCACGGTGCTCTTGCCCCAGGGCTCGGCACGGATGCGCCGCGCGACCTCATACCCATCCAGCTTCGGCATGCCGATGTCGAGCAGCACCACGTCCGGGCGACAGTCCGCCGCCACCTCCAGCGCCTCCGCTCCATCCGCCGCGGTGTGCACTTCGTGACCATCGCACTGGAGCAGCGTCGCAAGGCTGTCCAGCGCATCCCGGTTATCGTCGGCGAGAAGGATGCGATGTCCGCGCTTACCCGACTCCTCCTCCGCCTCCATCGGCATCCCCTCAATTCCGCCGGATGCATCCCGCTGTTGCTTCAGCCGAAGCGGCAGGCGTATCAGAAACTCGCTCCCCTGCCCCGGCCCCTGGCTATACGCCGTCACCGATCCGCCATGCATCTGGATGAGCTGCCGAACGAGCGCCAGCCCAATCCCCAGCCCACCCTGCGCGCGATGCGCGGCTCCATCCACCTGCGTGAACAGCTGGAACAGGCGCGGCAGAAGCTCCGGGGGAATGCCGATGCCGTTATCCCGCACCCGAATCTCCACGTCCGTCCCCTGGCGACGGGCGCTCACGCCGAGCTTTCCGCCCGGATCCGTGTACTTCGCAGCGTTGTTCAGCAGGTTTCCGAGCACCTGGGTGAGGCGCGTGAGATCGCCTTCGACCTCAAGCCCATCCTCCGCCACATCCACAGCGAGATCATGACGCTGCTCGGCGATGAGCGGCTGAATGGTCTCGATCGCGCGAGCGACGATCGTCGTCACCGATACGGGCTCGCGACTGAGATTGATGTTGCCGCGAGTGATGCGCGACACGTCCAGAAGATCGTCGACGAGACGCGTGAGATGCTTCACCTGCCGCTCGATCACGTCCCGCGACCACGATAGCTGCGGATCCGTGAGCGCGCTTCTGCGCATGATCTCAACGGCGTTGCGGATGGGCGCGAGCGGATTGCGCAACTCGTGCGCAAGCACCGCAAGGAACTCGTCCTTGTGCCGGTCCGCCTCCTTCAGCGCCGCTTCGGCCCGCGCACGCTCGGCAACCTCGCCCTGCAGGACGCGATTCGTCTGCTCGAGATCCGTGTTCGCGCGCTTGAGCGTTTGATTGAGCGTTTCCAGCTCCCGCGTCTTCTCCGCCTGCAGGTTGGTGTTGGCGAGCTCGAGCCTGAGATTCGCCTCCGCGAGACTTCGATTCAGGTTCTGCAGCTCACGGCGTTGCAGATGCAGCTCCACGAGCACCGAAACCTTGCTGCGAAGGATCTCCGGCACGACCGGGATGTACACGTAGTCCACCGCCCCGAGCTTGTAGCCCTTCAGGCGATCGAGCTCCGTCACGTGCACGCCGGTGACGAAAATGATCGGCGTGCGCTCGAAGCGCGGATGCTCGTGAATCAGGCTCGCGGTCTCGAACCCGTCCATCCCCGGCATGCTGACGTCGAGCAGCACGACCGCGAAGTCGTCCTTCATCAGCTTCTCGAGCGCCTCGATGCCCGACCGGGCCTGGATCAGGTTCTGCCCGAGGTCGGAGAGGATCGTCTCGTACGAGAGCAGCCGCGCGGGCTGGTCGTCGACCAGAAGGATGTTGACCTTTTCGTCCGAAGTCATGCTGTAGCGAGGACCCAGTTCACCGGTGCAACCACATGCGGACCAGCGATAGTAACTGATCGGTATTCACCGGTTTCGCAACGTAGTCCGAAGCGCCTGCCTCCAGGCATTTCTCGCGGTCGCCCTTCATCGCCTTGGCCGTGAGCGCGATGATCGGCAGGTAGCGGAACTTCGGATTTGCGCGGATCCGGCGCATCGTTTCGTAGCCATCCATCTCGGGCATCATGATGTCCATCAGCACGAGGGACAGGTCCTCGGTGTGCTCGACGAGCCCGATGGCGTCCTGCCCGTTCGTGGCGCTGATCACCTGCATGTTGTGCCTCTCCAGCAGGCTGTTGAGCGCGAAGATGTTGCGGATGTCATCGTCGACTACCAGCACTTTCCGGCCCTGCAACGGCTCGTCGCTCTGGTGCAGGTTCTCGATCATCTTCTGCTGGGTCGCGGGCAGGTCCGCGATCACACGATGCAGGAAGAGCGCTGTCTCATCGAGCAGACGCTCCGGAGAGCGCACGCCTTTCAGCACGATGCTCTTCGCCTTCCTGCGAAGCTCGAACTCTTCGGCGTCCGTAAGCTCGCGGCCTGTGAACACGACGATGGGCGTGTCGCGCAGCTTCGGGTCCTGCTGTATCTCAGTCAGAAGATCGAAGCCCGAGATGTCGGGTAGACGCAGGTCCAGCACGACGCAGTCGAACGCCTTTTCGCGCATCTTCGCCAGGGCTTCCGCGCCGGTGCCCGCCAGAGTGATCTCGACGTCGTCCGCACCGATGAGCTGCGAGATGCTCGTCTGCTCGGCGGGATCATCTTCGACCACGAGGAGCTGACGCAGGCGCGGAGCCGCGAAACTCTTGATGCGATCGAAAGCGTCTTCGAGACCATCCGTGGTGAGTGGCTTGTTCATGAACGCGAACGCGCCGCGCTCAAGGCCATACTGTCGCTCCTCCTCCACCGTGAGGATCTGGACCGGAATGTGACGCGTGTCCGGATCCCGCTTGAGCTGGTTCAGCACCGTCCAGCCGAGCATGTCGGGCAGGAACACGTCCAGCGAGACAGCAGTGGGCCGATACGTCCGCGCGAGCTGAAGAGCATCCGCGCCGGTCTTCGCGACCAGCGCCTTGAAGCCGCGATCCCGCGCCAGGCTCAGGAGCACCTTCGCGTAATGCGGATCGTCCTCGACGATCAGCAACGACAGATCGCCCGGCTGTATCTGCTCCCGATCGTCAGGCACATCTTCCGTGCGCGCGGCCGGCAGCACCATCGGCTGGAATGGCGTAGCGGCGGTCTTCGCCGGCGCCGCCAGCGAAGCAGGCTGCTTCCCATACGCCGGCCCCATATAGGTGAGCGGCAGATACAGCGTAAACGTGCTGCCGCTGCCGGGAACGCTGGACAGCCGGATCTCGCCACCAAGCAGGTTCGCGAGCTCGCGGCTGATCGCAAGCCCCAGACCCGTGCCGCCGTACTTGCGAGCCGTACCGGCATCGGCCTGCTGGAACGCCTCGAAAATGATCCGCTGTTTCTCGGGCGGAATGCCGATGCCCGTGTCGCTCACGGAAAACGCAATGACCGCCGGAGCCGCACTGAGGATCGGATGGTCCTTGCTCCACCCGCCCTGCGCGATGCCGACATGCAGCCGCACGCCGCCGTCGCTCGTGAACTTGAAGGCGTTGGAGAGCAGGTTCTTCAAAACCTGCAGCAGGCGCTTCGGGTCCGTCGTGATCGTGCGACCGAGCTTCGGCTCGAAATCCGTCGTGAACGAAAGCTTGCGCGACTCCGCCTCGTGGCGGAAGTTGCGCTCGATCGTCTCGCGCAGGTGCGTGAAGAGCAGATCCTCCGACTCGACCGTCACCGTGCCGGACTCGATCTTCGAGAGGTCGAGAATGTCGCTGATCAGGTTCAGCAAGTCCGTACCGGCACCGTGGATCGTCTTGGCGAACTCGACCTGCCGCTCCGTCAGATTCTTGTCCGCGTTCTCCGCGAGCTGCTGCCCGAGGATGAGGATGCTGTTGAGCGGCGTGCGCAGCTCGTGAGACATGTTCGCGAGGAACTCGGATTTGTATCGCGAAGTGAGCGCAAGCTCCGCCGCCTTCTCTTCGAGGGCGCGACGGGCGAGCTCGATCTCCTCGTTCTTGCGTTCGACCTCCGCATTCTGCTCGGCGAGCAGCTTCGCCTTCGTGGCGAGCTCTTCGTTCGTCTGCTGCAGCTCTTTCTGCTGAGTCTGCAACTCCGTCGCAAGCTGCTGGGACTGCACCAGCAGGCCCTCGGTGCGCATCGTCGCTTCGATGGTGTTGAGCACCACGCCGATCGAGCCGGTGAGCTGCTCAAGGAAAGCGAGGTGCGAAGCGGTGAACTGGTAAAGAGACGCCAGCTCGACGACCGCCTTCACCTGGCCCTCATACAGCACCGGCAGCGCGATGATGTTTCGCGGACGCGCGCGAACGAGCCCGCTGCGCACGTGGAAGGCCTCTTCAGGAATATCGGCCAGCAGGATGCGCACGCGATCGGCAGCACACTGGCCGACCAGGCCCTCGCCCAGCCGGTAGCGCCGCGGCTCTGGGCTTTCGTCCGGATCCGCGTAACCGGCAAGCTGCTTGAGGACCGGCTGCCCGCCCTCGTTCTCGACCACGTACACGATGCCGTGCTGGGCATCGATAAGGGGACAGAGCTCCGACAGCAGCATCTGGCCCACGGCGACGAGATCGCGCTGGCCCTGCATCATGCGGCTGAACTTCGCGAGGTTCGTCTTCAGCCAGTCCTGCTCGGTGTTGCGCTCCGTGGTGGCGCGCAGGTTTCCGATCATCGCGTTGATGTTGTCCTTGAGATCGGACACCTCGCCGCGCGCATCGACCTGGATCGAACGGGTGAGGTCGCCCTTGGTCACTGCGGTCGCCACCTCCGCGATGGCGCGCACCTGCGTCGTGAGGTTCGCGGCGAGCAGGTTCACGTTGGCCGTCAGGTCCTTCCAGGTGCCGGCCACACCGGGCACGACCGCCTGTCCGCCGAGCTTTCCCTCCGTGCCGACTTCGCGGGCGACCGAGGTCACCTGATCCGCGAAGATGCCCAGCGTGTCAGTCATGCTGTTGATGGTGTCCGCGAGAGCGGCGACCTCACCCTTTGACTCAACCGTCAGGCGCTGGCGCAAGTCGCCGTTGGCCACCGCCGTCACGACCTTCACGATGCCGCGGACCTGGTTCGTCAGGTTGTTCGCCATGACGTTCACGCTGTCCGTGAGGTCTTTCCACGTTCCCGCGACACCCGGCACCTCCGCCTGGCCGCCGAGCTTGCCCTCGGTACCGACCTCGCGCGCCACGCGCGTCACCTCGGCCGCGAAGCCGTTGAGCTGCTCCACCATCGTGTTGATGGTGTTCTTGAGCTCCAGGATCTCGCCCTTCACGTCCACCGTGATCTTGCGAGACAGGTCGCCGCGCGCCACCGCAGTGGTCACCTCGGCGATGTTGCGGACCTGACTGGTCAGGTTCGTCGCCATCGCGTTCACGGACTCGGTGAGGTCCTTCCACGTACCCGCGACGCCCGGCACGACCGCCTGACCTCCCAGACGGCCTTCGGTGCCGACCTCACGCGCCACACGCGTCACCTCGGCCGCGAAGCTGTTGAGCTGGTCCACCATCGTGTTGATGGTTTCCTTCAGCTGCAGGATTTCGCCCTTCACGTCCACCGTGATCTTGCGAGACAGGTCGCCACGCGCGATGGCGGTCGACACTTCGGCGATGTTTCGAACCTGACCCGTGAGGTTCGAAGCCATCGAGTTCACGTTGTCCGTGAGGTCCTTCCACACGCCGCTGACGTCTTTCACGTCTGCCTGGCCGCCGAGCTTGCCTTCGGTGCCGACCTCGCGCGCCACGCGCGTCACTTCGGCGGCAAACGCATTCAGCTGGTCCACCATCGTGTTGATGGTTTCCTTCAGCTGCAGGATCTCGCCGCGCACGTCCACCGTAATTTTGCGAGACAGGTCGCCGCGCGCGATGGCGGTCGACACTTCCGCGATGTTTCGCACCTGACCCGTCAGGTTCGAGGCCATCGAGTTCACGTTGTCCGTGAGATCCTTCCAGGTGCCCGCCACGCCGGGCACGTACGCCTGGCCGCCGAGCTTCCCTTCCGTACCGACCTCACGCGCCACGCGCGTCACTTCGGAGGCGAACGAACGGAGCTGGTCCACCATCGTGTTGATGGTTTCCTTCAGCTGCAGGATCTCGCCGCGCACGTCCACCGTAATTTTGCGAGACAGGTCGCCACGCGCGATGGCGGTCGACACTTCCGCGATGTTTCGAACCTGGCCGGTGAGGTTCGAGGCCATCGAGTTCACGTTGTCCGTGAGGTCCTTCCAGGTACCCGCCACACCCGGCACGATGGCCTGACCGCCGAGCTTTCCTTCCGTACCGACTTCGCGCGCCACGCGCGTCACCTCGGCCGCGAAGCCGTTGAGCTGGTCCACCATCGTGTTGATGGTGTTCTTGAGCTCCAGAATCTCGCCGCGCACATCGACGGTGATTTTGCGAGACAGGTCGCCGCGCGCCACGGCGGTGGTCACTTCCGCGATGTTTCGCACCTGACTTGTGAGGTTCGAGGCCATCGCGTTGACGGACTCGGTGAGGTCTTTCCACGTCCCGGCAACGCCGGGCACGATGGCCTGGCCGCCGAGCTTTCCTTCCGTGCCGACCTCGCGCGCCACGCGCGTCACTTCGGAGGCGAAGGAGCGGAGCTGGTCGACCATCGTGTTGATGGCTTCTTTCAGCTGCAGGATCTCGCCGCGCACGTCGACGGTGATTTTGCGAGACAGGTCGCCGCTCGCGATGGCCGTGGCCACCTCGGCGATGTTTCGCACCTGGCTCGTGAGGTTGCCGGCCATGGAGTTCACGTTATCCGTGAGGTCTTTCCAGGTACCGGCCGCGCCCGGCACAACGGCCTGGCCGCCCAGTTTTCCTTCCGTCCCGACTTCGCGCGCGACGCGAGTCACCTCGGACGTGAACAGCGTCATCTGCTCGATCATCGCGTTCACGATGCTCGCGGAGCGCAGGAACTCGCCCCTCAGCGGACGGCCGTCGACCTCGAGCGGCATGGCCTGCGAGAGGTCGCCTTTCACGACGCTGGCGATCGTGCGAGTGATTTCGGCGTTCGGCCAGAGAAGGTCGTCGATGAGCGTGTTGACGGACGCTTCCATCGCGCCCCACGCCCCCGAGCGCAGCTCGTTCGACATGCGATGACGGGTTTTCCCGTCCTTGCCGACGACCTGTCCCGCGCGCTCAAGCTCGCGCGCCATGCGCTCGTTCGCGCTCGCGATCTCGTTGAACGTGTCCGCGACCTTGCCCGCGAGGCCCGTCTGATCGCCGGGCAGACGCACGGAGAAATCTCCGTCGCGCATGGCCTGCAACGCACGCAGCAGCTTGCGCAGGTTGACGTCCGAATCCGCGGCGGCGCCGCCGTTCCCATTCGCAGCCGGGGTCTTGGCCCGAGTGGTTTTCTTGCGGCGTGCGGGGGCGTGTACTTCCATCAAGTCAGCTCCGGAAAGGGCAGCGGCCGGCGCGCGTGCGAGGCGCGGCTCCTGCCTGAAATGCGTGGTGGAGAGGCTTCTTTCGAGCAGCCTTCGGCACTGCCCGTCCAGCTAGGGACCGTGGGCAGCCGGGCGCGCGGCGCTCTGGAGGCGCCGCTGCGAGCCTCTGTTTTTTCGATCACGGAGAAAATGTCCTCCAGGCCCCCCAATGCGGACCCGTGGCGACTCCGTGCGACTCAAACCCCGAAAAAATACGATTCTTTATAGGATCAGCGGCGCCGAAAATAGCAGAGATCAGGGCCCGAGCAAGGTAAATCTGCGACTGGAGCGTCGCCGCCCTGCGACCGGTCGAGCTTCTGCCGCACCTTGCATTTTCTACATAACAACCTGCCAGCTTTTTCCAGTGTCCGAAGAGCCGAACGGAAGCTCGCACGTCGCGCCGGAAGTCAGCAGAAGGCATTCGAGCCGCGCGGGAGGCGTGTCGCGGCGGGCGAGGGCTGGCTCGAAATGTTCCTGGGCGGCACCGGCCGTAAGACCGGTCCATCGGGGCCTCGGGCGAACGCATCCCTGCGTTCGCACGTGCCTTCCAGGAACATTTCGAGCCAGCCCTCGCCCTTTTCTGGCGTGGGTGGCGCGCGCGGCGTTGGCTCTATGGAGAGTCGCCCCCCCCGGGGCCGTGGCATGGCGGACGGAGTGGGGCTTGGATTTCGTTAGCAGTCTCACGTGACGGGACACGGCCCTTTGGGTTGTCGGGGCAGTTCGTGCGAAGGACCGCTTCGGCCTGCCAATCTGCTGAAGTGTCCCGGGGGATTGTGGTGTATTTTTTGCGCCCCTTTCCCAAGCCCCAGAAGCGATGAAACTGAGTACCGACCGGATCCTCACCACTCACGTAGGCAGCCTCCCCCGCGGCGAGGCCGTCGTCGCACAGCTGCTCCTGAAAGAACACGGCGGGAGTTACGACCGCGCCACGTTCGATCGCGTGATGCGTGAGGGCGTTTCCGAAGTGGTACGCCAGCAGGTCGCCCTCGGCATCGACGTGGTGAGCGACGGAGAAACGTCGAAGATCAGCTACGCCACCTACATGAAGGACCGGCTCTCGGGCTTCGATGGCGACCACGAACGGCAGATCGCCAGGGACCTGCAGCCCTACGCCGAATTCCGGTCACGCATGGCCGTGTTCGCCGGCAAGCAGACGTTCAAGCGCCAGGGCTGCGTCGGCCCCATCAAGGTCATAGAGACCGAATCACTGCGCAACGACATCGAGAACTTCAAGGCAGCGGTGGACGCGCACCGCCCGCACGACGCCTTCATGAACTCCGCCTCCCCCGGCGTGATCTCCGCCTTCCAGCCCAACAAGTACTACCCCACGCACGAGGCGTACGTGGAGGCGATCGGCGCAGCCATGCAATCGGAGTACGAAGCCATCGTAAACGCCGGCTTCGTCCTGCAACTGGACTGCCCCGACATCGCGATGGCCAGACACACAGGCTTCCAGGACCTCACCGAAGACGAGTTCCTGAAGCGCGCCGAGCACCAGGTCGAAGTCCTCAACCACGCCCTTCGCAACGTGCCCGCCGCCTCACTGCGCATGCACGTCTGCTGGGGCAACTACGAAGGCCCCCACGATCACGACATCCCGCTACAGAAAATCCTGCACATCGTGCTGAAAGCGAAGCCGTCGGCAATCCTCTTCGAGGCATCGAATCCGAGACACGCGCATGAGTGGACCGTGTGGCGGGACGCTCGCATCCCGGACGACAAAGTCCTGGTGCCCGGCCTCCTCACGTCGACGTCGAACTACGTCGAGCACCCGGAGCTCATCGCCCAGCGCATCCAGCAGTTCGCCGACATCGTGGGACGCGAACGCGTAATCGCCGGCACCGATTGCGGCTTCGGCACCTTCGCCGGCATCGGCAAGATGGACGCGGGTATTTCGTGGCGGAAACTCGCGTCGCTGGTGGAGGGTGCCAAACTGGCCTCGGAGCGCCTCTGGACCGCAGCCAGGCCTTGACGCCGTAACCGCGCAAAACGCCGCGCGCCACCCTCGCCCAAAAGAGCGAGGGCTGGCTCGAGATGTTCCTGGAAGGCACGTGCGAACGCATGGATGCGTTCGCACGAGGCCCCGATGGACCGGTCTTCCGGCCGGTGCCTTCGAGGAATATCTCGAGTCAGCCCTCGCCCGCGAGCTCTCCTCAAGACCGAGTGATTCGACGAGCGATTCGATGTTCGCAAACGCCGGTGGGCTCGCGAAGCCCGCCCCAAGCAGACAGGACAAGAACGCCGTGGTCGTTGTGCTTTTCATGATGCACGGGCCCTCCGCCCGCGATTCTATCGAGCGGTCCAGCGAACCTATTCGGTCTTCGGCCCGTGAGTCTGCTCGTTGGATTCGGCGAGAGCCGCTCTCTGCTCCGGCGTCAGCGGCTCAAGCGGCCTTGCGTACGACAGGTCCCCCTTGTCCCAACGGGTGAGGCACGGCCTCCTGCCGCAGTAGTCATCCGTCTTCCCGAAAGTGTTCACGTCGTGGGCGTACTCGCGTACGAGAATCTTCCACTCCCCGTCCCGTTTCTCCCATCGTTCGATGTAGCGACCGCTTCCGAGCTGCGTGTCCGCGCTCACCAGCGGGCGCCCCGGAGTTGCAGCCGGCCCGGGCGTGTCCTTTCGCATGTCTCGTGGGACGGCGATGAACCACACATAGCTTTCCACGTGGGCCGTGTTGCCCTGGATGTCGATAGTCTGGCCGGTGATGTGATGCTGGTGGTGCGCGTACGCCGCCAGGGCAGCCTCCTCGCGATCCACGTACTCCTCGCGATTGTTCGGGGTCCCTAAATTGATGCGGGCATCCGGCCAGAACGCGCTGCGAACGAGCTCCTTGTCGTGCCGATCGATCCCTCGGATGTACCGCTGGAGCGTATCCACGATGTCCTGACGATCCTTCAGGTAGGCAACCTGCTCCCGAAGCTCCGCCAGCTCCGCAGCGTCCTTCGCGGACTGCGTCTGCCCTTTCTCCGCGCAGCCCCCCAGAACCCCAAGCGCCCCGAAAATCGCGCACGTTGCGGCCGCCCTGTTCATTCGCCCCCCCTTCGATCGTCCACTCGCCAGTATCGGAATAAGAGCGATTCCCCGAAAAAGTGGACACCCGGGCCGGCTGACGGCCCGGAGGCGCTCAGCGGTGCACGATGACGATCCTGTCCGGCTCTTCGATGACTTCGACGCCCGGCTGCGCGCGAAGGAATCGCAGGAAGGACTCGACGTCCGTGGAGGAGAAGGCCCCGCTGACGTGGAAGTCCTCAAGCCCGCCCCCCTGGATGGCGAGGACCCGGCTGGAGTGGCGGTTGAACTCGCCCACGACGTCTTCGAGGGGCGTCGAATCGAAAACGAGGCGCCGGCGAGTCCAGGCAATCGCATCGTCCACATCCACGAGGCGCGGCTCAGGGAGCGCGCTGCCAGCCGCGCGAGCGAACGAGACCGCAATCTGCTGGCCGGCGTTGAGCAGGATCTCATCGCTCGCCGGCGAGAGTGGGGGCCGCGCGGAACCGGCCCTCCCGGGCGCAACGAGTGGCTTGTTGGGAACCCCTCCCCGTTCAGCCGGGCGGCCTCCCGCACTCGCTGCCGATACGGCGACAGTTCCATCGACCACGGTCACCAGCAGCTCCCGCTGCCGGCGGTTGATCGCGAACTCCGTGCCGACAGCTCGCACGCGCGTGTCTTCAGCCGACACGACGAACGGCCGCTCCCGGTTCTTCGCCACTCTAAAGAGAGCCTCTCCCTCGATCAGATCGACCTTGCGAGCCCCGGCATCGAAGCGAACGCGGATTTTCGACCGCCCGTTCAGGTCGATCGTCGAGCCGTCCGAAAGAAGGATGGATCTCTGCTCGCCGACGCCAGTGGTGTAGACGTTGCGCATCGTCAAGAAGTAGCCGGCGCTTGCGCCGATCACTGCCAGCACCGCCGCAGCCGCCGCGAAGCGAACGGTGCGTGACGCCCGTGAAAGCCCGGACGGGCGCCCGGTGTCTTCGCTCTTCTGCGAGCTCGGCTCACTCGCGCCAGCCCTGGACGCGAAAGCGACGACATTCGCGCCGGAAGATTGTCGTGCACGCTCGATCAGCGCTTCGATTTCCTCAGGCGCAGCGCGCGCCCCCGCCTCGGCCGTCTCGGCAATCGCCGCGCATTCGAGATACGCGCGAACATGCTCCGGCGATGCGGAGAGCCATTGGTCGAAGCGTTGCCGGGTGGCGGCGTCCGGCCGGCTTCGCAGCTCGACGAACCATTCGGCCGCTTCTTCGTGGATCTGCTGATTCATATTCGGTATCCCTACTCAGGTTTCCCCATGTGTTCCCGGCAGTGAAGCACTGCGCGGGCGATGTGTTTCTTCACCATGGAACGCGACACGCCCAGTCGGGTTGCGATCTCGTCGAGCGTCCAGCCTTCGCGATAGTGCAGGACGAAGCAGGCCTGTGGATTCGGCGGTAGCTCGCTGATGAGCCGCTGCATCCGCCTCGCGCGCCGCTCCAGATCGATTCGGTGATCCTGATCGGACTCGATGGCGAGGTATCCATCGGCCGCCGGGTCCGCGATATCCACGCTTTCCCGCTCACGCTCGCGAGCCTGCAGGCTGTGCTGGGCGAGCACGTGGCTCGCGATCGTGAAGAGATACGCTTCGGGGTTCCTGATTCTTTCATGCCGGTCCACACGGATGAGCCGCAAAAACACTTCCTGCGCAAGATCGCCAATGTCCGCGACATTGTGCAGCCGTGCGGCGAAGTAACGCCGCAGCCTGGTCTTGTGACGCTCGACCATGTGTCCCAGAAAAGTCTCACGCGACTCAGTCGCCATCTTCCGTCCCCCTCGCCGATACACTCGCGCTGCCATCCGGGTGCCTCGGCCCCGGTGTTGGCGCGCGCTGCCCGCTCGCTCGTCGTCTCTTCAGAACTGCATACGGATACCTGCGTTGTAACGTCTGCCGATCAAGTCGAAGACGGCACCGTTGGTGCCGCCGTTGGGTGCCCCGAATACGAGCCACGGCGAAGGTGCCGAGGGCGGCTCGCGGTCGAACAGGTTGTTCACGGTGAGAAAAAGCTCCGCGCCCCAAAGCGCATTGGAGTCCGCGACGAGCTTCCCGATGCGCTTCGTCAGCGTGACGTCCGTGTACGTTACCGATGCCACGCGGTTCGACGCGGGATCCAGGATTTCCGGCGAGAGCATGGCATCGTTGACGCCCTCATCGATGTAGCGCGCCTGCGCGTACGCCCCGTACCCACTCCTGCCGAGATACTGAACCGACACATTCGCCACGAGGTTCGGGATGCCGCCGGTGCCCGGACGCCCGGTCTGTCCCGCCGACTCGATCTCCGGCGCGCCAAGGTTCAGCGTCGTGAGCGTATCGACGTAGCTCGCCAGCCCACGCAGGGTGAGCGAGCCGCTGTCGAGAAATTTCTGATACACCAACTCCAGATCGTAGCCGCGCGTCTTGCGTAGCGAGAGATTGAGATACGGCGCATCTACTGCAGTCAGCACGCCTGTTGTGCGGTCCCGCGTGAGCAGCGGACACAGCGACGCAGCGCCCTGAAAGCACTGGTCGACGATCACCTGCCCGCTGAGAGTGCCGATCGCGTCCTTGATCTCGATGTCGTAGAAATCGAGCGAGACGCTCAGTCCCGGCAGGAGCGACGGCTGCACGATGATGCCTATCGTGCGCGTATCCGCCTTCTCTGGAGTGAGGTTCGGGTTTCCCTGCGGCCGCGTGTACACGACGGGCAGGCGCTCCGGTGAGCCCGCCGGCTGAAACGGATCGATCAGATTGCCCTGTCCCAGACTCGGGCCCGAGAAGAGCTCGGAGATATTCGCGGCGCGAATGTCACGGGAGGCGGTAGCGCGAAAGCGAACGAAACTGTCCGGCTCGTACGTGAGCCCGACCTTCCACGTCGTGACGTTGCCGCTCGTGCTGTAATCCGTGAGCCGCGCGGCCAGACTCAGGTCGAGAGACTGCGCTCCCCGCACCCCATGCAGCAGGGGCACGAGCGTTTCGGCGAACAGTTCGGCGAGATCGTACTCGCCGCTGATGGGTTGCACGTTGGTGCGCTCCCAGCCGCCGATCAGTCCTTCGATCGCCGCAGGAAAACCCTTGTAGTCACCGGTAGAGCGACGGATGGTGGTGGAGATGGGGTCCACGACCATGTGGCTGGACTCGCGCCGATAGCCACCACCGAAAGCCACGGACACAGGCCCGGCGCGCAGCTGCCAGGGTTTGCCCGACACGGACAGATTGAAGACGTCCTGCCTGACCGTCTGGTCGCCCCACGTCGTGCCGAGCAGCCATTCCTTTGCAGCTGCCGAGGGCGCGCCCGGACCGAACAGGTTCAGCGGCACGCAGCCGTTGTCTGGATTCACGAGCGTGGAACGGCAGACGATGTTCCCATCCGGGCCAACGATCGCATCGGCGGCGTTGTACAGCAGGTTGATCCTGGGATTGTTCTGCGTCGTCTGAAGATAGTTGTTCCTGCCCTGCTGATAGTACGCGTCGACGCTCCAGCCGCCGAAGGTAGCGTCGAATCCGATGGCGCCGCTGGTCGTGCGGTTCCGGCTTTCGGAGATCACCGGCCCGAAGTCATACGAGAAGCGCCACAGCGGGAAGGAAGCGATGTTCTCTTCCGCCATGCGCCGACGGATCTCTTCAGGCAGAAACGCGTTGTCGTCGAAGATGGTGAATCCCGTGCTTTGTCCTTCCCACGGCGAAAGCGGCTCGAAGTGCACCTTCGCTTCCCCGTAAAGACCTTCGACGAAGAACGAGAGGTCCGGTGTGAGATCGTAGGTCAGATGCGCGAACGCGGTCTGGCGCTTCACTTCCGGCACGGCGGACGTGTTCTCGCCATGATCCTGACCATCCCCGCCGATCATCGTCAGCGTCGTGGCCTGCGCGCCGTAATTGAACTGGCGCGGCACACCGCCCGGCCCGAACTCGATGCCCTTCAGAGGCCCGCTGGGAATCAGCCCGCCTGGCGTGAACGCCGCGGAGTGCACGTTGCAGGCCATGATGCTGCTCGGGACGAGCGCTGGATTTGCGATACGCGCACAGGAGTTGAACCAGTCCCGATCCCGCCACGTCGCAATTCCGGAATCGCTGAAGTAACCGGTGCTGCCGACGAGGTGCCCTCTCCCGTTGAACACAGGCGCGCCGCCGCCCAGCTCGAACTTGCGAACCTCGGCGTCACCTGCCGCCGCCTGGCCGGCCTGCGCAGTCACCTTCACGCCCTCGAACCGATCGTCGAGAACGAAGTTGACGACGCCTGCCACGGCATCCGATCCGTACACGGCCGACACGCCGCCGGTAACGATGTCCACACGTTTCGTCGGCGGCTCCGGAAGGATGCTGATGTCCACCATGCCCGCGCTCGTCGAAGGCACGATGCGGCGGCCATCGAGCAGCACCAGCGTTCGCGCTGGACCGAGCCCGCGCAGATTGAGGAAGCTCTGCCCCACCGAGCCGACGGTGCTGATCCCGTTACTCGCCGGCGTGTGCGAATCCCGAAACACCGGCAGCTGGTTGAGCGAATCCGACAGGCTCGTCGGCACTCTCGCATCGAGCTCTGCCTCATCCACCACGGTCATGGGTGCGGGCGACTGAAAGCCGCGCGGAACCACCAGGCGCGTCCCGGTCACGCGGATCTCCGCGGTGGGTTCGGGGTCGGCGTCGAGGCCGTCGGGCATGCCTGGACCTTGCAAGCCTTGCGACGAATCCGCTTCGTTTCCGCTTTCCCGGGCACGCGATCGCTCCGCCTCCGCGCCGCTCTTTCCGCGAGTTTCGGGAGCCTCGATCGGCACGATCGTCAGCGTGTTCTCGTCGATGTACACGTAAGTCAGGCCGGTGCCCTTCAGCAGCTGGGCAAGCGCTTCGGCCGCTGTCAGCTCGCCGCGAGCACCGTCGGTCATCCGGTCACGGACCAGCTCGGCGCGGTACACGACCTGGATGTCGTGTTCCCGGGTGAGCGTTCGTAACGCCGTCGCGAGCGCCTGCGGCGGAACGTCGATGACGTGCCTGACCGCGGCTCCGGCATCGGCCGCCCTGCTGACGCCGCAGAGTACGACGCAGACCGCGAGCGATCCCAAAGTGAGACACACGAGCGGGCCGACGGCCCGAAAGCCGGCGGCCCGCTCCCGCGAGGGAGGTCCGGTCGTGTTGACAGTCGACTCGCAGGCGCCTGACGACCTGCGCCTGCCCGTGCGACAGATCATCCCATCAATGCGCTGCTCCGAAGCTCACCGGCAGGGGGAAGTTGCCCTGGTAGGGCGGCCAGTTCGGCACGGCATCGTTCGGATCCGGGTAGTAGATGGCCGAATAGATCTTCGAGATGCGCCCGTCGTCGATGTAGAAGATCTCGTGGAAGATGCAGCGCCGGTAAGTCGCGTTGACGGTGCGCATGAAGATGGCGCTCGTCGCGACCACCTGCTGCTCTTCGTCGATGGCGAAGAAGCGACGGTCCGCCACGAGCGAAATGTCGAACTGGTCGAATCGCGAGGTGCAGTTCGTCTTGCCCTCGTAGCCATCCGTGCTCCCTTCCGGAAGCGGACGGCCCGTGACCAGGCTGCCATTCTCCACGCGGAAGCAGTCTGGATGCGCGAGCACGAGGCTGCCGTCGTTCCCGGTGAGCCCGTCGAAGTACGTGTTCGCGATGCCTTCGAGCGCGGCGCGCGGCAAGCGCTTCGCGGCAGGCACGACGCGCGGCGCCGGCTTGTTCGCAGTGAGATACGCCGGATCCGAAAGAACCTCGTTCTTGCCGTCCGGCTCAGCGGGGCCACGCATGCTGCCGAGCCCCGGCCCGCTGAAGAACCACTCCGCTTCCGCAACCTGGCGATCGATCACCTTGACGCGCACCATCGTGACTTCAGGCTGCTGGCGCATCTTCGTGTTGATGGTGCCGAACCAGAGCGCCTGGCCGTTCACTGGATCGAGATAGAAACGCGGATTGCTGTCGATACCGGTGACGATGTCCCACAAGCCGGTCCCCGGCCGAGTGACCTTGGTGTTCTCCGTTTGACGGAAGCCAGGCATGAGCGGCACGGCTTTCGGATCGCTGGCCGCGACGGCGCGCATGTACTGATCCGTGAGTTTCTGCAGACAGCTCCGGTCGCAGGGCTTTTCGGCCGCCATCGACATGGCAGGCAAGAGCGCCGCAATCAGGAGCAGCGGCAAACGGCAAAATCCTCGCATGATTCCCCCCTCGCTCGTTTTCGAAAAAAATCGTATCGACCCACGCTCACCAGGCAAGCGCTGCGCCGTCGAACTGGATGAATCGTCCGCTGTCCGCCGTCGAAAGGCTCCCGATCGTCTTCATCAACGTGCTCGCGACGATGTCCACCATGATCCGCTCGCCGAACTGGTTCCTCGCGGGCTCGTCCTTCGACATGCGCATCGACCCCGGATGCACGAGGACGACCGTGACCCCTTTCGGCTTCAGCTCCTCCGATACGGCGAGCATGGCGCGATTGAGTCCGGCCTTGCTGGCACGATAGAAAATCGCACCGCCGCCCGGGAGCGGCTGGGTGAGCGAAGCATGGGTGGAAGTGATCGAGACGATCTTCTTCTGCCTGCCCGCCTCGATCTGCGGCAGGAACGCTTCAGAAACGAGCAACGGCCCGAGAATGTTCGTTGTCAGCACATCGCTGCCTTCCCGGAAGTCCAGCTGCCCGAAGCGCTGAGCGGGCCCGGTCGACGTGTTTGCCGCGTTGTTGATGAGCACGTCGATCGGCACGTCCTTCAACTTCTGCGCGAGCGCACGCACCTCCGCCTGGGTGGCCACGTTCATGCGCTCGGCTCGAACGCTCGCGTACTGCTTGCCGAGGTCCGCCAGTTCCCGGGGCGTACTGTCCCGCCGATGAGTCGCGATGACCGTCCACCCCGCCTTCGCGTACTGGCGAGCGAGCTCAAGCCCGAGACCGGAGTTGGCGCCGGTGATCATCACCGTGTCGGCGTGGCTCACCTGCGCCATCAGCAGCCCGGCCATCGCCGCCGAGACGAGCGCCCGCGCCCGCCTGCCCCACCCCGTTTGCGTCACCGACATGCCCGCCCCCTCAGAACTGCACCCGGATACCGGCGTTATAGCGTCGGCCGATAAGGTCGAAGATAGCGCCATTCGTGCCTCCGTTGGGTGCTCCGAATACGAGCCATGGGGAGGGCGCGAGCGGCGGGTCGCGGTCGAACACGTTGTTCACTGTGAGGAAGACCTCGGCCCCCCAGGGTGCATCCGGGCTCGACGCGAGATTGCCGATGCGCTTGCTCAGGGTGACATCCGTATACGTCACGGAGGACACGCGATTCTGCGCGGGGTCCAGAATCGTGGGCAGGAGCGTCGCGTCGTTCACCCCGTCGTCGATGTAACGAACCTGCACGAACGCTCCATAACCGCCGTTGCTTCGATATTGAGCCGACGCGTTCGCGACGAGATTCGGGATGCCGCCCGAGCCGGGCCGGCCGGTCTGGCCCGCGGACTCGATCTCCGGTGCGCCGGGATTCAGTGTCGTGAGCGTATCGACGTAGCTCGCAAGCCCGCGCAGTGTCAGCGAACCGGGGCCGAACGTCGTCTGGTACGACATCTCAAAGTCATAACCACGCGTCTTGCGCTGGGAGAGATTGAGATACGGAGCATCCACCGCCGTCAGCACGCCGGAAGCATCACGAGTGAGAAGGCTGCAGAGCGCCGTAGCCCCCTGGAAACACTGGTCGATGATCACCTGGCCACTCAGCGTGCCGATCGCGTCCTTGATCTCGATGTCATAGAAGTCGAGCGACACGCTCAGTCCCGGCACGAAACCGGGCTGTACCACGATGCCCACCGTCCGCGTGTCAGCCTTCTCCGGCGTGAGGCTCGGATTGCCCTGCGGCCGCGTGTACACGAGCGGCAGGCGATTCGGCGAATCCGCCGGCTGGAACGGATCGATGAGGTTGCCCTGCCCGAAGCTCGGGCCCGAGAAAAGCTCGGAGATGTTCGCTGCGCGGATGTCGCGGGAGACCGTGCCGCGCAGACGGACGGAGCTGATGGGCTGGTAATTGAGCCCGACCTTCCACGTCGTGACATCGCCGCTGGTGCTGTAGTCCGTGAGGCGTGCGGCGAAGCTGACGTCCAGCGACTGCGCGCCGGGAGCGTCCCGGAGCAGTGGCACGAGTGCTTCGGCGGCGACCTCGGTGAGATCGTACTTGCCGCTGATCGGCTGGATGTTCGTGCGCTCCCAGCCACCGAGCAGCCCTTCGATCGCTGACGGGAATCCCTTGTAACCGCCGGTGAAGTGGCGGATGGACGTGGAAATGGGATCCACGACCATGTCGCTGGATTCGCGGCGATAGCCGCCCCCGAACGCCACGGACACAGGTCCCGCCCACAGCTCCCAGGGCTGGCCCGAAACCGATACGTTGAACACATCCTGCTTGACGATCTGGTCGCCGACCGTCGTGCCGAGAATCCAGTCGAGCGCCGCCGGCGAAGGCGAGCCCGCACCGAACAGATTCAGCGGAACGCAGCCGTTGCCGGGATTCGTGAGCGTGGAACGGCAGACGATCCTTCCGTCCGGTCCGACCACCGCATCGACCGCGTTGTAGAGCAGGTTGATCTGCGGATTGTTCTGCGTCGTCTGCAGGTAGCTGTTCTCGCCATGCTGGTAGTACGCATCGACGCTCCAGCCGCCGAACGTTGCCTCCAGGCCCAGCGTGCCGCTCTTGGTGCGATTACGGCTTTCGGAGATGAGCGGCCCGAAGTCGTACGAGAAGCGCCATAGCGGGAACGAGGTAATGTTCTCGTCCGCCATGCGCTGACGGATCTGCTCCGGCAGGAAGGCGTTGTCGTCGAAGATGGTGAAGCCGGTGCTCTGTCCTTCCCACGCCGACAGCGGCACGAAGTGCACCTTGGCATTGCCGTACATGCCTTCGACGAACATCGAGACGTTGTCCGTAAAGTCGTAGCTCAGGTGAGCAAAGGCGGTCTCGCGCTTCACTTCCGGCACAGCGGAAAGGTTCACGCCATGGTCGAGGCCGTCACCGCCAATCATCGTCAGGGTCGTGAGCTGCGATCCGTAGTTGAACTGGCGAGGCTGTCCGCCTTCACCGAATTCGATGCCCCGGAGCGGACCGCTCGGAATGATGCCGCCCGGCGTGAAAGCGGCCGAATGCACATTACACGCCATGATGCTGGCGGGCACGAGCGCGGGATTGGCGATGCGCGCACAGGAGTCGAACCAGTCGCGATCCCGCCAGGTCGCGATGCCGCTGTCCTTGAAGTGGCTGGCCGCGGCAACGATGTGGCCCTTGCCGCCGAAGAGCGAAGTACCGCCAGCCAGCTCGAATTTACGCACGTCCGCGTCGCCAGCCGAGGCTTCGCCGGTCTGCGCCGTCAGCTTCACGCCTTCGAGCTTGTCGTTGAGGATGAAGTTGACCACGCCCGCCACGGCATCGGAACCGTAAACCGCGGAGACACCGCCCGTCACCGTGTCCACCCGCTGCACGAGCGGCTCGGGAAGGATGCTGACGTCCACAGTGCCCGCGCTCGTGGAAGGCACCACGCGCCGGCCGTCGAGCAGAACGAGCGTTCGCGCGGGCCCGAGGCCGCGCAGGTTGAGGAAGCTCTGTCCGACCGCGCCCACCGTGCTGATGCCGTTGCTCGAGGGCGTGAAGGAGTCCCGGAACACCGGCAGCTGGTTGAGCGAGTCCGAGAGGCTCGTCGGCATGCGCGCTTCGAGCTCCGCCTCGTCTACCACGGTCATCGGTGTGGGCGACTGGAAGCCCGGTGGAACGACGAGCCGCGTGCCGGTCACCCGGACTTCCTGGATGAGATCCGGATCGCCAGCGGCCGTGTCTGCATTTTGAGCAAAGCCGGTGCCACAGAAGACCACACAGCCTGCTGCCACCCAAGAAGTATTGCGCACGAGACCCCCCTGCTACTTGCCTCAGATTTCGCGACGTCGGCCCGTTTCGGACGCGCGCGGACTCGGTCAGTCAGGAGAGGTAGAGCGTCTTTTCGAAAAAGCGGACACCAGACCGTGCCGCCTGAATGGAATTTCGTACAGGGAGGGGGCCCGTGAGGCCGGGTCGCCCCGGTGGGGAAACTTGAGCAGTACAGGCCTCTGGGCGCCCGGCGTCGCTGCGACCTCGGCCAGCGTTCAGACGCCCGGTGACATCACCGTGCCGGGCGTTCCCCTGCCGGGCCGCGTGCAGTACTTCGCCACTTTCTCGTTGATCGGCTGAAGCGTGGTTTCCTCGTCGAGCTTCGCGAGCCTGCCGGCCTTGCGCATGCGCTCCAGCACATCCAGCGAAGTCGCATAGCTCGCGCATGCGCGGGGAATCGCCTGACGCAGAACCTGGGTGTCCGCCAGAGCCCAGATCGAAATCACATAGTCGCGCGCAATCCCCCAGTTCTCCGGCGTCTCGTTCCAGAGTTTGAGGCGCGTCGCCGCCACGTCCTTCAGCATCCCTTCGGCCTCTTCCAGGCGGCCGAGCGCCGCGAGCGCCTGCGCGTACGTGGAGGCGACCACCGAGTCCGCCCGCAAAGCTTCCTTGTCCGCGGGCTCAAGCAACCGCAACTCCCTGGAACGCTCGAGTGCGCCCGCCAGCAATCGCTCGGCCTCGGCTGCCTTCGGCGGCTTGAGCTCTATGAGGATGGCCGCGAGCGCCCACTCACCCCGCGACAACATGCGCATCGCCTTCAGGCTGTAAGGCTCTTCTGCCGCGAGCTGCCGGAGAATGCGCACTGCCTCCCGATAAGGCTCCTCCGACGCGGCGATATCGTCCGCGTAGTAGTGACCCTCGGCAAAGATGTCGACCAGCCGCGCACGGCGCCTCATCGCCTCGCGCCGCGCCTCGGGCGGGCCGTTCTCGTCGGGATCTGCAATCGCGAGCGCCCTCCGGGCGACTTCGATGGACTCCTGGTACTTCCCGTCCCACTGCAACTGAATGGCGCTCTCGGTCGCGAGCGAAAGCTTGAGGCGCAGCGCGTCCGGGTCGTCCGGCCGGTCCTTCAGCAGCGCTTCGACATGCTCTCCGCCTTCTTCGATGAAGGATCGCGCCTTCGCAAGATCCAGATTCATGGCGATGGCGATCCGCGCACGCGCAATCGCGATGCGCGCCAGAGCGAGATGCCGCTCGCGCCCCTCCACGCCGGACGAGCCGAGCGACTGCGCCAGCTCCTCCGCGCGATTCAGGTTCTCCTGAGCCTGCGGCACCTGGGCCAGGCTCGCATTGCTCGGATCGCCCTGAAGGAGCGCCAGCCGCCGCAGCCCTTCGATCGCATCGAGGCGAATGGAGAGCGGCGCGCCCGCATCCCGCGAAAGCCCATCGAGATACTGCTGGCCCTTCGCTGCCAGATCGCGCCTCAAAGTGAGCGCGCGCGGGATCGCCTCCAGCCTGTCGTACACATCGAAAAGCACGTAGCGCGACAGCTCGCGCACTTCGTTGAACCGCTGTTCGGCCCGAAGCGTCGCTCGCTGTTCCCGCACGTAGAGAACGCCGAGGGCGACAGCAGCCACCGCGATGAGCACAACAGCCAGCGCCACGGAGGTGACCGCAAGCCGATGCCGAGCGAAGAACTTCGCGGCAACGTAACTCCACCCCGCACGGTGCGCGCGAACGGAGAGTCCATCCAGCCAGCGCTCGATGTCCGTTCTCAGCGCATCGACTGAACCGTATCTCGCAGCAGGGTCCTCGGCCGCCGCGTGATTCGCGATGGACATGAGATCGCGTGGCACGACATCGAACCGCCGCAGCAGATCCCTCATGAGCACACCGAGCGAGTACACGTCGTCCACCACCGTGGGTGGCTCGCCGGCACGGCGCGCAGGGCTCGCGTAGTAAACAGTGATTCCCACGGCAACGGCCGGAGGTGTCGGCGCGGTCTCGCCCGCTTGCTGCAAAACGCGTGCGACACCGAAATCCAGCAGCTTCGCGGTTCCGTCCGCCGTGACCAGGATGTTGTTCGGCTTGATGTCCGCATGCACGACGAGCCGCGCATGCGCGTACTGAACGGCGGAACACACCTGCAGGAAGAGCCGCATCAGCGCCGGCAGCTCGAGTCTCTGCTCCGCCGAGTACTCCGCGATCGGCCGTCCCTCGATGAGCTCCATCACGAAGTAGGAATGCCCGTCCGGGGTCACGCCTCCATCGAAAAGCTGAGCGATGTTGGGATGCCGGAACCGCGCGAGAATCTGCCGCTCGCGGGCGAACTGCGCGGCCACCTGCGCCGGCAGGCGCGTACGCCGCGTGAGCTTGATGGCTATCGTCTGCTCGAAGAGCCCGTCGTCGCGCTCGGCGCGATACACGCGCCCCATGCCCCCAGTGCCCAGCAGCTCCCGCAGCCGATAAGGCCCGATGCGCTCCGGCGGCGGAGCATCGTCCGGCACGGGCGCAACGGGCAGCTCCGTCGGAAGCGAAACGTCCGCGGAGTCGGACATGGCGAGCAGCTCCCGCACGTCCGCAAGCAGCATGGGATCGTGGCCGAGCTCCTTCTCCAGCCGGGTCTCGCGTTCCTCTTCCGGCCACTCGAGCGCGACCTCCAGGTACTGAAGGACCAGCCGCTCGCGTTCCAGATTCATACGCGATTCATGTCACGAAGGAGCCACGCGCGCGAAGCGTCCCACCGACGTTTGACGGTGGCGGGCGAGATGCCGAGCACGTCGCCGGTGGCCTCGATGCTGAGGCCGACGAAGAACCGCAATTCCACGAGCCTCGCGCGTTCGGGCGAAACCTCGGCGAGGTGGTTGAGCGACGAATCGAGCCTTTCGAGATCGAGCTCCAGCGTCGACACTCCGGTATCGACGAGCGTGGTCATCACCGGCGGCGCCTGCCGCTTGCCCGCGCGATACCGGCGCACTTCATCGATCAGCGCCTGGCGCATGACGGTTGCAGCGGTCGCAAGAAAATGGGCGCGATCGTTCCACTGCATGTGCTCGAGCCGCAGGACGCGCAGCGCCGCTTCGTTGGCGAGCTCGGTAGGCTGGAGGCGGCGGGAGAGCGAGTCGCCGGCGAGCATCCGCCGCGCAATGACGCGCAGCTCCGCGTAGCAAAGGGAAAGAAGCTGCTCGCGGGCACTCACGGAGCCGGATCGGGCGGCCTGCCAGAGCTCCAGGGGTGCGATCGCCGCCGGGGCGGAGGGCGACTCGTCGTCGAAAGGGGTCATGGCAGCCCCATGCGCCGGCCGTCCGATGCCGCTTTTCTTGCCACTCAACGTATGGAGCTCCCCGTGAATCGACCGCCAGCCACCCCGGCCGGGGATCATCGCGAAAGTCGCGGGGGCTGTCAGCTAGGGGAAGCTACCCAGTGGAGTCAGGAGCGCCCGCAACGCCCTCTGCGACGACGGCCGGGGCGACGCCAGCACCAGGCGGCATTGGGTGCGGGATCCAGCGAGGCGGATACTGAATCGGGCGCCCAACTGCATCGCAGGAGGGTCTGCTGTCCCGGGTTTTCGGACCCCGGAACGGCGTGGGGCGCCCCCGGACGGCCGGAGGATCGCCTCGCGGCCGAGACGGGATCGGCGTGGGCGGTCGTGCACGACCTCTTCCGCTGGGGCTGAGCGCAGGCACGCCACCGGCGAGGCCGGAAGGAAACGAGCTGTCGGGGTACGTCCGCCATGCCCATAAAGGCGCAGCGGGACGCGCGACTGGCTCATCAAAGTTCGCCCAAATGGGCATAGGGGCGCGGAGTAGTGACTCCGCGACCCCTGCCACACCACCCGGCATGCGGGTCCGCACCGGGCGGTTCGATGAGTTGAGGTTACGCGGCCAGTCGGGGGACCCCGAGCTGAT
>Ga0182742_1000884_pt1 | contig 42490 bp, 39 predicted proteins | sample eDN5th37CBELigMG_FD_128880 | JGI IMG/M metagenome (GOLD analysis project Ga0182742, IMG submission 128880) | Enriched Miracle-Growth compost microbial communities from Emeryville, California, USA - eDNA 5th pass 37_C BE-Lig MG (version 2)... ... | reverse complement strand
TTTATTATTTTAATTTTCGTATTACTTTGCTACTCTTAGTAATTTGTTTATCACAGAAAGAGATCTGCCTGTACCAATAGCAACTGATTCCAACGGATTTGGAGCTATATGAACTGGAACAATCATCTCTTCGCTTACCCATTCTTGAAGTCCCTTCATTAATGCACCGCCGCCTGTTAAGATGACACCACGGTCTACAATATCACCACTTAATTCAGGAGGGCAATCTTCTAGTGTCGCTCGAATTGCTTCTAAAATGTGTAGCAGTGACTCTTTCATGGCTTCTTGCATTTCGGTAGATGTGACAGTTATTGTTTTTGGTAATCCTGTCACTAAATCCCGACCCCTGATTTCCATTGATTCTTTTTCATGTTCAATTAATGCATAACCAATCTCCATTTTCATTTGTTCGGCCGTTCTCTCACCAATTAATAGGTTGTAATGTTTACGTACATATTGGATGATATCCTCATCTAATTGATCTCCACCTATCCGAATGGAGTGGCATGTAACAACACCGCCAAACGATATAATTGCTACTTCAGTAGTCCCTCCGCCGATGTCAACAATTACGTTAGCGATCGGTTCATCTACTGGTAAATCAGCACCAATGGCAGCGGCTACAGGTTCTTCAATTAAATGAACTTGTTTAGCTCCTGAGCTTCGTATTGCATCCTGAATTGCTCTTCTTTCTACAGAGGTTGCTCCTGAAGGTGTACAAACAACAACTGTCGGCTTTCTTACTGACATTCCCAGCTTTTTTGATGCAATTCTCATTATATGTTTTAACATATCGGTGGTAATGTCATAATCAGCGATAACACCATCCTTTAGCGGTCTAACGGCTACAATTTGGCCTGGTGTTTTTCCGATCATGTTTTTGGCTTCAGAACCAACAGCTAATACTTTCTTCGAAACAGTATCAATAGCTACTACAGATGGTTCGTTCAGGACAATTCCTTTGTTTTTTGTATAAACAAGTATATTTGCTGTTCCTAGATCTATTCCAATTTCAGTTGTTGAAAACATAATTTATACTACCTCTTTTCATTATAACTTATATATAGAATTTGTAGAACTTTGTTGTTTTTTGGGGGCTTTCCTTAAGTTGAAACGAGAACGTCATTCCTTTGTCATAAATGTAATATTTAAGTTCGATATATTTTTTAGAATAATATTCTTTAATAGTTAAAAGCTTTAAAGCTAAAGTAATTTAAAGCAGAGTGATCAAATCAAAATAATCCATGTGAAATAGTGTTGTTTTTCTAATAGAGCAATAATCTTCGTGAGAAAAACTGCCAGGAATATTGATAAATTAAGTTATTATTGATGATGTAAAACTACCTATAATGACCTAGACAATGAGGAAAATATAGGGAAAAAGAACTTATTTTAATTTTCAGAAAATAGAATCTTCGAACTATTTATTATATTCATATAAAGATTATAATTATGATGTAGTTATTAATAATTTTAGTAGAATCATTTGAATTCTAAAGGCTTTCTACTAAAAGAAGGGGGATTTAAGTGAGAAAATTGAACAGGGGTAAACAGGAGAAAAACAGGCGGTGGCAAACCACGTTAAAAATTACCGCTAGCTCGGTCATTATGGGGGGACTTTTATTTAGTACATATATACCGAATGTTTCGAATGTCCAAGCAGTGAGTAATGTACAAGAATCTGCACCTATCGATTGGAATATCATTCCTGAAGAAAGATTAGCAAACTCATTGAAAGAACAAGGTGTTGTTTCGAAGAATGCTAGTAGTCAGCAAGTGAAAAATGCAGTAAAGGAATATGTTGAGAAAAAGCAAGGTGAGAAGCCTGGTAAGATATCCGATAAACATGAAGATGAAGTGTTAATGGACAAGAAAACAAAGGATTTTCTTACAAAACAAAAGGACAAGCTAGCTAAACAACTTAGCAAAGGGCATGAAAATTATAAAAAAGGTAAACCAAATGGTGCAGTGAAAGTAAAATCAGCCAAGCAGACACCATACAATGGCGATGTCCGCACTGATAAGGTTTTAGTTCTTTTGACTGAATTTGAAGATTTTAAACACAATAATGTTGTTCAAGAAGATGGATATATGTTTGCTGACGACTTTAATCGAGAGCATTATGAAAAGTTAATGTTTGGTGATAAAGAATTCAAGCTGTTTAACGGGGACAAAGTGAAAACATTTAAACAATATTATGAAGAACAATCAGGTGGAAGCTATACGGTTGATGGTACAGTTTCGGATTGGCTGACAGTCCCAGGTAAGGCAGCTGACTATGGGGATGACAACCCTGAAGGAGGACATGATAACCTTGATCCTCAGGGGCCGCGTGATTTAGTAAAAGAGGCGTTGGATGCTGCGGTTGAAAATGGAATAGATTTATCCGAGTATGATGAGTTTGATTTATATGATTTAGATGGTGATGGAAATCAAAATGAACCAGACGGTCTTGTCGATCATCTTATGATTATTCATGCAGGTACAGGTCAAGAAGCGGGTGGAGGACAGCTTGGAGATGATGCTATTTGGTCTCATCGCTGGACATTGGATGGCGTCTATTCTATCCCTGGATCTCAAGCAAAGGTAGACTATTGGGGAGGCCAAATGGGTGCGTTTGACTATACAATTCAACCGGAGGATGGAGCTGTTGGTGTTTTCGCACATGAATTTGGACATGATTTAGGATTGCCGGATGAATATGATACACAATATACAGGTCAAGGTGAGCCTGTTGCTTCATGGTCGATTATGAGTGGTGGAAGCTGGAATGGAAAAATTGCTGGAACAGCCCCTACAAGTTTTTCTCCGCAAAATAAGGAGTTCTTCCAAACGACTATGGGAGGTAACTGGGCAAATATTTTAGAGGTAGATTATGAGCAGATTACGAAATTAGGTATTGCATCGTATATTGATCAAAGTGTAACAAAATCTAAGAACCCTGGTATTGTAAAAGTAAATTTACCCCAGAAAAATGTTAAGGGTTTCATGCCTGATGAGGCTGGAGGGGAAAATTATTACTACAGCACAAAAGGCGATGACCTTCATACAAATCTTCAAACTCCGGAATTTGATTTAACAAATGCAACATCTGCTGAATTTAAGGCGTTGCAATGGTTTGAAGTTGAATATGATTATGACTATGTCTATGTAAATGCTGTAACAAGTGATGGGGAAACTGTTCATTTAGACGTTATCGGTGATGAAAATACTGTAGGTGGAATGGAAACGACAAATGGTAAATGGGTAGAAAAAACATACGATTTGAGTCAATTTGCAGGTGAAAAGGTTAAACTTGTTTTCGAATATGTAACAGATGGAGGCTTAGCTCCACAAGGATTTGCTCTTGATAACATTTCAGTTACAGCTGATGGCACAGAAATTTTTTCTGATGATGCTGAAAGTGAAGCGTTAGTAACATTAGATGGATTTATTATGTCTAACGGGTTTTCAAAAGCGAATAATCATTACTATCTTGAGTGGAGAAACTACGCTGGATCTGATAAAGCTTTAGCATATTCTCGTGAAGCAGTATATAATACAGGTTTGCTGGTTTGGTATGCTGATGAAAGTTACACAGATAACTGGGTGGGTGTTCATCCGGGCCAAGGCTTCCTTGGTGTCGTTGATTCACATCCTAAGGCGGTCTATGGTACATTAAACGGACAGAAAACTGTAGCCCAAAGTACTCGTTATCAAATTGCAGATGCTGCGTTTTCATTGGATAAAACGCCAAGTTTCTTTGTGGATTCTCCTACACGTGGAGCATACAAATTTGTAGGTTTCAAAGGAGTGAAAATGTTTGATGATTCCAACAAGTATATCGATCCTGCAATCCCGGATGCAGGTCGACTTATTCCAAATCATGGCTTAAAGTTTGAGGTAATTGGCGAAGCAAAAGACAACTCGGCAGGTGCTGTATGGATTCATAAATAAATTGATAACTAACTCATAATCTTCTATAGGGAGAGGAATGAGTTAGTTTTTTTTCGTAATAGTTGTTATTTTTTACTCAATAAACCCAAAAACAACATTCACTATCATAATTCGATGAGCTGAAATATACTTTGGTTGTTTTGATTACCTTAAAAAGCAGTTTTGTAGTTTAAAAGATCAATATTACTAAATTACGGAAAATGATTCTCATGTTATACTTAGGTTTATGTAAACGATAGAACCAATTAATACAAGGGTGATGAAATGTTTCAAAAAGCAGAAGAACTTTTAAAAGAATACTATGGTTATACCTCTTTTCGTAAAGGGCAAGAGGATATAATAAAAAATCTATTAGCAGGCAATGATACATTAGCTATTATGCCCACTGGTGGGGGAAAATCAATCTGTTATCAAATACCAGCATTGTTACTGGATGGGATTACAATTGTTATATCACCGTTAATTTCTCTAATGAAAGATCAAGTAGATGCGCTGACAAGTGTTGGTATTTCTTCTACTTTTATAAATAGCAGTTTATCCTCAGAAGAACTGAGCGAAAGAATAATTGAATTGAGCGCAGGTGAGTACAAAATCGTGTACATCGCTCCAGAGAGATTAGAGTCTGCCTCATTTCGTGACTTGCTTGTTTCTCTACCGATTTCCATGGTAGCAATTGATGAAGCACATTGTATTTCACAGTGGGGGCATGATTTTCGGCCAAGCTATAGAAATATCGCACATATGATTTCCATACTACGAATAAAGCCGTTGGTTGTTGCCTTAACGGCTACAGCAACAAAAGAAGTAACAGCAGATATTTGTCAGTTGTTGGATCTAAATCAGGAGCATACTTTTGTTACTGGTTTTACAAGGGATAATTTAACATTTAATGTGATAAAAGGTGAAAATAAACGCGATTTTATTTTGAAATATCTAAAAGCAAATCCAAGTGAACAAGGCATTATATATGCAGCAACTCGAAAGGAAGTTGATGAATTATCAAATTTTCTAGAGAAAAGCGGATTTAAATGCGGTAGATATCATGCTGGTATGTCGGAACATGCCAGAGCTGCACAACAGGATCAATTCCTGTTTGATGAATTTCAGATTATGATTGCTACGAATGCATTTGGTATGGGAATTGATAAATCGAATGTTCGTTATGTCATTCATCATAATTTACCCAAAAATATCGAGGCATATTATCAAGAAGCAGGCCGTGCCGGAAGAGATGGTGAAGCAAGTGAATGTTTTATTTTGTTCGCAGGACAAGATATACAGCTTCAGAAGTTTTTGATTGAGCAATCAAGCCTGAATCATGATAAGAAGGTCCATGAATACCAAAAACTTCAGCAAATGGTGGACTTATGTCATACAGAAAAATGCATCCAATCCTATATAGTTGAATACTTTGGTGAAAAAATCCCTGAAGTGGATTGTGGGAAATGCATGAATTGCCGTGATACACGTACTAAGATCGAAGTGACAAGAGATGCCCTTATGGTATTTTCATGTGTAAAGCGAATGAATGAGAAATTTGGTAAGACAATGGTTGCACAAGTATTGAGGGGATCGAACAATAAACGAATATCTCAATTCAAATTTCATAAACTCACAACATACGGTCTTATGAAAACTAAAACAGAAAAACAAATTGTTGATTTTATTGACTTTTTAATAGCTGAAGGATACTTGTCATTAACAAATGCTCAATATCCTGTATTACTGCTCACGGAGAAGGCTATAGAGGTATTGGTGGAGAAAAAGCAAGTGTTCAAAAAAGAACAAATGACTGTTCAAGCTATCCAAGTGAATGATGAATTATTTGATAAGTTGAAGATGATAAGGAGAGATCTTGCAACAGAATTAGGTGTCCCACCTTATATTATATTTTCGGATAGTAGTTTAAGGGATATGAGTAATAAATGTCCAACAAATGATGAGGATTTTATGGAAGTTAAAGGTGTTGCTCAAACAAAGTTAGAACGCTATGGCGAGGTATTTATATCTGCTATTTGTGAGTATGTTAAGGTAGAAAGAACTAAGTCCAGTGATCAAGTTATTAGCAAAAAAGTAATTGAAAACCATGATAAAACACCAAGTCACCTTATAACATTTCAATTGTTTATTGAAGACGTAACGATTGAAGAAATTAGCGAACAGCGAGGGTTAACAGAAATCACCGTTCAAAATCATATTATTCGTGCTATTGAAGAAGGTCAATCTATTGATTGGTCGCGAATTCTTACTGAAAAGCAAGAAGAATTAATAAAAAATAAAATTAAAGAATTCGGGGCAGATTTATTAAAGCCGCTTAAAGAAAACTTACCAAATCACATCGATTATTTTCAAATAAAGGCAGTAATTAGTAAACTGAAAATGGATAGAGTGAAAAATTAAAAGAAGCGCACATCTCTTTTTAATAAGATGTGCGCTTCTTTTAAAAGTAAGAAAATATAAAATTTCCCGCTAAAGATTGGTGTCTAGAGCTCCAGGCGCTTGTCACCGTAAGACGGGCGCCTTGAGCTTTTCTTATGCACTAAGATGTTTATTTTGTACTTTATTAATACTGAATTTCAATATAGAAGGAACAAAGCTAATAATAAAAATTAATCGGATGAATTGCAGGGAACTTACTATTGCTGGATCTGCACCTATTGTAGATGCTGTTAATACCATCTCAACAAGACCACCTGGTGCAAATGACAGCATTGCCGTTCCCATATCTATATCAGTTATAAGAGTGAACACATAACCAAACCCAAAACTAGCTCCAATTAGTAAAATAGTTGATAGAAAATAAAGTCCACAATATTTTCCGCCACTTTTTAAATCTTGAAATGTAATCATTAAACCAAAACCTACACCAATTGATACCTGAGCAAATAGCAGAAAAAACTCATGAAATACAGGTAAATTCAGGCCGATGATATTTAATAAAGCTGTCGTAAGGAGTGGTCCAATAACAAATGCTGCAGGTAAAACTTTTCTAAGGCTCCACCCAACTAAGCCAGCTAGTATGTACCAACCAAACGCTAAATTACTTGAGTTAACATCCGTAGTAACAATTGTTTGTGCAACTTGATTTGAGTTAAACATATGTTGAATCGTAAAGGGAACCAAAAAAACGACAGTTAAAAGTCTAACAGTTTGAAAAATTGTTACAAGAGATGAGTTTGCTTGTACTGATTCACTAGCTGCAACCATTTCAGTTAATCCACCGGGTATGGATGCGAAAATACTTGTGTTTCGATCGATATTGACAATTTTACTTATAAAGACACCGTTTATTATGCTAATGATAATCAATAATATTGTAACAACTAAAAAAGGTAGTATATAAGGTCCTACTAGAAGAAAGGTTTCTTTTGTAAAAGAAAGACCAAAAGATATTCCTAATATAATAAAAGAGCTGTTTTTTAAAATAATAGGTTGTGAGAATTGATCATAATCAGTAAAAATAGATCGCCATAAGATCAAGAAGGTCATAGGCCCTAATATCCATGCGAGTGGAATGTGGCAAAGATAAAAAATATATCCACCTAAAAACCCTATAATATAGGGGAAGATGGTCGCTTTAATTTTATTCAATATTTAATCCTCCAGTGTGTATCACCAAATAATCAAAAACTTAAGCATGTAAACCATTTGGGTTATGTCATCATTTATTCTTTTCATTTTATCATAATTCCTGCATTCTTAATGATTGAGTTCTTCTGTAAAAGAATTATGATTTATGGTACGATTTTTTAGAAAGCTTAAATAAAGTAAATTTGGCTATTACCATTCAAATTGACAACAAACCGAGATTTTCTAATGGTTGGTATGTGGAGGAGTACTTATGGGAAAAGAATTTGCAGTTATTGGACTTGGGCGGTTTGGAGGAAGTATCTGTCGTGCGTTAAGTGAAGAAGGTATGGAAGTTATGGCGATTGACACAGATGAAGATAAGGTGAATGAATTTGCTAATATTGCTTCACACGCTGTTGTTGGAGATACCACTGATGAAACAGTTTTAAAAAGTTTAGGTATACGTAACTTTGATCATGTAATCGTTGCGATAGGTGATAATATACAAGCTAGTATTTTAACAACACTCATCTTAAAAGAACTTGGAGTGAAACATATCACAGTAAAAGCTCAAAATGATTATCATGAAAAAGTTCTTTCAAAAATCGGGGCAGACCGAATTGTTCATCCTGAGCGTGACATGGGGAGAAGGATTGCTCATAATATTATTTCAAACAATGTATTAGACTATTTGGAGCTGTCAGATGAACACAGTATTGTTGAAATTGTTGCAAATGAAAAACTTAATGGTCATTCTATTATTGATTTGGATATCCGTGCAAAATATGGAATTAATATAGTGGCGATGAAGAGGGATAAAGATATTATCGTTTCACCGCAAGCAAATGAGATTATTAGAAAGAATGATATCCTTATCGTCATCGGAGCGGATACAGATATCAACCGATTTGAAAAGCGATTACTTGGGTAAAAAAACAAAAGCCGTCACTTAGTGACGGCTTTTGTTTTTTTTATTAAACTTCCATAATAATCGGGAGGATCATTGGACGACGTTTCGTTTTTTCGTATAAGAATGGTGAAAGGGTATCTGTTATTTCGTTTTTAATTTCAGACCATTGACTTGTACGACGTTCCATAATTTTATTTAAGTGTTTAGTAATTAGTGTTTGAGCATCATTGATTAAATCGCCTGATTCACGCATATATACAAATCCTCTTGAAATAATGTCAGGTCCAGCTGCAATTTTGAAATCCTTCATGTTAATGCTCACAACAACGATTACAAGACCTTCCTCAGAAAGGATACGACGGTCACGAAGCACGATATTTCCGATATCTCCAATACCGCTTCCGTCAATATATACATTGCCTGAAGGGATTTTCCCAGCTATTCCAACTTCACGATCACCGATAGCTAAAACCTCTCCATTATCCATGATGAAGCAATTTTCTTCTTCCACACCACAATCAACAGCGTGTTTAGCATGCATTTTTTGCATACGGTATTCACCGTGAATTGGCATGAAATACTTTGGTTTCATTAAACGAAGCATTAGTTTTTGCTCTTCTTGACCCCCATGACCTGACGTATGGATATCGTTAAATGGTCCATGGATTACCTCAGCACCTGCTCTGAAAAGTTGATTAATTGTCTTACTTACACTAAGTGCGTTCCCTGGAATTGGTGAAGAAGAGAAAACCACATTATCTCCAGGTATTATTTGTATTTGACGATGAGTACCATTAGCTATACGTGATAAAGCTGCCATTGGCTCACCTTGGCTACCTGTACAAAGTATTGTTACTCTGTGAGCTGGCATTCGATTAATTTCATGAGCATCAACAAATGTATCTTTAGGGCAACTGATATAACCTAAATCTTGTCCTATTTGAATAGCTGCTTCCATACTCCGGCCGAATACTGCAATTTTACGCCCATAAGAGACCGCTGCTTCAACTACTTGCTGTAGTCGGTGAATGTTTGAAGCGAATGTTGCAAATATAATTCGTCCATCTACTTTCCGGAATATTTCATGGATGCTGTCCCCAACACGTCTTTCAGACATTGTGAAGTTAGGGATTTCACTATTTGTACTATCTGAGAGTAAACATAATACACCGTCTCGGCCAATTTCAGCCATTTTTGTTAAGTTAGCTGGCTCACCTACAGGAGTAAAATCAAATTTAAAGTCACCAGTATGTACGATGTTACCAGGAGGTGTCTTGACAACAATTCCGTAGGAGTCAGGGATACTATGTGTTGTTCTGAAAAACGTAACAGATGTTTTTCTAAACTTAATAATATCATCTTCTTGAAACTCAATTAATTTTGATTGACGTAAAAGACCGTGCTCTTCTAATTTATTTCGAAGTAAACCAAGCGCTAATTTCCCACCGTAAACAGGGATATTAACTTGTCGAAGTAAATATGGAATACCCCCAATATGATCTTCATGTCCGTGCGTAATAAATAATCCTTTAATTTTATCTTCGTTTTTAACTAGGTACGAATAATCAGGAATGACATAATCAATACCAAGAAGTTCATCCTCCGGGAACTTTATTCCGGCATCGATAAGAATGATTTCATCTTGAAACTGAACACCGTACGTGTTTTTACCAATTTCACCAAGTCCGCCTAATGCAAAAACTGCAACTTGGTCATTTTTTACAAATTTCATAACGATCAGTTCTCCAATACTTTATAGTTTTCACTTTGCTTTTCATATTCTAAATATGCCCCATCAACTGGAGTGATAAATTCGATGTTAAACCCGCGCTCTTTTAATTTAGATCGAACATCCTCTTCAGATGTTGCTTCAATATATAGAGTGTTTGTTCTTTCTCGAACAGGCACCTCAGTAATTTTATCTTGATAGTACACTTTAAAAATCATTTACCAAATCTCTCCTTAACTACCGAATGTTAGACTAACTTTTTCTATTATATTCGATATTCTTATTCAAGCCAAGTATATCAAGAAAAGTGTAGGGAGTTCTTTTTTATCGAATATATATTTGGACACTTTATAATTTTTGTTTTTCTCCTTTAAAGCCTTATATAACAAGGTTTTAAGCGATCAATTTTCTTTTAAGTAGCTGGTTCATATGTTCTCGGAGTGACTTTTTTAATTTTTTCAGCAAAATGATTACCTCCTATTATAAATTTCATAAAGAGCCGTCCCATATTAAAGCAGTTATAGTATATGGAGAAGGGGCATTTCTTTTGCATTTTGATTAGTGGGAATTATTTACTGTTCTTCAATTTTTAAAAAGTAAGTGAAAATAAGTTTCATAATTATGGATGAATAAAAAAAGCAAGGACATATTGTCCTTGCCTACCTTTCAATTGGTATCGCATTTTCAGGTTCTTGAAAGGGGTTGTTTTTATCAATATGATCATAAAACATAACGCCATTTAAATGATCAATTTCATGTTGAAAGACGATAGCAAGAAGTCCCTTCAAGCGGACATCTATTTGTTCACCCTCGAGGGTAGTTGCTTTTACACGAATACGAGCAAAACGAGGGACAATACCAGGAACAGCACGATCAACTGATAAGCAGCCTTCTCCTGAAGTTAAATAACTTTTTTCAATAGAATGACTAACAATCTTAGGGTTAAAAAGTGCATAGCTGTGTTGGTTTCCTTTTTCGTCCAAGGTATGAATAGCAATCATACGTTTTGACACGTTTATTTGGGGAGCTGCTAGACCAATTCCAGGTCGGAGTCCATATTTTTCAGCAATCTCAGAATCTTGACTATTTTTCACATATTCAAGCATCTTTGTTAATATTTGTTTATCTTCCTCAGATGCCGGGAGAGAAACCTCTTTTGCTACTTCTTTTAACGTTGGATGTCCTTCTCTAATAATATCTTCCATTGTAATCATGGTGTAACACTCCTTTTAACACGGTGACAGATTTATTGTTTTTACATATTAATCTTTGTATGTAGAAAGTCTCCATATCACAATAATATATACTCTGATTATAAATGAACGGATTAGAAACGAAAAGAAAAACGTAGATGATCAAAAGTGTAGATATCCACGTTTACAATTATTAATAACCAAAATATACTGTCCCAACAATTATTAACAAGATAAACAATACAACTATTAAGGAAAAGCCATTGCCATAGCTAACAGGAGCTGCAAATCCGTAATCATAATATCCGCATCCATCGTAAGTTCCAAAGTCGTAATAATGCATTGTAAGTACCTCCTCCAAATCATTACGCCATACCTGACATATAGTACACATTATGTTACTTAGGTAAAAGTGTATTGACAGATGCCCAAAGAAGCTTTTGTTAAAAAGATGGTCTAACGAAAAGACAAGTATTCATATATTGATAACAATAGAAGACGAATTCAAATCTCTCCATTTAATTCCAAAAATATCAAAAAAGGATTGTGTAAATAAATGGAACAGATTATAGTAGAAAATGTGTGAATGATTAGGGGGAATTTGTTTAAAATGATGAAAAAACAAACGGTTTTAATGCTATTTTTATGTATTATTTTACTATCAGGTTGTTTAGGTCCCTCACCGGAAGAAAATATCTATCAAACATTAGAAGAGGTTGCCTCACTGGAAGACACATTTAAAGAACAACAGGAGCCACTACTTGAGCTTGAAAAGAAGGAATCTGAGATCTATAACAAAATTATGGACTTAGGTATGACTGAATTTGATCAAGTTGTATCCTTATCAAAAGAAGCGATAACGGTTGTTGAAGATCGTGAGAGCAAAATTGAAGCTGAGCATGACAGTATTATGTCATCAAAGAAAAAATTTGAAGAAATGACTGATAATATAGCTAATATTAAAGATGAAGAATTAAGAGATTCTGCAAATCAGCTAAAAAAGACAATGGAAGATCGATATAAATCCTATGAAACGCTTTTCAAGAATTATGAAACTTCTCTTACACTAGATAAGGAATTATATACAATGTTACAAAAAGAGGATTTGACTATTAAAGAATTAGATGCGCAAATTTCAAAAATTAATGCAGCTTATAAAAGCGTTATGGAGCAAAATGAGGAATTCAATAAATATACAGAGCAATATAATGAACAGAAAATGACATTCTATGAACAAGCAGAACTGGATGTTAAAATAGATGGAAATGAGTAGAGAATGACTTAAATGAAGAGTCATTCTCTTTTTTTTTTTGAACATATTTACTACTAAAAACCATTTGTGAAAAAGTAACACCTGAAGTTACTGTACCAACAACACTGTTACAGATTATATATTTGTAATAATACAGTTTTATTTAATTTGATTTTTCAGAAAGAATTGTCTTTAAAAATCCTCATACAAACTAATTGACGGAGAAGAAAATATTAGTGTAAACTTGTAAATGAATTGTTAACGTGTATTAGTTTATATAAAATTTTAACTAATACAGTATGGACTTTTTAAAGGTTCATAGACCATACATAGAGAACGTTTTATACATCTCATGAGTGGTATTAACGGTAAGAAGAGTTGAATTCAAAAAAATTGTGTCATCCAAATGATTTTAGGGTAACCTATTGCTGTGAATAATGGAATTCTCTTACTAATACTAAATATGTTCAAAGTTGAAATGATGCAAAGTCATTCGAAATTTGGGCAACTCTTAAAATGGAAAGGAAGAGGTTATAAGATGGCTGCAAAAACAAAAAGCGCTGTTGTTGACAGTAAGAAACAGTTTGAAGCTATTTCGAAGCAGTTTGAAACATTCCAAATATTAAATGAAGAAGGTAAAGTCGTAAACGAAGCGGCAATGCCTGAAATTAGTGACGAGCAATTGAAAGAGCTTATGCGTCGCATGGTTTATACTCGTATCCTAGATCAACGTTCCATTTCATTAAACCGTCAAGGACGTTTAGGTTTCTATGCTCCTACAGCTGGTCAAGAAGCTTCTCAAATTGCATCTCAATTTGCTCTTGAAAAAGAAGATTGGATTTTACCGGGATATCGTGATGTTCCACAAATAATCTGGCATGGTCTTCCATTATACCAAGCGTTTTTATTCTCACGTGGACATTTCCATGGTAACCAAATGCCTGAAGGGGTAAATTGTCTTTCACCACAAATCATTATTGGTGCACAATACATCCAAACAGCTGGTGTTGCTCTTGGACTTAAAAAGAAAGGGAAGCAAGCAGTTGCAATTACTTACACAGGTGACGGTGGTGCATCTCAAGGTGATTTCTATGAAGGAATTAACTTTGCTGGTGCTTATAAAGCTCCTGCTATCTTCGTTGTTCAAAACAACCGTTATGCGATTTCAACTCCAGTTGAAAAGCAATCTGCTGCGCAAACTATCGCACAAAAAGCTGTTGCTGCTGGTATCGTAGGTGTTCAAGTTGACGGAATGGATCCTTTAGCGGTATATGCTGCTGTTCGTGATGCTCGTGAGCGTGCTGTCAACGGTGAAGGTCCTACTTTAATCGAGACGTTAACTTTCCGTTATGGCCCACACACAATGGCTGGAGATGATCCAACTCGATATCGTACAAAAGAAACGGAAAATGAGTGGGAAGCAAAAGATCCATTGGTTCGTTTCCGTAAGTTCTTAGAAGATAAAGGTATCTGGAACGAAGAAGAAGAAAACAAAACAATCGAACAAGCAAAAGAAGATATTAAGGATGCAATCCAAAAAGCGGATAAATATCCAAAACAAAAGGTAACGGACTTGATGGAAATCATGTACGAAGAAATGCCTTATAACTTAAAAGAGCAATATGAAATATACAAAGCAAAGGAGTCGAAGTAAGCCATGGCACAAATGACAATGATTCAAGCCATCACTGATGCATTACGCACCGAATTAAAAAACGATGAAAACGTCCTTGTTTATGGAGAAGACGTTGGTGTAAATGGTGGCGTATTCCGTGCAACGGAAGGGCTTCAAAAAGAATTTGGTGAAGATCGTGTATTCGATACTCCACTTGCTGAATCAGGTATCGGTGGTTTAACAGTTGGTTTTGGTTTAACTGGATTCCGTCCTGTAATGGAAATTCAATTCTTCGGTTTCGTATACGAAGTAATGGATTCTTTAAGCGGTCAATTAGCGCGTATGCGTTACCGTTCAGGCGGTCGTTGGACAGCTCCTGTAACAATCCGTTCTCCATTTGGTGGATTTGTACATACTCCAGAGCTTCATGCAGATAGCTTAGAGGGTCTAGTTGCTCAACAACCAGGATTAAAAGTAGTAATTCCTTCAACTCCTTATGACGCAAAAGGTTTATTAATTTCTGCTATCCGTGACAACGATCCGGTTGTTTTCTTAGAGCACATGAAATTATACCGTTCATTCCGTCAAGAAGTTCCAGAAGAGGAATATACAATTGAAATTGGTAAAGCAGACGTAAAACGTGAAGGTACAGATCTTTCTATCATTACTTACGGTGCAATGGTGCACGAATCATTAAAAGCAGCGGAAGAATTAGAGAAAGATGGCGTTTCAGTTGAGGTTGTTGACTTACGTACTATCAGCCCATTAGATATTGAAACAATCATCGCTTCGGTTGAAAAAACAGGTCGTGCGATTGTAGTTCAAGAAGCACAAAAACAAGCAGGTATAGCTGCTAACGTTGTTGCTGAAATTAATGAACGTGCAATCTTAAGCTTAGAAGCTCCTGTATTACGTGTTACAGCACCTGATACTGTATACGCATTTACTGAAGCTGAAAATGTATGGCTTCCAATTTATAAAGATATTCTTGAAACAGCTAAAAAAGTAATTAATTTTTAGTTTGGACTATAAATCATAATTGACATAACACAATTACTTAGGAGGTAGAATGATTTGGCATTCGAATTTAAACTGCCTGATATCGGTGAAGGTATCCACGAAGGTGAAATCGTAAAGTGGTTTGTAAAAGCAGGCGACAAAGTTGAAGAAGATGATGTCCTAGCTGAAGTACAAAATGATAAAGCGGTTGTAGAAATCCCATCACCAGTAAAAGGGACAGTAACAGAAGTTAACGTTGAAGAAGGTACAGTTGCGACTGTAGGTCAAACAATTATTACCTTTGATGCACCTGGTTATGAGGACTTGAAATTCAAAGGTGATCACGGTGATGATGAGCCGAAAGCTGAAGAAAAAACAGAAGCACAGGTTCAATCTACTGCAGAAGCTGGTCAAGATGTGAAAAAAGAAGAAGCACCTAAACAAGAAAAACAAGCAGGTGTACAACCAGAGGTTGAAGTAGATCCGAACAAACGCGTTATTGCTATGCCTTCAGTTCGTAAATATGCTCGTGAGAAAGATGTAGATATTCGTCAAGTATCTGGCAGTGGTAAAAACGGACGTGTACTAAAAGAAGATGTTGAATCATTCTTACAAGGTGGAGGAGTTGCAGAAGCAAAACCTGCTACAGAAGAAGCAGCACCTGCACAAGAAGAGAAAAAAGCGAAGCCGGCTGCAGCTCAAGCGATTCCTGAAGGAGATTTCCCTGAAACTCGTGAAAAAATGAGCCCAATCCGTAAAGCAATTGCAAAAGCGATGGTAAACTCTAAACACACAGCTCCACACGTTACGCTTATGGATGAAGTGGATGTAACAAACTTAGTTGCTCACAGAAAGCAATTCAAAAATGTTGCAGCAGAGCAAGGAATTAAGTTAACATATTTACCGTACGTAGTGAAAGCTCTAACTTCAGCACTTAAAAAGTATCCGGTTCTTAATACAACTCTTGACGATAAAACAGAAGAAGTTGTTCAAAAACACTATTACAACATTGGTATTGCTGCTGACACTGAAAAAGGTCTTCTTGTACCGGTTGTTAAAAATGCAGAACGTAAATCTGTTTTTGAAATTTCAGATGAAATTAATGGACTAGCTACAAAAGCACGTGAAGGTAAGCTTGCACCAAATGAAATGAAAGGTGCTTCATGCACAATTACAAACATTGGTTCGGCTGGTGGACAATGGTTTACACCTGTTATTAACCATCCTGAGGTTGCAATCTTAGGTATTGGTCGTATTGCTGATAAACCAATTGTTCGTGATGGAGAGATTGTTGTAGCTCCGGTTCTAGCTTTATCTTTAAGCTTCGACCACAGAATGATCGATGGTGCTACAGCTCAAAATGCTCTTAACCACATCAAGCGTTTACTAAACGATCCACAATTAATCTTAATGGAGGCGTAATCGATGGTAGTTGGAGATTTCCCGATTGAAACAGATACTCTTGTCATTGGAGCAGGCCCAGGCGGATACGTTGCAGCGATCCGCGCTGCTCAATTAGGGCAAAAGGTAACAGTAGTAGAAAAAGCAACACTTGGAGGAGTATGCTTAAATGTAGGTTGTATTCCTTCAAAAGCGTTGATCGCTGCCGGTCATCGTTATGAAACAGCTAAACACTCTGAAGAAATGGGTATTAAAGCTGATAATGTAACAGTTGATTTTTCTAAAGTTCAAGAATTCAAGCAAGGTGTTGTAAAAAAATTAACTGGCGGTGTAGCCGGATTACTTAAGGGTAATAAAGTTGATGTCGTTTCTGGTGAAGCGTACTTCGTTGATAATGAAACAGTTAAAGTGATGGACGAAACATCTTCACAAACATACAAATTTAAAAATTGTATCATTGCAACAGGTTCTCGCCCAGTTGAGATTCCAACTTTCAAATACACGAAGCGAGTAATCAATTCAACAGGGGCATTAAACCTTCAAGAAATTCCTAATAAGCTAGTTGTCATCGGTGGCGGTGTAATCGGAATCGAACTTGGTTCTGCATATGCTAACTTTGGAACAGAAGTTACGTTCATTGAAGCTGCTGATGAAATCCTAGCAGGTTTTGAAAAACAAATGAGCGCTATTGTAAAACGTAACCTTAAGAAAAAAGGTGCTGAAATTCACACAAAAGCTTCAGCGAAAAGTGTTGAAGAAAACGAAAATGGCGTAAAAGTTACATTTGAAGTGAATGGCGAAGAAAAAACAATTGAAGCTGATTATTTATTAGTTTCTGTTGGACGTCGTCCAAACACTGATGAACTTGGTTTAGAGCAAGTTGGAGTGGAAATGACTGATAGAGGAATTATCAAAATTGATAAGCAATGCCGCACTAATATCTCTAATATTTATGCAATTGGTGATATTGTTGAAGGTCCTCAATTAGCACATAAAGCTTCTTATGAAGGTAAAATTGCTGCAGAAGCGATTGCAGGAGAAAAAGCTGAAATCGACTATCTTGGTATTCCGGCTGTTGTCTTCTCTGAGCCTGAGCTTGCATCTGTTGGCTATACAGAAGCAGATGCTAAAGCAGATGGAATTGAGGTAAATGCTGCTAAGTTCCCATTTGCTGCTAATGGTCGTGCATTATCATTAAATGACACTGATGGTTTCTTAAAGCTTGTAACTCGTAAAGAAGATGGATTAGTTATTGGTGCACAAATTGCTGGGCCAAGTGCGTCTGATATGATCTCAGAACTTGGTTTAGCGATTGAAGCTGGAATGACAGCTGAAGATATCGCTATGACAATTCACGCTCACCCTACATTAGGTGAAATTACAATGGAAGCTGCTGAAGTTGCAATTGGTAGTCCAATCCATATTGTAAAATAATCAATAAAAAGATGCTAACTTTGAAGTTAGCATCTTTTTATTGTTCGATTTTTAAAAAGGAGTTACACATACCAAAAGAGGGACATGAGTCCCCCTTTTTCACTCTAATAATGCATTAGAAACTGGCTCTAAAATTTCTTCTTTTGATAAAACTGTTCCTTCAATTTGTACAAGAATTTCCTTTTTTGATACAACTAAAAGGGAAGGGTATGTATCGACCTCATATAAATGTTTATCCATATTTTCAGAAATCACTCTCATATTCTCAAACTCTTCTGGAAAGTCTTCTTTAATGACTAATAATGCATCATAGTAAATCGCTTCTCTATCAATATTTTTATCATCAGAAAAAAACACGATTTGTTTATCTCTATTAAGAGTGAAATCTGTGGGCACATCTGAATTTATAATGTTTTTGCAGGAGGAAAGAACAACGACTGGAATAATGAAAATAATAAGTATTGATCTTTTCATCCATGTCCACCTCTTCTAAATAATTTAAATAGTTCCAAAATAGTATGTACAGCAAGGTTATATTTAACTAGATACGTACAATAAGACTAAATTATAACTATTTTATCATATATATTTGTTTAACCTTCTCTTGTCATCTATTTGTTACATAAATGAAAAATATTACGTTTTACCTATACAAATACTTAAAATTTCCAATTCAATAAGCTAATTTATTGTAGGGGATTCTATATTGTAGTCCTTTTTCATACATATTGAAGAGGTGGAGTGAAATGAAATTTACTTTAGGCGTACTATCCTGTATACATATAATATTATGGAGTGGATACAGTGTAATTGAATGGTTATCTAATAAAGACAGCTTTTTAGCTAAGTCCATTTTGCTGCTGATGTTTTTCTATCTCTCCTATTTGATTGCTCTTACAATGATGGAAAAAAGAAAATCTGCAATTATTTTTTCTATTTCATCACTTATAACATATGTTATCTCATACAAAGTGCTATTGCTCTTTGTTCTTGTATGAGTATGACACATTTGAGATAATAGAGGAATTATGATATGGAAATTTGTAGTGTTCATAAAGAACATGTCTAACTTATATCGATCGTATAAAAGGGTATTTAATGGCTATTATCTATTTTTTTATTTGTTCTCATACCACCCAAATAATGTGATTTATTTGAATTATTATGATCAATTAATTAATTATGTTATACAAATGGGTATTGACGAATTAAATGTGTTATAATATTATGAATATAAGAAATGTTATGCGCTTTCATAGAATTAGATGTTTTGAGAGTGAAAAATTGATTGAAAAGGGGTATGGAGATGGGAACAATCGTATGTCAGCACTGCAACTCTACAATTGGTCATATTGAAGGGGAGAAAGTGACAACTTTGTATGGGAAATGTAGTCATCAGGATTGTTGTAACCAAAACCAAAAAGTTGTAAAAGTAAAGATCAATTAGACAGGTTCCACATAAATATATAGTAAAGTAAATAATGGGACAGTCTCCAAAGTATGAATATATATAGTTCTTTTAGAAGAAAAGGGCTTTATATTCTCTTGGGAGTCTGTCCTTGTTTTTCATCATTTACCTGATAGCACGATGTTCTTTAATGACTCTTAAATTATCTAAAGTCGGGTCTTCCGGTCCTTGTACAGGTAAACCCACTTCTAAGTTTTTCTTAATGTATGTTAAATTCTCTTCTGTAATGATTTCACCGGGAATAAAGATTGGGATACCGGGTGGGTAAACCATAATAAACTCAGCAATAATTCTTCCGGCAGATTCGTTAAAGGGAATTATTTCTGTTTCAGCATAAAATGCATCACGAGGGGTTAATGCAAGAACTGGTATATCCGGTAAAAAGATTCGTTCCTTAGATTTCAACGGGTCTTGGGTTACTTGAATTTGATGTGATAATTCTTTTAATGCGCTAATTAACATATCTACATCCTCTTTCGTGTCACCCGGTGTAATAATACAAAGAATATTATATAAATCAGATAATTCCACTTCGATATGATAATTTTCCCGCAACCATTTTTCAACATCATAGCCTGTAATTCCGAGCTCATAAATAGGAATAATTAATTTGGTAGGGTCATAATCAAAGGTAGCTTTTGTCCCGATAATTTCTTTTCCTATACAAGATATGTTTGGTATTTCATTTAATTGATCTCTTGTGTAATTAGCTAATTCAATTGTTTTTTGAATTAATTCATGACCTTCTGTTGCCAATCTTTTCCTTGCTACATCAAGTGAAGCTAATAATAAATAGGAAGTTGAGGTTGTTGTCATCATACTTAAAATTGATTGCACACGCTGAGGTGATACAAGCCCTTCTCTTACGTTTAAAACCGAGCTCTGAGTCATGGAACCACCAAGCTTATGAACGCTTGTTGCGGCCATATCTGCTCCAGCCTGCATAGCGCTCAAAGGCAGGTCTTCATGAAAATGAATGTGTACACCATGTGCTTCATCTACTAATACAGGTACAGAGTATGAATGAGCAATCTCAACGATTTTCTGTAAATCTGCGGAAATACCAAAATATGTTGGATTAATAACTAATACCCCTTTTGCATCAGGATGTTGCTCAAGTGCCTTTTCAACTGCATCTGTCGTGATGCCATGTGAGATTCCTAATCTTTTATCAATTTCCGGATGTATAAAAATTGGTGTAGCGCCGGAGAAGACAATAGCCGACATAACAGATTTATGTACATTTCTAGGAACAATAATTTTATCTCCTGGGCCACATACAGCCATGACCATAGTCATAATAGCTCCGCTTGTTCCTTGTACAGAGAAAAATGTATGGTCGGCTCCGAATGCGTCTGCCGCTAAGTCCTGAGCTTTTTTTATTATACCTTTAGGTGCGTGTAAATCATCTAATGGTCCAATATTGATCAAATCAATAGATAGTGCATTATCACCAATGAAAGCTCTAAATTCAGGGTCAATACCTGCACCTTTTTTATGGCCTGGTATGTGGAATTGAATTGGATTCTTTTTTGCGTGTTCTATTAAACCTGTAAACAATGGTGTTTCAAATTGTGACAACGTATTTCCACCTTCATTTCTTTTTTATTTTAAATGTTTATCACGTAAAGGACATGATGAAATTTTATTTTTGTATATTATGCTGCTAAACGAATTATTTCAGTTTCGGTTACATTTTCTATTATGTAGAGTTTGTGTCGAAATCTGACTATTTATTTAACATAAAACAAATGAATTATATCGTTATCAATTAGCTCAGTCAACATTTTTTATACTAAGTCTAAAATGATCAAAAGTATAAAAAATAATTTAAAATAGATACTATTTCCTACAAAATGGTAAAAAGAAAATTATATAAGTGAATTTGCCATAAAATATATAAATAATGGTAAGATTGATGGTGGGTTTCTTAATGGCAGGACAAGTTATATGGTAAGTAAAATAGCCTACCTGTTCAAGAGTTATGTGAAGGAATTAACAGTATGCATAACATCGTGGAACATTATTTGGTTAGAAAACATATGAAAGAGGTTATGTAATGGATTATCAATATCCTATCTCCCTTGATTGGAGTACAGATGAAATAGTGGATGTGGTAAAGTTTTTTGAATGCATTGAAAAGGCGCATGAAAAAGGGATTGTACGTAACGAGTTACTTACTGTTTATAGAAGGTTTAAAGAAATTGTTCCAAGCAAAGCGGAAGAAAAAACAATTTGCAACGAGTTTGAAGAAGTCAGCGGATACTCGTCATACAAGGTAATGAAAAAGGCAAAAGATAGCAATGAACATACAATTAGAATGTCATAACACTTAAAAAAGTCTGATCCGTTATTTCGGATCAGACTTTTTAGTTCTATAAAATATCACATTGTTCATTAAAATCTGCTTTTTATCTAACCATAATAATTACTTAAATGAAAGTCTATATAATGGTGTTAACTCTTCAAAGGTTTTCCTGATGATTTCATATAATTTTTCACCGTTTTGAACCACTGGATCATCTGCTCGAAAGTGGCGGCCAATAAGAAATTCTGCTTTCTTAACATCTCTAAAACGTTCCAAAGAACGGTTTAAGTCAATTTCTTCAAATGACTTAGCATCTTTTTTTGTATGATCGAGAGAAATGACATAATCCTTTGAAGAAAACTTATTGAATTCATTGATATGCGTTAAAAATGTTTTAGCAATTCCATCTTTATTCGGTAACTCATAAATAAAGGCCAACCAAATAAATAAATGGTCATCAAATAAACCAACTTGAAAGTGAGGATGTTGTTTATATCCCCGTTTATTTCCGGCAATCGCTAACCAGGTGTCTTTGGGTGGATTAACTGATCTCCTTGCATGCTTGGCAATATGCAAAAACATTTCAGTCTGCAGGCTGGCGGAAAGATCATCTGTTAAGGCTTGTCCAAGTTCTTTAAATTTTGGTTGTATTCTCTCACGAATAGCGTCCATTCTGTTTTCAAGACCATCTATAGTAAATGAATTAAAATCCTCATAAGTAAAACCATTAAATTTTCTCATCTTTTGCGTCCTCCTCGTTAGATAAATTCTCTTTTTATAATAATTATTAATTATAAACAATGAATGGCTTTTTCACAATGAATTGTGTTCATATCTTTTGTTAATATCATCTATTTATGAATCGTAAACGACGTTTTGAACATTCAATTAGGTGGTATTTACTAGGTATATACACAATTTCGTCTAAGCAGTTCCAACTTTTTTTATAAACACATATTATATAAAAAAACTATTAAAAACCTAAATTGACTCTTTGAAATCGCTTAGTTATTACTTATAAAATCAAGAGAATGAAAGGGGCGGTAAAAATGAAACAAATTGTAAAGACGAGTGGTCAGAAAATGATGAATAATCGTATTGGGGTGTTAAGACTCGAACTTGATTACGAATTAGCCACCCTTTATGAGGCAATGCAAAATAAAGATCAAAAGAAAAAAATAGAGTGTAAACAAAAATTAGAGAAGTTAAGAAAAGAGTGGATGAAGCTCCAGGCCTAGATGGAGATAAGTTTATCTGCAAACGAACCTCGCGAATAGGTTCGTTTTTATCTGCGCGACAAAGGTACTCTTACTTGATTTCAGTTAATTCATTACAGTATCCTAAAAATAGTAAGTAGGATTGATACATAGAAAAGAGGTAGCAAAATGACGAATTGGCATGAAATTGATCAACACGCAAAAAAATGGATAAAAGAAGCCGGAGAGATCATTAGATCATCATTTGAATCAACACTTTCTATTCAATATAAATCAAATCCCAATGATCTGGTGACAAATATGGATAAGGAAGTAGAGCAATTTCTTATCGGCAAAATACAAGAAACATACCCCGATCATCGGATTCTTGGAGAAGAAGGCTATGGTGATGAGGTTACGGATCTGAATGGAGTTATATGGATTATAGATCCAATTGATGGAACGATGAATTTTGTTCACCAACAGCGTAATTTTGCAATATCAATTGGCATTTATGGTGATGGTGTGGGATACATAGGACTAATTTATGATGTTGTTCATGAAGAGCTTTATCATGCATTTAAGGGTAATGGAGCATATATGAATGAAGTGCCGCTGCCTAAGCTTGATCAAGTTAAAATTGAGGAAGCTGTTATAAGTATAAATCCGGTTTGGGTAACTGAAAATAAACGATTTGATCATAATGTTATTATCCCAATTGTAAAAAAGGTACGGGGAACACGTTCCTATGGTTCCGCTGCAATTGAATGTGCATATGTTGCAGCAGGGAGATTAGATGCTTACATAACAATGAGATTGGCTCCATGGGATTTCGCAGCGGGCATTATCTTAATTGAAGAAGTAGGTGGTAGTGTGTCTACACTAGATGGAGAGCCGCTAGACCTAATCTCCAAAAACAGCTTCTTTATCGGTGAAAAGCATTTGCACCAACATATTATTGAGGAATATTTAAATAAGTGACGAAAATTAAGGCACGGGAACTTCAGTCAAAAGACCTCCCATTTTTTCAGGAATTAATCGATGCTAGTCCGGAGTGGCAGGAAGAGGAATGTATGAGTGTCGAGCTGGAGACTTATTTACTTTCATACTCTATGTATAAAGGACAGTGGAGAATCTGGTCTGATGAGTCTGACAAAAATGTAGGTGTCAGCTTCATGGTTGAGTGGTCACCGTCGAATGAAAAGCCTTGGATTGGAACCATCTTAATTCATCCTTCAAAACATCACAAAGGTTTTGGAAAGATGATAATAGCTCGGTATAAGGAAGAATTATTAAAAAAGGATTATAGAGTATTGTTTGCAGGTTGTCCAATTCAGCGGGATCCTTGGATACAATTTTTGGGGAAATGTGGATTCGAACAATTAAAAGTTGAGAAAAATGAAGGAACAAAAAAGGAGTACATGATATTAGTTTTACCTCTATAAACAAAAAGAAGGAATCTAATTGATCCCTTCTTTTTGTTTAAATTAAACCTTTTTCGCGCATTTTTCTTTTGAAAATAAAACCCGTAGCCATTATACCGATTAACCCGATAATGGCTAAAAGGATCCCAGCGATGCTTCGTTCGCCAATGGCAATTCCAATACCAGCCATACATACAGCTGCTAAAATAGCTAATACGAGAAAAATCCATTTTCCTGGTTTCATTATACAGACAGCTCCCAACCTTAAAACAGATATTTTTACATCTTTCTACAGTTTACTTAAAAACTTTCAGCTTTTCTAGATTGTTTATGGTATAATATCGAAGGTGATTTTGAAATAATGAATATATTACCTCAGAATACAGCAAGAATAGCCTTTAGGTTGCTTTTTCTTGTTATTATACATTTTTAGGAGATGAAATAGTGAAACTTCGAAATGATATTCGCAACATTGCTATTATTGCCCACGTTGACCATGGGAAAACAACTTTGGTTGACCAATTGTTACATCAATCTGGTACTTTTCGTACAAATGAACAAGTTGCTGAGCGTGCAATGGACTCAAATGATATTGAGAGAGAACGTGGAATTACAATCTTAGCAAAAAATACTGCAATTAATTATAAAGACACACGTATCAATATCATGGATACTCCTGGACACGCTGACTTCGGTGGAGAAGTAGAACGTATCATGAAAATGGTTGATGGTGTTTTGCTTGTTGTTGATGCATATGAAGGCTGTATGCCACAAACAAGATTCGTATTGAAGAAAGCATTGGAACAAAATTTAACACCAATTGTTGTAGTCAATAAGATTGACCGTGACTTTGCTCGTCCATCAGAAGTAGTTGATGAAGTGTTGGATTTATTTATTGAACTTGATGCGAATGAAGAACAATTAGAATTCCCGGTAGTGTTTGCTTCTGCAATAAATGGTACAGCTAGCACAAGCCCGGATCCGGCTGATCAAGAGGAAAATATGGCTTCTTTATTCGATGCTATTGTTGATCACATTCCTGCACCTATAGACAACCAAGAGGAGCCTCTTCAATTCCAAGTAGCTTTACTGGACTACAATGATTATGTAGGTCGTATTGGAATTGGCCGTGTGTTCCGTGGAACAATGAAAGTAGGACAACAAGTATCACTTATGAAAGTTGATGGATCAATCAAAAACTTCCGTGTTTCAAAAATATTCGGTTTCCAAGGATTAAAGCGTGTTGAAGTTGAACAAGCTATTGCAGGAGATCTGGTAGCTGTATCTGGTATGGAAGATATTAATGTCGGTGAAACAGTTTGTCCGGTTGAACATCAAGAAGCTCTTCCGATTTTACGTATTGATGAACCAACTTTACAAATGACATTTGCTGTTAACAACAGTCCATTTGCTGGTCGTGAGGGTAAGTTTGTTACTGCTCGTAAAATAGAGGAACGTTTATTATCTCAGCTTCAAACTGATGTAAGTTTACGAGTTGATCCAACTGATTCTCCAGATGCTTGGGTTGTTTCAGGCCGTGGGGAGCTACATCTTTCAATTTTAATTGAAAATATGCGCCGAGAGGGCTACGAATTACAGGTATCGAAGCCGGAAGTTATCGTTAAGGAAATCGACGGTGTAAGATGTGAACCTGTTGAGCGAGTACAAATTGATGTCCCTGAAGAACACACAGGTGGTGTGATGGAATCGATTGGAGCACGTAAAGGTGAAATGATTGATATGATCAATAACGGTAATGGTCAAGTTCGTTTAATCTTTAATGTTCCTGCACGTGGCTTAATTGGTTATTCTACAGAGTTTATGTCTTTAACTCGTGGTTTTGGTATTATCAACCACACTTTTGATAGCTACCAACCTATGCAACCAGGTAAAGTTGGCGGTCGTCGCCAAGGTGTACTTGTTTCAATGGAAAATGGAAAATCAACAACATACGGTATCCAAGGTGTTGAAGACCGAGGAATCATTTTTGTTGAAGCTGGTGTTGATGTATACGAGGGAATGATCGTGGGAGAACATACTCGTGAAAATGATCTAGTCGTTAATATTTGTAAAATGAAACAACAGACAAATATCCGTTCTGCCACAAAAGATCAAACGAGTACGATGAAAAAACCACGTATTATGTCATTGGAAGAAGCATTAGAGTATTTAAATGATGATGAATATTGTGAACTAACTCCGGAATCCATTCGATTAAGAAAGAAAATTCTTGATAAAAATGAACGTGAAAAAGCAGCTAAGAAAAAGAAATTAGCTGGGATTTAATAATTAGAAGTAATTAGGCTGATTCTACTGGAGGATTCTTTGGTTTTGAATCAGCCTATTTCTTTAAGGTGTAATAATGTATGAAATTTTGTACTTAGTTTTGGTGTCTGGCTCCAGGCAATATCTGCTCTGGAGTCTAGTCATATAGGAATTGAAGCTAGGTACACCTTCTATTCCTATTCGCCTAATGCGTATCGCCGAATACTTAGTGCCTTACACTTTTATTTTAAAGGAGGACAAGGTGATGGATGTTTCAGAAAGATTGTCTTTTTTTCCAAGCTTATATCGTGTAATTGATCATCCAGAGGTAGGAATGTGGATGTTGTACTTGACAATTTTGTTTCTATCAATTTTAGTTTATAAGCTGGGATTTGCTAAAAAATTACCGATATTAAAGTCAGCTGTTATATATACATTCTTAGCGCTTGGCTGTACAGTACTGACATTTTTAGGAATCTTTTTACCTGTTGCAGAAGGACTGGTAGTAGCAGCTCTAATCCTAATTATTTACAAGATCCGTCTTCATCAATCTAAAAATCAAGAGACAGAAGATGTTCGTTAATTTTAAAAAGAGTAAGACCAGGTTTTTCAATCAAAACCTGGTCTTACTCTTTTTAATAGATAACTGAGTAAAGCAACCCGTATGAATCCTCAAAGAATTCAAATTGAATTCTTACCAATTGTCGTCATTCTTTTTATCACGGTAAAAGCGAAACTTCCCCGTTGCCACTCTGGCTTTTGTTTTCTCTGTAATTCGATCTTGGCATGCAGTACACATATATGTATGAATGGGGCGATTTCTTAATCTTTTTGCGACTAAAGTTTCATCTACTATTGATTCTACAAGGTCACATATAACACATTTCACTTTCATAAAACACCTCTATTAGATAATCTGCCTTGTTTGTTTCCGTATGAATGTAGATAAGGGAATCCTTTTTGTTGGTTGGTTAGACAAAAATTATTATACCATAGAAAGATGAAAAGATTTAGCTGTATATATTTTGTTGGAAAAAGTGAAAAAAACAGGTATGATATTTGTATAAAGTTGAAAGGAAGGGTTGAAATGGCAAATAGAGTAGAAACAGCACTCATCGATCCATTATTTCAGGAGTTACAAAATGAACGTTTTGTAACAATATCTACAATCGATCATGAAACAGGCTCACCAAATGTAAGTGCAATATCATGGGTATTTGCACCAGATCAAAATCGTATATTAATTGCGATAGATCAAAAGTCAAGAATTGTTGAGAATATAAAGAAACATCCTGCTGTTGTTTTAACTTTAATTGCTAACGAATCAACATACTCCATTAATGGAAATGCACATCTAAATAATGAAAAATTAAAGAATGTTCCATTAAAACTAGTATTGGTAGAACTATCTATTGTAGAAGTAAGAGATGTTATGTTCTATGGTTCGAAAATTTCGACCGTACCCCAATATGAAAAAACATATGATGAAAAAGCAGCTGCAAAACTTGATAAACAAGTATTAGATGCATTGAAGAATTATATATAAAACAAAGACTGCCATATGATTCACCATCAAGAGATCACTTTACCAATGGATGATAAAAGGTCTTAGGATAGCGAATAGGCAGTCTTTTTTATCGTTTACTTATTTAGGTGATTGTTGGATTGATCTTGTTGTTCTTTTTCCAATTTTTGTTGTTCTTCTTCATTTAACTGATCATTATTTTGGTTGGTAGGTTGTTTTTGTTGATTATCAAGAATCTCACTTGGTATTTCCGGTACGATTCTGCCGACAATAGCGGCTAATTCATCAAGTATTCCAACAATCGGCCGCCCTTCTTGTATATCGTTGGCCATTTCACGTAATCTAACGTTTGTATCAGCATCAGCGATAACAATTGCTCTAGCGCCATATGGATCATGCATAAGACTCTCTGCAACTGTATATTTAATTGTCTCCACTTTATTACGATCCAGTTTGGAATTAACATCTATGCCTACTACGGCATATGGTCCCAGAACTACAGCAGTCGCATCATTTACTTCAGGAATTTCATTTGCAAGGTCAACAAGATGTTTTGAAATTTCCTGCCCGGACTTACGATCTACATGTTCTTCTACACTGTTTTTAACGTTAATCGGTTCGCTGCCATTATCTTTTTCCTGATCTGTTTTTGGAGCACCTTGATTAGCTGTACATCCGGCCAGGGTTAAAATTAACAATATCGTAAGTAAAAATTTCATGTCATCTCTCCTTTATTCTAATGAAGAACTAAATAGTAGAATATGGTGTTAAGTCTTGCAGGAATCTTTTTGAAATAACACTTTTGTTTCTAGAATGAACAATATGAAAGTGCTGAAAGAGGTTTTTTCCTGCTTTTTAATTTTTATTGTCTAATAAACCTTCTATCTTTATTCATTCTTTCATATATTTTAGCAACGCTTCATTCACAGCTTGACTTTTTTCACCCTAATTGTTTCACTCCATAAAAAAATAGCAACGGAGTAGGAGGCGGAGGTTTGAGGAAGATTTATGTTCTAGACACAAATGTATTATTGCAAGATCCGAATTCCATTTTTTCATTTGAGGAAAATGAGGTTGTTATTCCAGCAGTCGTTTTGGAAGAGGTGGATTCAAAAAAACGCTATATGGATGAAATTGGAAGAAACGCTAGACAAGTTTCAAAACTGATTGATCAACTTAGAGAAACAGGGAAATTACATGAAAAGATCCCATTGACGAATGGTGGCTCATTAAGAATAGAACTTAACCATCGGTCATTTCATCAGTTGCAAGAGATTTTTGTTGAGAAAACGAATGATAACCGAATTTTAGCTGTAGCAAAGAACTTATCGTTAGAGGAGCAAACGAAGGAAGATGGACGAACAGTCATTTTAGTTAGTAAAGATACGCTGGTACGAGTCAAAGCGGATGCTATTGGATTAATAGCCGAGGATTTTCTAAGTGATCGAGTGGTTGAGATTGATCATATTTATTCAGGTTTTCTTGACTTATATATAAGTGGGGAAAATTTAAATCGATTTTACGAAAAAAATGAATTAATTTTATCTGAAATTACAAATCATCCTTTCTATCCCAATCAGTTTGTCATTATGAAAGATGCTTTAGGTGGATCTTCATCAGCAATTGGAAAGGTAGATCATACAGGGAAAAAAATTCAGCGTCTGGTTTTTGACCATGATCATATTTGGGGGATAAGACCCAGGAATGTTCAGCAAACAATGGCATTGGAACTTTTGCTAAGAACGGACTTGCCTTTAGTCACTTTAATTGGAAAAGCCGGTACCGGGAAAACATTGCTTGCTCTAGCGGCCGGACTTATGCAAACAGAAGATTTAGGCACATATAAAAAGTTGCTTGTTGCCCGGCCTATTGTTCCAGTCGGCAAAGATATAGGTTTTCTTCCCGGAGAAAAAGAGGAAAAGCTCAGGCCTTGGATGCAACCTATATTTGATAATTTAGAATATCTTTTTAATACGAAAAAACCGGGTGAACTAGATGCCATTTTGGCAGGTATGGGGTCTATCGAAGTAGAGGCATTAACCTATATAAGGGGAAGAAGTATTCCTGACCAAATCATAATTATTGATGAAGCTCAAAATTTAACAAAACACGAAGTGAAGACGATCTTAACTCGGGTAGGGGAACGTAGTAAAATTGTTTTAATGGGAGATCCGGAGCAAATAGACCATCCGTATTTAGACGAATATAACAATGGGCTAACCTATGTGGTGGAAAAATTCAAAGATCAACCAATTGCAGGACATGTAAAATTAGTGAAGGGTGAGCGTTCAGGGTTAGCTCAATTAGCAGCAGATTTGCTCTGATGGCTATCTTTTCTAGTAAAAGAATAAAAGAAAAGAAAATGAGCTAACTACCATAGTTGGCTCATTTTCCGATGGATGCTATTGGATTAAAATTTCTTTTACGTTTTTAATCGGATTTTTTAAATTTGACCCATCTCCAAAATAGACATGGACTGGTCCATCATTTGTTAATGGTTTACCTTCTTTGCTAAATCCAAAAATAAATTGAAGAGCTTCTGAAAGAGGTACTGTAATTTCTTGATCTTCTGTTATTAATTTTACCTCTGTAGCATCATCGTGAACTTCAGCATTCAAAAGGAAAGGCTTAAACGGTATTCCAAAAGTACCAGTTAAAACTTTTATTTTTTCGTATTTTTGTTCAGTTTTAAGTGTTGGAGGAAAAACAGCACCTTCTCTAATTTCCCTTTCCCAATGTTTAGAAACAGCCTTTGTATATTCTTCCAGTTCATCTTTTTCAACTTGCTCTTGTTGAAAATAAGTTGTTAGATCAATTTTTCTATCATCAAATATCCAAACACCAGGATCTAAAGTGATTTGATAATCCACCTTGCCTTTTAGTAAAATTATTGAATTCATTCAACTTACACCCCTTTTCTTCAAAATAAGTATAAGCTTTTATGTAAATTTTGTCACATATATTGGGATATTTGAACACAATTACTTAATATCTTTTTTATTTTTGAGCAAAACTTTTTCTTTAGGCGGTTTGTCCTTGCTTTTTTCTCTTAATGGGCTTAATATTAAAATATATAATAGGGTAATCGCTCGGAAACGGAGGGATTAAATTGGCGTCTGAGATTGCTGTTAATCATCGAGATAAAGCACTTGCGGTACTTAAGGCAGATGCTGATAAGATCATGAGACTGATCAAGGTTCAAATGGATAATTTAACAATGCCTCAATGTCCACTTTATGAAGAGGTTTTAGATACACAAATGTTTGGTTTATCTAGAGAAATAGACTTTGCTGTAAGACTTGGCCTTGTAGAGGAACATGAGGGTAAAGAACTGCTCGATACATTGGAGCGTGAGTTGTCTGCATTACATGATGCATTTACAACAAAATAATGACTAAAAACTCAAGCTAATTTTATTAGTTTGGGTTTTTTTAATCACTAACACACCTTAACAGGCAATAAGCAAGGAAGATAAGTAGGGAGTAACTGCACGTAAATTTCTGATAAGTCTAGCTAACCAACAATGGGGATGGAGAAAACCCTCACTGTTGGAAGTCCCACTTCATGAGGAAATATGAATAAAGTAATGTTTTTAAAGGTTTTTACTCATTTTCAGTAGAAGTTATAGTAAAATGAAATCAATTAGATTGACTTCATGTTTCTAAGTAAGGAAGAGATAAATATGGTGAAAAAAATAATAAAATCATATGATTATTCATTAATATTAGCTGTTATATTACTATGCTCATTCGGGCTTGTGATGGTTTACAGTTCAAGTATGATAACAGCAGTTGCCCGTTATGGATTTGAACCAGATCATTTTTTCGAAAGGCAAAAGCTTGCACTAATTGCAGGAGGATTAGCTTTTTTGGTCATGATGATCCTTCCATATAGAGCATTTTTAGACGGCCGAGTCTTAAAATTTGTTGTATTTGGTTCAATTGGTCTTTTAATTTCTTTGTTTTTTATCGGACATGTTGCCGGTAATGCACAAAGTTGGATTAAAGTAGGTGGAATGAGTCTACAGCCAGGTGAATTTGTTAAATTAAGTGTTATTATTTATTTAGCTGCAGTGTATGATAAAAAGCAGACATATATTGATGAATTTGGTCGAGGTGTTTTACCACCCCTTATTTTTACAGGTTTAATATGCTTTTTTGTTGTCATTCAACCTGATTTTGGTACTGCATTTATCATTGGAATGATAGCCGTCTGTATGATAGTTTCATCTGGTATGGCAGTTAAAAGTATGTTAAAACTTATTTCTTTTTTACTTTTATTTGCATTGCTAATGACTCCATATATTTTTATAAAAGGATTTTTCAGTGATGAACAGCTTAGTCGTTTTACAGGTGTTTCTGATCCATTCGGGAACGAAGGGGGAGCAGGTTATCAATTAGTGAATTCTTTCTATGCAATTGGATCTGGTGGACTTAAAGGTCTTGGTTTAGGACAAAGTGTTCAAAAGTATGGTTATTTGCCTGAATCTCATACAGACTTTATTATGGCAATTATTGCTGAAGAACTTGGGATTTTAGGTGTGCTCTTTGTATTAATTCTGTTGGCATTTGTTGTATTAAAAGGGTTTGCTGTAGCCCGTAAATGTCAGGATCCTTTCGGTACACTTTTAGCTGTAGGGATCTCAAGCATGATTGCTATACAAACCATGATAAATTTAGGTGGTTTAACAGGGCTTATTCCAATAACGGGGGTGCCTTTACCTTTTATTAGTTATGGAGGATCTTCAATATTGTTATTGCTAATTTCCATGGGGCTTTTAGTAAATGTCTCAATGTTTACGAATTACAGAGAAATGTATAAAAAGCCTACTCGATCCGAACAAACAGATGTACCTAATATCAAGGCAGTCCAACCAAGAGAAAAATCGGTATTTAAAAGCTTCTAACCTGTTTAAGGCTAACTTTTTAGTTAGTCTTTTTATTTTTGTTCTATTATATAAATTTGAACAAAAATAGGACATTTAGTTAGAAAAATTCTACACAGGAGAATTAGGTAGGAATGAGGGGCACGAGGTGTTTACCATTTTCCTATGAAGGGTAATGCTAGAAAGTAGGTTATTTTGATACGATGATAAAAATAAAAAACAAAAATGTACATAATCACCAGAGTGATTCCTTTTATGTCCATTTTTGTCTTTTATGTATCCCATATTTTATTATGAAAAGTGTTGATCATTTGTAGAGCTTATTTCAGCATTAATATTACTCCTGCTCACTAGTAACAGGAAGTAACTAAGTAGTCCAAATAAACACGAAATAATAAGGGCATGTGCTAAAGATACATATAAGTTTAATCCGGTAAGGACAACCAATGCACCTGAGGTTACTTGCATTGAAACTAATATAAACGCAATTATCCAACCCCAATAGATGACCTTTTGATTTCTATGGTATTTAAGAGCTCGCCAAGCTGTATAGGTGATCCAAATAAAAATAATAGCTGCTGCCATTCGGTGTCCCATTTGGATCCATTCGTGTAATGTAGTAGGGAGACCGTTAGCTCTATTACTACATACTGGCCATTTAGGACATGCGAGACTTGCTCCTTTATGCCTCACATAGGCACCCGTATATACAACGATATACGAATAGACTATAATACCGACCATATGGAATTTCATTGTTTTGTCAATTATAAGCGCTTTCGAATCAAATTTTTTATCCACTTCAAAAATTAATAATGTCAAAAGCAACACTGATGCAAAGGATATAAGTGAAATTCCGAAATGGAGAGCAAGTACAGCGTCAGATTGCCCCCATTTAACAGCCGCTGCTCCAATCAAAGCTTGTAGTATTAAGAAAAACATAGAAAGAACAGCTAAAAATTTCGTTTCTCTTATATGACCTATTTTTCTCCATGACCAGATTGAAAGTATGAGAACAGCTATTCCAGCAAGTCCACTAACAAGTCGATGACTTAATTCTACTACAAGTTCAAAAGTAATTTGGCTCGGAACAAGCTCACCATGACATAATGGCCAAGAATCTCCACATCCTGCACCTGACTCAGTTTTTGTCACAAGGGCTCCACCAATTAACACGAATAACATAATAATGGTTGTGAAAATTGAGAACCATTTAAGAGCACGTTGCAAAATGTTCACCTACTTATATAATTGGTATAAATAATAGTAAATACTCATCGTATAGTACACAATGTAGGAGAAAAAGACAATAAAATGAAGGAAAAGTTCACAAAGTTATTAGATATTTTTGTGAAGCGCTTTACTCCTTTTGATTACGTAAGTAACATGAAATGTAAAACATAATGAAAATTTACAAAAAATTTTTCTTATTTGGATAGAAAGGGTTGAATAATCAGAAGGATTTTGCTAGAACTAGATATGTGTTCGATTTTATACATAAACACTTTGTTTAAAAAAGAAACGATTAAGAAATTATGAAAAATAGGGTAACCTAAGCGTATAGCAATTTCTTTCGTGTGAAATGCCCTTTCACAATTTCGACAAAAATACTTCATAAATAATTCACAATTGATGGAAGAATTATGTTTTAATATCAAGTAGACCGTTTTTAAATTATCATTTTTTTAGTATCATAAGATGTAGAAAATTTATATGTTGGAACCGCCTTCATATAGTGCTTTCTAGAATCTAATGATCAGAATTACTCTAAATCAAAAGAGGAAAGTAATTTACAGAGGAATATACGAATTCCTATTGTAATGAAGGGGGAAGGAGGTATATAGTTGGCCGAAACGAAAGCATTGAATGATGCAACTGTTACGCACCATTCAAATGATATACAAGAAACAACCTTGTGGAAAGATTTCCTTGCACTAATAAAAGTAGGGATTGTAAATTCCAATGCTATCACTACGTTTACTGGTATCTGGCTAGCTCTTTATTTTAGTGATAAAGGATTTTTAGCCAATATAGATGTTGTCATATTTACTTTAATCGGTTCATCGCTAGTTATTGCAGGATCATGTGCAATTAACAATTACTATGACCGGGATATTGATTATTTGATGGAGAGAACGAAAGAAAGACCAACTGTCACAGGAAAAATGAATCCTTTCTATGCGTTATGGGTAGGGATTTTTCTATTAACAGTAGGATTTGCTTTTATGCTTATGACAACTATAACCGCTACTATCATTTCAATGGTTGGGGTTGTCACCTACGTATTCCTTTATACAATGTGGTCAAAACGTCTTTATACAATTAATACAGTAATAGGTAGTATATCAGGTGCTGTACCACCTTTAATTGGATGGGCGGCAATTGATTCAAATCTAAGTGTTATGGCATGGGTGCTGTTTTTAATTATGTTCATATGGCAGCCGCCTCATTTTTTAGCTTTAGCTATGAGGAGGACTGACGAGTACCGTGCTGCAAACATTCCTATGCTTCCTGTTATTCATGGATTTGCTATTACAAAACGTCAAATCATGGTATGGATTGCATGTCTTCTACCTTTACCGTTCTATTTATATGAACTTGGAATTGGATTTTTAATTCTAGCTACTTTGTTGAATTTAGGCTGGATTATACTTGGAATAAAAGGGTTTAATAACAAAGACCTGGAATTAAAATGGGCGACAAAAATGTTTGTTTACTCTATTAATTACTTAACAATCTTGTTTGTATCAATGGTGCTTTTTACCATTGTTTAATTTATAAATTCTTTCTTAATAAGAATTTACTTATAAAAAGTTCCTGTATTTTAAAGTGATAGGAATTTTAAATTACTGAAAGAGGGGTTTGATTTGGCTATGAGAAAATGGCTGACAAAGTGGCGTCTATTATCACTATTTGCATTATTGACGCTTGTCTTGGCCGGCTGTGGTGAACCGTTTCTTTCCACACTTAAGCCTGCTGGTGAAGTAGCGGATATGCAGTATGACCTGATGGTGTTAAGTACACTTATTATGGTTGTTGTCATTGCAGTCGTAACAGTAATCTTCATTTACGTTGTCGTTAGATTCCGTAGACGTAAAGGGGAAGAGAACAACATTCCTGTACAAGTTGAAGGGAATCATAAGCTAGAAATCATTTGGACTGTTATTCCTATTCTTTTACTGCTTGTCTTGTCTGTTCCAGTTGTTTCTGCAACATTTAAACTTGCAGAAGTAGATGCAATTGATGATGAGAACCGTAAGCCTGAAGAAGCGATCGTAGTTAACGTTCGTGCAAATCTTTATTGGTGGGAATTTGAATATCCTGACTACGGAGTAATTACAAGTCAAGATTTGATTGTTCCAACTGATGAGAAAGTTTACTTTAATTTGATTGCATCAGATGTAAAGCATTCATTTTGGATTCCGTCTGCAGGTGGGAAAATGGATACTAACGTAGACAATGTAAACAAAATGTGGTTGACATTTGACTCAGAAAGAGCTGACCAAGCTGGAGAGTATTTCTACGGTAAATGTGCTGAGCTATGTGGCCCTTCACACGGACTAATGGATTTTAAAGTGAAAGCTGTTTCAAGAGATGAGTTTGACCAATGGATCTCTGATATGGAAAATGCAAAAGCAGTTGCTTCAACAGATTTAGCCGTTCAAGGTGAGCAACTATTTGAGGAAAAAGGTTGTATCGCATGTCATGCTGTTTCTCCAACAGATGAAAGACCAGCTGCAGCAAGAACTGCTCCTAACTTAGCTACGTTTGGAGAACGCGCCCGTGTAGCAGGTGTGCTAGAACATAATGAAGAAAATGTTCGAAAATGGTTAGAAGATCCTGAGACATATAAGCCTGCTAATAAAATGACAGGAACATATGATGAATTAACGGATCAAGAGCTTGATGCTCTTACTGAATACTTAATGGGATTAAAAGTCTCTAGTAATTAATTATTGAGCAAAATGAAAAGGGAGGTAACACTGTGAGCACGTTAACTCAGAAAAAAGGGGTCGGTGCGACGATTTGGGACTACTTAACAACAGTAGACCATAAGAAAATCGCCATCCTTTACCTGATATCCGGTGGCTTCTTCTTCCTTGTTGGTGGATTAGAAGCAATGCTGATCCGCATTCAGCTAGCTGTTCCGAATAATGATTTTGTTAGTGCAGGTTTATATAACGAGATATTAACAATGCACGGAACAACAATGATATTTTTAGCTGCAATGCCTTTACTATTCGCATTAATGAATGCGGTTGTACCATTACAAATTGGAGCTCGTGATGTTGCGTTTCCATTCTTAAATTCTTTAGGTTTTTGGCTATTCTTCTTCGGAGGGGTTTTCTTAAACTTAAGCTGGTTTTTAGATGGAGCTCCTGATGCAGGTTGGACTTCTTATGCTTCACTTGCATTAGATTCCCCTGGGCATGGTGTTGATTTTTACCTGTTAGGTCTACAGGTTTCAGGTTTAGGTACATTGATTGCAGGGATTAACTTCCTTGTTACAATTATCAATATGCGAGCACCTGGAATGACATATATGCGTATGCCATTATTTACTTGGACTACATTTGTTGCATCTGCACTTATTTTATTTGCTTTCCCTGCATTAACAGTAGGATTAGCATTCTTAATGTTTGATCGATTATTTGGTACAGCATTTTTTGATCCTGCATTAGGTGGTAATACAGTTATATTCGAACATATCTTCTGGATTTTCGGACACCCTGAAGTATATATCTTAGTTTTACCTGCATTCGGTATCTTTTCAGATATTCTTCCGGTATTTGCTAGAAAACGCTTGTTTGGATATTCATCAATGGTATTTGCAACTGTATTAATTGGATTCCTAGGTTTCATGGTTTGGGCTCACCACATGTTTACAACTGGATTAGGACCAATTGCTAACGCTATTTTTGCAGTAGCAACTATGGCTATAGCCGTTCCTACAGGTATAAAAATTTTCAACTGGTTATTCACAATTTGGGGTGGATCAATTCGATTTACTTCTCCTATGGTATGGTCAGTAGCATTTATACCTACATTTGTAATGGGTGGGGTTACAGGGGTAATGCTTGCAGCAGCTGCAGCAGACTATCAATATCACGATAGTTACTTCGTAGTAGCTCACTTCCACTATGTAATTGTAGGTGGGGTAGTATTCTCATTATTCGCTGGTGCTATTTACTGGTGGCCAACAATGTTTGGAAAGATGTTAAATGAAAAGTTAAATATGGTCATCTTTGTGCTATTCTTTACAGGTTTCCATTTAACATTCTTTATTCAACATTTCCTTGGACTAATGGGTATGCCTCGTCGTGTATTTACTTTCCTGCCAGGTCAAGGTTTAGATATGGGGAACTTTATCAGTACAATAGGTGCTTTCTTAATGGCGGCAGCAACAATTCTATTACTAATTAACATTGTTATTACAGCTGTCAAAGGTAAAAAGGTTGGAAGAGATCCTTGGGGAGACGGCCGAACTCTAGAGTGGGCAATTTCTTCACCGCCACCTGAATATAACTTTAAACAAACTCCACTTGTCCGTGGATTAGATCCATTATGGATTGAAAAGATGGAGGGAAATAAAGAAATGACACCGGCAGAACCACTTGGTGACATTCATATGCCTAATGGTTCAATCTTACCGTTTATTATGTCATTTGGTTTATTCATCGTATCCTTTGGATTAATGTACCGTGAAGATTACGGATGGGGACTCCCTGCAATTATTGTAGGTTTCCTAATTACGTTTGGATGTATGTTCTTACGTTCTGTAATTGATGATCATGGGTATCACATCCATAAAGAAGATTTACTTAATGAAGATAAAGGGGGGAAAGCATAATGGCATCTGTTGAAGAGAAATTAACAGCTGAAAACTATCCGGCTGCGCCTGAAAAAGCTACCCTCGAAGGAAAAAATAAATTTATTGGCTTTTGGTTATTTCTAGGTGGAGAAACTGTGTTGTTTGCAACTCTTTTTGCAACTTTCTTAGCTTTAAGGGAATCAAACGCAGGAGGAGCAACAACACAAGAACTTTTTGAGATACCACTAGTGTTTGCAGCAACTATGCTACTTTTAACATCTAGTTTAACAAGTGTTTACGCTATGTATCACATGAAAAACTTTAATTTTGGAAAAATGCAATTGTGGTTGATCATAACTGTACTTTTAGGATTAGCCTTCCTAATATTGGAGATTTATGAGTTCAATCACTATGTTCATGAGTTTCACTTTACAATTACTGACAGTGCACTTGGTTCGTCCTTCTATACATTAGTTGGTACACATGGACTTCACGTTGCATTCGGACTACTTTGGATCACTACACTAATTGTACGAAACGCAAAACGTGGACTAAGCTTATACAATGCACCTAAATATTACGTAGCAAGTTTATATTGGCACTTTATCGACGTAGTATGGGTGTTTATCTTTACAGTTGTATACTTAATGGGAATGGTGGGATAAACTGATGGCAAATAATCACAATTCAGCAAACCCAAAAGTAGACTTAGCCTATCGACGTAAGAAAAATGCAGAAGATATGAAACACCAAGTGGTTACTTTTGGTATGATGATCTTCTTAACAATCGTTGCTTTTATCGCTGTTGGATATGATGGAATTGGGGAATGGTTTAAGGTTCCGTTCATCATTACTCTTGCTGTGATACAGGTAATATTTCAACTTTATTATTTCATGCATATGAGTCATAAAGGTCATGAGACTCCAGCACTGTTCTTATTCTCAGGAGTAGGAGTAGCTGCCTTAACAGTACTAACGTTTGTTACTATTATTTGGTGGTAATTATTTTAAAAGAGCAATTGGCAAACGGATGCCAATTGCTCTTTTTAGTGCATTATTTATGACTGAGATTTGTCATAGAACGTTCATTGCTACAAAATATATGGAAGTGTATAATATCTTTGAAGGACTAGCTTAAGGAGCTGATTTTAATGAGCTTTGATATATTTGGATTTCGTGCTTTATGGAGTCCATATTTTATTGTTGTGATCTTATTGATCACTGCGTTTTATTTTATGATTACAGGGCCTTGGAAAACAAAATTTAAAGAAAGCTCAACTGTTCCTCTCAAGCAACAGTTGCTGTTTGTTGTAGCAATACTTTTTCTTTATATTAGTAAAGGTAGTCCCGTTGATCTTTTGGGACATATTATGTTTAGTGCACATATGACACAGATGGCTGTTTTATATTTGGTTGTACCACCGTTACTTATTTTAGGAATCCCTGATTGGTTATGGAAATCCATATTGTACCGACCAGTTGTAAAGCCTATTATAAAACTATTTACTAATCCAATTGTAGCACTTATCTTCTTTAATGGAATTTTTTCTCTTTATCATGTTCCATTAGTCTTTGACTTTGTAAAAACTGACCCTATTTATCATTCAGTCATGACAACGCTTATATTTTTTGGAGCATTGTGTATGTGGTGGCCACTACTTACTACATTACCAGATTGGAAGTCACTATCAGGGATAAAAAAAGTTGGCTATATTTTCGCTGACGGTGTGTTATTAACACCCGCTTGTGCTCTTATTATTTTTGCAAGTGACCCTCTTTATTTAACTTATTCCGAACCTCAAGCATGGTTGAATGCATTGCAGTTATGTGTACCCTCTGATATGCTGTCAGGTTTGAATTTAACAGGTCCGGAAATGTTTAACACATTACCGATTGTTGAAGATCAACAACTGGGTGGTGTCCTTATGAAAATTATCCAGGAAATTGTATATGGATCCATTCTTGCATATATCTTCTTCCAATGGGCTCGTAGAGAAAGAGAAAAAGATGAAATTGATTTAAATAAGAATTTTTCACCTGATCCGATTAAATAAAGTTATGTTAAGAGGCTGACTAAATGTTCGTTAGTCTTTACATATGATATACCTATTAAAAGCTGTACTAAAAAGAAAGGATTTCATGTATGAATACATCTTTACCTATTTTACCTACTATAAGTACTTCGTTTATCGTTCTTAGTGCAATATTGGTTGCAATTGGATGGTATTTAATAAAGCAGCGTAATATTGAGGCACATATGAGAGTCATGTTTGGAGCTGCAATTGCAGCAATAGTTTTCTTTATTATCTATGCCTCAAGAACCATTTTTATTGGTAACACAGCATTTGGGGGTCCTGATGAAATCAAAATCTACTATACAGTTTTTCTTGTTTTTCATATTACATTAGCGACTGTCGGTGCTGTATTGGGTATTATATCTTTAATTACAGGTTACAAAAAAAATTACCAAAAGCATCGTAAGCTTGGTCCAATAACGAGTATTGTATGGTTTTTCACTGCCATAACAGGTGTTGCTGTGTATTTACTATTGTATGTTTTTTATCATGGTGGAGAAACAACATCAGTTATTAAAGCAATATTAGGATTTTAAACATATTTTCAAGGTGGTTTAGAATAAAATATTCTAAACCATTTTTTTTTGCCTCTAACAGATATCCTTAGGATTTTTTCTTTTTGAATTTATTTAGTTTACCTAAAGGTGAAATTCCTCATTTGTATATTGAATGATGAATATGTATGGGTTATATAGTTACTGCCAAGTATGCTGAAAATACAAAGAGGGGAGAGGATGGATTGATTGAAATCTTAACAAATCGGTTAATGATTATACCCTGTTCACTTGATATTGCCAAATCATTAGTTTTCCATCGTAAGGAACTTGATAAACGTTCTCCCATAGAAATTCCCGCTAGCTGGCCGTCTGCTTATGTGCGTGGTTTCTTGCCATACTATATCGAAAGTTTAGAAAAAGACGATAAGGATTTAGACTGTGGTGTATGGATGATTATATTATATGAAGAGAAAAAAATAATTGGAGATATCGTTTTGCAAGGAAAACCGGTTCAAGAACAAAATGTAAGATTAACTTATCATATTGAAGAAGCTACAACAGATGGATCAATAGCATATGAGGCAATTGATGCATTTATTGACTGGTTAACTTACCAGATGGGTGTGAAAAAGGTTGTAATGGAGTGTGAAGTACAGGACAAGGAATCAATACAACTATTTGATAAATTAGGTTTAATCTGTACAAAAAAAGATGGCGAATTCTTTACTTGGGAAATTCAAAAAGAGGAGGAATAAAAAGGAATAGCCAGCTTATGTCTTGGTAAAATTCCTATTAGTTGATAGCTATATCATTCAATAGATAGCATTATATTTTATGAAAATTACATGATAAACAAAAAATAAAAAAGAAGGGACTAGTCCTTCTTTTTTATTTTGTCATATTGAATTATATTGCTAATATTATGATTGAACTTTTTTTAGTTCTTCTGCAACTTGTGAAAGTAAGTTCTTGGAAGTGTTTACAACCGCTGCAGGG
>Ga0182742_1000883_pt1 | contig 42500 bp, 50 predicted proteins | sample eDN5th37CBELigMG_FD_128880 | JGI IMG/M metagenome (GOLD analysis project Ga0182742, IMG submission 128880) | Enriched Miracle-Growth compost microbial communities from Emeryville, California, USA - eDNA 5th pass 37_C BE-Lig MG (version 2)... ... | reverse complement strand
GAGGTTGATAGGTTCGGTGTGGAAGCGTGGCAACACGTGGAGCTGACGAATACTAATCGGTCGAGGACTTATCCACAAATTATCCACAATAGCATTCATGCAGATTCAGTTTTGAAGGAATAACGGAATACGAAGAACCGTGCAACGAATAATGCGCGGTTCTTTTTTTAAAACTTTCCCTGTAGACTAAACTAGGAAATGCAACATCGAAAACACAGAAGAGCAGTCGAGAACCTTACTCGACTGCTCTTTTTTTGTCCCTTCTGCTCCCTGTACGCTAACAGAAATGTGTTAGAGAGGAGGAAACGATGCCTTGTCCATACATCCCTTGCGATTATTGGCGCTTTTATTGCTAAGCGTATCTTTAGGGTTTGGGGCCTATCACTTTTTGAAGCCACAAACATTTACGTATGTCCAGTTGCGGGACCAAGTAATGAAGGAAAGTGGGCAGCAGCTCGATATGGAGGACGTAGAGGCAGTTACCTTGACCCTGGGTTCCCCTTTTCAGGAATCAAGGCTTGCTATCCCAGGTCTGATTCCTTGGGAGCAATTGCCCGAGTATCTGGGCTTGCCTTTTTCACGTCAGGTAGCAGGAGGACGCCCATTGCTCGATAGTGACGTTGAAAAAAACCATCTCCCCCAACAGGAAAGAACGTTAGATTCTTCCATGACAGGAATGAGCATACCCGTGAACAACATAGCGGGAGTCACCCCGCATCTCGCAAAGGGAGAGCGAGTACACGTATATGCTTCATTTGAAAATGAGGCAGGAGCCCATTCCGGATTGCTGTTGCAGAATATGCCGATTCTTGCTGTCCAGCGGGAGATGGAGGGGACCCGCCCCAGTCTGGTTGCGGTAACCTTGGCGTTGACGCGTCAAGAAGCGGTGCTTCTTACACACGCTCTCCACTATGGAAAAATCCGCTTGGGCCTGGCGGCAGGGGGCGATGGACAACAGTCGGGGATCGGGGACACAGCCTTTGCGAATAATTTGATGAAAACCAAGAAACGATGGGAGTCACAAAAGGAGGAACGTGAATGAAAAGGCGCCTGCTCTTGGTGGATGAGGACACAGCATCAAGCAGTATGCTCATGCAGCAACTGGTCGACAGCCAATGGGTGGAGGTGTGCGGCCAAGCGTCGCGCATTGACCAGGCCTGGCAGATGTTGCAAACCATTCGTCCGGATTTGGTTTTATTGGGGGAGATTCGAGAAGCAGAACGTGGCGTTATTAGTCAGCAATTTCGTTTGGCATTTCCACATCTCGCTTTCATTGCGGTATGCTCACCGCAAGATTTGATGTGGGAGCCTTTTTTCCGCAATCTTGGAATCTGGGTCGTTACCAGACCGGTGCAGCCCGGGCAAATAGAAGCGTTGGCCATGATTCCCCAGAGCATGGGAATGACGAAGCCAGGAGAGGCTCACCAGCCTCTATCCTCACAATCGAACTTTTCCCCGGCCACTCCAATTCCGCTAGAACAGCAGCTGGTAGCAGAAACTCGTCCAGAACAAGCCTATTCTGCAGGGGAAACACGGCCCAAACACTTGATTACGGTATACGGTCCCAAAGGTGGTGTCGGGAAAACCTTTTTGTCGCGTGAGCTGGCGATCTATTTTTCCCAGCAAAAAAAAGGGGAGAAAAAACTTCGGGTACTTGCGGTAGATTTAAATCTTGATCTTGGAACCTTTGCTACTACCTTAAACCTTCCCCGAACCCCGAATCTGTTTACCTGGGTCCAAGAAATTGATGCCCAATTGCATGAAAGGGTCAAGCGTCAGGGCAGAGACCCGTTGGAGATCGGGGTAGAGGAATGGCAGGAATACGCGGCAGGTGTCAGCCTCTCTCCTGCAAATATTGAAAAATTTACGGTCACTCACGTGGAATCTGGCTTGCAGGTCCTTACTTCGCCGCGTGATATCCGGCACAGCTTTGAAATTCGTAATTACCACTTGTACCTGATTCTGGAGGCCCTTAAGCAAAGCACGTATGACGTGATCATCATCGATACGGCTCCCGATACGACAGATGCTACGATACAGGCACTTTTTTTTGCTGAACAAGTAGTCATGGTGGGCAATCCTGTTGTTGATTCCATTGAAAATATTCAACGCTTATTAAAATTGCTGAGGGAAGCAGAGTATCCGGAAGAACGGATTCAAGTTTGTATGAATCGGCTTCAGCGCAAAGAGATGTTCACTTTGGACGAAATACGTGCATATTTCCAACTGCATCCCAGCAAAAAAATCTACCCCATTCCGGACGATGTAGAAGTGAAAAAGTCCATTAATACGGGTGCCCCGATGATGTTGCAGCAGGGAAGGACCGCCGCCAAAGACGCTATAGAGACATTGGGCAAAGCTTTGCTGCCTGAGGAAAGCGAGAATGCCGAAGGTCCGTCAAAAAATAAAGCCAAAGAACGGCCAGCTTTGCTCCGTTGGCTATGGGGATAAGGGGGAATTCTCACCGTGTTTGATCGAAAAAAAATGCTGTCCATGCCAACACCGGAACGCAATGTACAGGATTTGTTGCAAAATGGGCGCGAAGCCATCCGGGTACCACAGACCCTGCATGAAAAAATACAAAGCTCCACGACTCCTGGATTGAACGAAAAAGGGGTAAGTAACGAGATTGAGGCTGCGGTGCGCACGCAAATTGTGGAGAAGCACGGAAAACGTCTTTGGGAGGAGAAGCAAAATCCTGGCTACCTAACGGAGCTGTCTCGAGACATCAAAGTCCTGCTGGAGGCGCATGCGCCGCTTTCTTCAGCACAGTTGGAGATCGAGGTGAAACGCTTGCTCCACTCTCTGACCGGCTGGGGTCCTTTGGATGCGATGTTGGAGGATCCGGATATAACGGAGATCTTGTTTCATCGGCACGATTATCTGGTCGTGGAAAGAAAGAGCACCGGCCGTTTGGAAACCCCCAATATCCCTGTGTTTCGGGATGAGGAGGAGATGCTGCGCCTTCTGGAACAAATTGCGGCGACAGTAGGAAGAGAATTTAACGAGACCAAAGCAGAACTGCATGCTCAATTGCCTGATGGCTCACGCGTAGCTGCTACCCATAAATCCATCTCTCCGGACGGGCATATGCTGACAATCCGCAAACACCGCGATTTGCTGTCAGAAACGGATTATCTTCGTTATGGCTCCATCTGTGAACCCATGCTGCAATTTTTAAAATGGGCCGTGGGTCTTTCCCGTGCTTCGGGTATCGTAAGCGGCGGCACAGGGTCGGGCAAGACGCATATGCTCAATCTGATCTCACAATACGTCCTTCCTTATCTGAGTATTATTACGATTGAAGACGTGCTGGAGATGAAGCTGCAGCATCCTTTCGTGCGCCGATTTTTAGCCAAACCAGCCAACTATGAGGGAAAGGGCGGCTTCTCCATCAAAGACTGCGTCCGTTTGTCTTTGCGAAAACGACCTGATGTGATCATCGTCGGCGAGACAAGGGGAGGGGAAATCGTAGATATGCTATGGGCGATGAATACTGATCACCCCGGCAGTTGGAGTACGGCACATGCCAATTCCCCGCGATCCCTCGTGGATTCGACGTTGCCGATCTTGTTTGGAAAAGCGGACGAGGCCTACAGTACAACCGAACGCAACCTGATGATTGGCTCGGCACTTGATTTGATTGTGCAAGTAAAACGCTTTGAGGAGGATGGCAGCAGAAAGGTAGTCGCCATTACAGAAGTGGTGGGGACAGGGCAATCCCACGAGGAGCGGATTCGGCGAGCTTGCCATGTCAAGCAGGTTCAGCCTGACCGTGTCTACCTGCAGGATATTTACGTGTTTGAGCCTACGGGTGTGCGCAATGGCAAGGTGACGGGCCATTACAAATGGACGGGCTATCGACCGGAGCGTTTGGTCAAGCGCTGGCAGGAAAAAGGGCTGTCCCGAGAAGAGATCGACAAGGTGTTTTTTTCGACCCCCATTCAAGTGTAAGAGGGAGGAAAGAGTAGGATGGACATGGGATTGCCTATATCGCTAGGGACGGGACTGGGTCTGTTTTTCCTTCTGGCTCCACGAAATGCTTTTATCCGGGGAAGATCGGACAAGCATGAAATGGTCAATTATTTGCAACGCGAGCGTAGAACGATCTGGCACAGATTGGAGGACCGGCTGCGACGATCTCAATCGGACTGGAGTGTTGCACGCTACATCACGGTTTCATTTTTCCTGGGACTGCTTTGCTATCTGCTCAGCAGCCAGCTTTTGCAATCCTGGTTGCTGGGCTTGCCCATGCTTTTGGCAGGAATCCTGTTCACCGAACGACTGGTTATGCTGTGGGGAGCCAAGCGAAAAGATCGATTTGAAGCCGGGAATGTAAAGGCTATCAGGCTGATGGCAAGCTCTCTTCGCACTACTCCGTCTTCCCTGCATGCGTTTGAACAAGTGGCTGAAAGCCCCTATATGGATGAGGTTGTAATCGAGGAGTACAGCAGAATCGTGGAGCATCTGCGGGCAAAGGTGCCATTGGAGCAAGTGATGCAAGCCTTCTACGAGCGAACAGGATCTGTAGATGCAAAATACTTGGCTACGATCATACACATTCAACGCGAGATGGGCGGAGACATGGCAAAAACGCTAGACTTGGCGGCAGCTACTATCTTGCGCCGCCGGCAATCATTGCGCAGGCAAAAGGCAGCACTCGCGCAGATCGTCGCTCAAGTCAATCTGCTCAGTCTGATGCCTTTCGTTTTCATAACTGCGTTATATATGAACAACCCCCATCACTTTGATCCGTTGACCGCTACGGTTGAGGGACGTTTCCTGATGCTTGCCTGCTTGTCCAGCATCTTGATCGGGGGAGAAGCGATTCGATTTGTTGCCCAAAAAAGCGTCCACGGAGGGGGATAGTATGCTGATCCTTTGCATTTTGGCGGCAGCGGCGGTATTTTGTTTTGGTTTGCCCGCTTGTCTGGAACGAGTCAGAGTCGGCAGCCAAGCCGATTCCTTGGTGGACAGGATTGATCAGGAGCAACAGGCTTTTTTAGACCAGACTTTCGAACGAGACAAAAGCAGATTCCGTCTTGCAAGGATATTGGAAAAAAACGAGCAATGGATGCAACGCGCATGCGAATGGACCGGAGTAGATCGAAAAAAGACCGAGCAGATATTGCTGCGTTTGCGCTGGCCTATAAGTCTGGTGGATATTGTTTTGTTCAGGGGAGTGGCAATGGTTCTGATCGCCTCTTCCCTTCTTCGTCTGCTCGTCGCGGTATATACGGGCCAATCTCTCGGGATGGACGTGGGAATGCCGCTTCTGATCAGCATGCTGCTTTATATATTCCCTACGCTGTTGCTGGAATCAGGGGACAAACGGGCCAAGGCGAAAATACAGGCTCAAGTGCCGGTTTTTTTCAGCATTGTTCAATCCTTGGTTGAGGCTGGAATGCCGTTGCAAGCTGCAGTAAAACAGACAGCCAAACGCTTTGACGCGCTTTTGGGCCATGAAATGGCTCGCTTGGAGATGGAGGAAAAACGTTTTGGCAACTGGAGAAAGGCGCTCGAGGCAATGGCTTATCGCTGGGAGGTAGATGCATTGACTACGATAGCGATGGAAATGAATGAAGCCATCCGAAAAGGAGTCAGCATCTCCAACATGCTGGCTGTTCAGGTGGAGGAACAGCTTAGACTTCAGGAGGATGAAGCCTCCGCACATATGAATCGGCTCAATATCCGTCTTCTTCCGTTTGTCATTGTGTTGATGGGGCTTCCCCTGCTTTTTCTGGTAATGGGGCCGGTAATGATGGGAATCAGCCAGCAGATGTAAATATTTTTGCAGGCAATCACTGTCTTTTGGCAGAGTGAAGGTAGATCGAAAAAAGGAGTGATTGCAATGTCTATGGTTTCACAGTATTTGACGCGTTTTTGGCATGAGGAGGATGGGGTCACGATCGTGGAAATGGTGGTCATCGTGGCCGTGATCCTGATGGTCGTGATTCCGGCTCTGGTCACCCTGGGCCAGGCAGAAGAGGCGAGGCTGGAAGAAATCGCGGACAAGCTCAGCAAATGAGGGAATGGATAGTCTTTGCTTTACTCGCAGTGGCGGCCTGGTTAGACTGGCGCAACCGGAAGATTCCCAATCTGCTCACAATGCCCATGATGGTGACGGGGCTTCTTTTCCAATTCGCAGGTGGGACAGGATGGCTTGCTTTTACAGGCATTGCGGGCGGATTTTTGCTGACGCTTGTCCCTGTGGGGCTCAAAGGAATGGGGATGGGGGACCAGAAGCTTTTGATGGCAGTTGGGGCATGGAGCAGCTGGTCAGAGGTTTATTCCTTGTTTCTCCTGTCGATACTTTTGTGTTTGGCTAGTATTGTCCTGGTCCCGCGAAGTTGGATGAGATTGCATGCCAATCTGAATCTCATGCTCGTCGGATGGGCTGCGCACCGTCAGCTATGGATGCCTGCTGTGCAAAAATCTGCCGCCTCTTTTTCCTATGCTGTTTGGCTATTTGCTGCGTACGCGCTGCAATCCATTTGGCCCAGTATGGAGATGCGGATATGAAGAAGGGCTTCAGGGAGGGGATCAGATCCCTCTGGAAAGATGAGCGGGGAAGCCAATTGATCGAGTTCATTCTTGTCTTCCCCTTGGTATGGCTGCTGATTGTCTTTGCTTTTGATCAATTCAGCATCATGTACAACAAACAAAAGGCGCTGGCTGCTGCATATGAGGCAGGCAGAATTGCGGCGGTCCAGCCCAACTACGGTTTGGCTGCTTATTATGCAGAAGAACGTGGAAAGGCAGAGCTCCGCCAGGCAATAGGCTCCACAGACAGCAAAATTCGTCTTCTCTTGCGGGAGGGGAGCTGGAGCAAGGGAAATCACGTGCAGACTGAAGCAACACTTACTTTTACACTTCTGGCTACCGGAACCCGCTATCAGGTTACGGAAAGCTATTTCATGATGATTGAGAATGCGGAGGAAAGGAAATGAGCAGGCCCGCTAGAAACTGGAGGAAGCATTTTGCGGATGAGCGCGGGGCTACGATGGTGACAGCGCTCTTCTTCTTCCTCTGTTTGGGAGGTCTACTGTCGATTCTGCTGCTGCAAGAACAGGTTGATTACTGGGAAATGCATATGCAGCAAACAGCTGATGCGATCTCAAAAGGAGCTCGTGCTGCGGGGAAATGGGAGTACGTCGATGAACAGGGAGAGGTACAAAAGCGTCTTTTTGCGACAACCCAAGAGGCGAGGCGTTATGAGGCGGGCATCATACGCGGTGCCAGGGAAGAGGCGGAGCTCTTGTGGGGTCTGAACACGCCAAAATGGGACAATTGGAGTGATGATCGGACCAGTATTGTCCATCAGAGGGGAGAACGTGCCCACCTTTACAGTCAGGGTATCTATCATGTGAGTGTAGGGATGAAGAAAAATATACCTATTTTCTGGAATAGGTTTCAATTACTGCTAGAAAGGGTATCTCAATCAGAAATCTAACTTTTTTGGACGGCTGTTTGCCTATTATTTTTGTCCTAACCTGACATGATAATTTAGACTCATCTATCAAAAGCGGGTATAGGAGTGAGGGAACAGTGCCATCTAAAATCGTGGAACGGTACAAACGCATCCTCTCGGGTGAGCAGAAGCGTTTTTCCCCGTACGAGTTTGAAGATGCGCAGTATCGCAAGCAAAAAGTCCAGCTGGTCCTACGGTATGCCATCGAAAAGGTGAAAAACTGGACACCGGAGCAAGCTCGTCGTGAATTGAGCCTCAAAGACGTAAAGGATCTCAAACTGCATTTGGTACGGGAATACATTGAACCGCCGATCGAAGCGAAGCCAAATGATGTGTACTACCTGGTGGATTACGCCTACCCGTATCTCCCTAAGCTTTCCGAGGAGGAGAGGGTTCTCTGGGTATACAAAGAAGTGCTCGCTGGCATACGCCGCCATTTTCCACCGCTTTACTTTCAGAGTGTGAAAGGCGAGGAGCGGGCAAAAGTTTGCTTCGATTACATGTTTTATGAACTCATGGGGGAAAGCGACATCTATGCATTGCCCAAAATATTTGGGAAAACAGAAAGAGCCTACTCCATTTTAAAGAAGCACAGGCTCAAAATTCTTGTTGATACGCTCTATTTTTCCCCGTTTGACATGGTTACCGAAATGTATCCGATCCTTAACGATCCAGTTCTTTGGAAAGATTACTAAAAAAACTTGCGTACACCTTCTGTCTTTTTTTACCTTGATGGTAGTTTCATTGGCTTATAAGCAGATGAAACGGCCGTACTCTACAGGTGAGAGAAGGAGGCGTTGCGCATGGCAACAGTAGAGGCTCACCACGATGTTTGCTCCACAGATGTGGAGCAGCTTTTGGGCAGGCGGGTTCGCTACCAGAAGCACAAGCCAGGCAGGTATCTTTCGGTGGAAAGAATCCCGCTGGTAGCCTTCCAGATCGACACGGTCAACAGATTTGGAAGCAGAGTAGTACTGAATGACGGGGCTGTAGTGATGGAGAATGCTCCGACCGTCATTGAGCGAGCGGGGAGAATAGCCCTTTTGCTCGCTACAGGAGAGGAACTCTATTTCAGAGTAGAGTAACTCTCGGGAGTCGTCTTGCACGGATGCGTGTGAGACGACCCTCTCAAATTTCACTAAGAATTTATTTGACGAGTGCCGAAAGATGTTGCAAAATGTCTATTAATGTTTTAATTGTAAAAAAATGGAGGTGATTTGCCGTGTTGGCAAAGAATGCTGTCGATTTGGTTAACCTCTGCTATGAAGAGACAAATTGTTTAGTATCGTTGGATCGTTTAAAGGAATCGTTTATTGCTTTCGTCTTTGGCAACTACCAGGAAGCCTTTGTACGTCGTTTTAATCTGGAAAAGTTTTACGAACACCTTGATCAGTTGAATCTGACGAATTGCCGCAGAGATTTTGATAAAGCGGTAGACGAGTGGTACATGATCCAGTATGGCTGCGACTCGAAGGATGCCAATTTTCATGAGATTCTGTTCAATTTAGTAAAAGAGGCGATTGTGGAGTATCAGTCCCAAAATCGTGCGGATCTGATTCGTGATGTAACCAAGCTGCTGACGCTTCCTACTGGCTTTATCGCTCGCTGGCAGAGTGGATATCGGAATGAGCGGGCATTGCCCAACTATTTTAAATACCTGATGAAGCTGGGAATACGTTCTTTGGAAGACATTGAAACATTGGTTGATATGTGGCTCGTGGAATACCCCAATGCTTTTCAAAAAAAGCAGCAGCAATTATTCGCCAACCCACCGCGAAGAGGAAGACCCAACAACGTGGAATTGGCATTGCTGGTAGAAAAGGCAAGTCAATTGAAGCCCGAGCTGACATCGCAAGAACGTGAGCGTCTAAGAAAGATTTACTATTATCACCGCAAAACGCTGACACTTCGCGAAATGGTGGAGAAGTTTAAAAAGTACATCTCGAGCAAAAGCAAATCTAAAGATACGCAGGTAGGCTGATATGTTTGATCAAATGAGTCGTTTCGTCTCTCGGTTTCGCGAATTGGAACAGCAAGAATACACCCAAACCCGTGAGGAAGAACGACAATGGAATCAGTTGAAAATCAAACTGGCCGCACCGCAGGCCGAAGAACAGCATCAATCAATCAGCCGTAAGTGCATTGCGGTGACAAGTCTGTATGAGCAGGCAGGAGCCAGCTTTGTGGCTGGCAATGTCGCCTATTCGCTGGCAAGCCAGGGTATACCGGTTACGCTTTGCGAGATGCCTGGTTCCGCTTCCTATTATTATTTTTCACTCGACTTTGAACGACGAGGAAAAACAAGTACAAATCATTCATCCACATCTGTGCTCCTCATGCAAGATAACTATCTTCGCATCCAGATCAAGCCTCCATATCTTCACCATCCAACACCTCAAATAGACATCGCTGATTGGTTGTTACGAATAAACAAAGAAAGCTCAGTGGTTGTGATAGACCTGTCATCTAGCTGGCGGGAAGCAGAAGCAACTCGAATACTGGACTTTGCAGACGAAATTTGGGTCATCTTTGACACCGACTTTGCACGGCTCACTCGCTTGTTTCTCATGGAATCCGCTCCGATTTGGTGGAATCTTACAGGTCCCAAAATGAAGTGGGTCGCGAATAAATGGAATGATTGTCTTTCACGATCAGGCATGAAGAAAAAAGTAGAAGGCACTCTCTCTTTGTGGAATACAGAAGCTAATTCTGCGACTATACATGCGGTCTTGCCACAATTCGACGGAGAGAAAATCTCATTGGCTCAAGCGAAAGGCAGCCTTCTGCTGGAACGCTATCCGGAGGAAGAAACGTATTTTCATCCACTGGTGAACGCATGTAAAGGAAGGATGCTATGAAAAAACAAACTGTTGTACTCATTTGTGTGGTCTCATTTTTGCTCGCAGGAGCTTCATTCTACGCCGCTACCCAATACATTGATGCCCTGGCAGCCAAAAAGCTTTTCGCGCCAGTGGTCAAGGTGGCACAGGGCAAAGAAATCTCTCCATTTGAACCCATTACGAGAGATGATGTCGTGCTGGTTCAGGAATCAGTGGATGAAATCCTTCCTGATTCCATTCGTGAGATCGAGCAGGCGGTGGGAAAAAGAAGCGTTCAGACCATGTATCCAGGAGAACAGCTCTTGCGCACAAAATTGACAGAACAGCAGCTGCTGCCGGAGATCGGAGAGGGCAGGTATGAATTTCCGCTGATGAATATCCAGCCGTTGACGGAACTGCGAAAGGGAGATTTCGTGAAAATCTGGGTAAAGTACAAGTCTATCCATGAGTTGGAAGACTATCCTCCCCCTCGCCATTTTCATAAAAGCAATGATACGGCAGATTTATTGTTTGAGAGTCAACTGGTTAGTGTTCGAGACAGCAATGGGATTGAAATTTATACGTTGAAGCCCAATCTGTTGCCGTCACCTGACCAAATGGATTCAATTTTTCATGGTGGTACTCGGGAACAGCCCATGCTGAATGCGGAGAAAAGATATCGGGACTATCGTGTACAGCCTACTGCTTTACCGGCCTATGTCGGTTTTAATTTGACCGATCAGCAGTACATGAAAATAACAGAGGCGATGGCATACGGGGTGCTGCAAGTGGGTCACATCATGGTTTCGGAGGAGTCAACCTCATGAAAATACTCGTCTGTTATGTGATGAAGTCGTTGGCAAAAACGTATCTGCCGGAAAACATAGAGGCATTGGTAGCTGAGTCTGCAGAAGAGTATTTTCGCCTCGTCCATCTCTATCAGCCAGATTCCGTCATCCTGTTCTCAGAAATGTTCACCGATCCTGTTTGGGAGTGGCTTCCCGCTGTCCGAGAGAAATTGCCTGTGCAGACACAGCTCATTGTCATCCCGCTCTATCGGGATGAGAAAAAGATCCAACAGGTTGTGGAAGAAATGCCGCTGCAAGGTGTGTATTTGTTGTCGGCGAAACTTTCCCAATGGGAAATCCGCGAACAGATTAGCCTTCTTCTTGGATTTTCAGAAGCGGATACAGAAACACCCAGCATAAACGGCGATGGTCAGGTTACTGCCATGATGAGTTACGGCGCATCCGGCATTACTACCTTTTGTATTAATTTTCCGGTCCTCCTGGCAAAGCAAAATCCGGACAAAAAGATTCTAGTCCTTGATATGAATGACGCCAAACCGGATTTGACCCGCTTTTTCAAGCTGCAGCAACATCAATTAGCGCTCTTTCGCCCTGATTTTTTGGATGTAAAAACGGCTGGCAAACGCAACTGGGCACGGATTTGCAAACAAAGCGAGCATACAGGGAATCTGTATTACGCCCATGCGGCCAACAAATGGAAAAGTGCGGAACTGTCCAACATGATAGAAGTTTTGCGCAGACAATTCGACTACGTATATGTGGACTGGGGCTATTGTTTTCCGGAGTCCGAGACGTTGCACCGAATGATGCATTTGGCTAACCGCATCCTTTTGTTTGTCAGGGCAGATCCATTTAGCATCGAGAGCGCGAAAGAGTGGATACATACGTGGAAGAGCCGGGGGATCACCTGCGAGGTGCTGCTTAGTCATTTGGATAAAGGCCACCCTTATCGAATCGGGGAAGACGTAGCCGTTTACGGCGTCGTTCCGCGCATTTCGGAGAGCAGATTAATGCAATCGCAGCGCAGCTGCAGCGTACTGGTCGAGGAGATGTTTCCGCCCAAGATCTATAAAAACAGCTTGGAGGAAATCATTAAATCAGAACATTTGGCGAACAGCGTGGTGTTGACGCGATGAAGATATTGAATCACCCCCCAATTGCCGTCTCTTTTGAGAATGTAGAGGAGATTAAGCAGGCAGCGCGAGATTATTTAAACCATTTTGGAAACACCAAAGAAGAAAAACTGGAGATGCAGCGCATTCTTACCCTGGCTGAACAAGGGGACAGAGATAGTCATAATCATATCATCCTTCGCTTGCAGCACTATTTTGAGGAGATCGTCAAGCGGCCGGTGACGGAGGAAATTTTGCCCCACGTCAATGGTTATGAAGGGCTTACCTTTGCTACCTATGGCTGGGGAATCCTGGACGCGGTCCTGCATTTGTCTCCTTGGGTGGAGGAGGTGCGCATATCAGCAAACCGTAATGTGGCGTATATGGAACAAGGTGTCAAGAAATTCCTTTCCTACAAGCCAGGATGGAGGGAAGTAGAGACTCTTCAGCAAAAGCTGACAAATACGGCTGGGCTATCCTTTAATGAAAAAAAGCCGCGTTTGAGCGGATATCTGGATTCATTAAAAGCCAGGCTGACGATGTTTACCTTCCCCTATTCGAGAGTGCCTACTATTCTTGTCCGGCGTTTTACAACACCGTCCTTTTCCTTGGACAATCTGAGAACACAAGCGTTTCCCACGTTTGATCAAAAGGTGCAAATGCTGATCGAGCAGCAGGTATACGGAAGAGCCAACGTATTGGTAATCGGGCCTATGGCTGCAGGTAAAACCACGCTGATGTTGTGCATGTTGAAGCTAAAAGATCCTTTAACGGAATACATCACGATATTTGAGAGTGAACATGAGATGCGTTTTGGAGATGTGTGGCCGGGCGAAGTAATTGAATTGCAAAATGTCGAGGAGATTGGCATTGATTTGGCCCACTGCTTCAAAGATATGTACCGCTCGACAGCAAACACGATTCTGATTGGTGAGATTAGGGAGCCAATTGAAGCCTATCACTTTATCAATGCCGGCGTCAGAGGTACCGACGCTACGATCGGGGCAATGCATGAGCGGTTTCCTCACAAGGCGCTGCAAGATTTGACGGATCTGGTCTATCAGTATGGCGGGCGCAGCATAGAACTGACACAGGAGAGAATTAGCAGAGCGGTGAATTTTGTCAACTCGCTTACCTACCGAAACAACGGCCATCGATTCATAGACGCGATCCACGTGACACAATGGAATGATATGTTTCATCGTGTCGATTCCGTCCCTTTGGTCGTTCGTCATACGGCGACTGGCGAGTATGAATGGACAGGGAAAAAGCTTGATTCCCATTTGACGGAGTACATGTGCTACGTAGGCAAAGCGGATCTGGATGTACTAAGGGAGCTACGTCTGACTGATCTGGGAAGGCAGCTATGAAGTACCTCCTGCTCTTGCCGATGTTTCTGAGCCTGCTCTGCGGTTTCTACTTTCTGGGCTTGTATCTGCACAGAAGCTGGTCCACTCCGAAAATGCTGTTTCCTCGAACGGTGGCAGTCTGGCGTGAAAAGTTGTTGAATTACGAGGCCGGACGTATGCTTTACGAAGGATACGATCGCTGGTGCAAGGTAGTAGGGGGGACCCCGGAGGCTTGCCTGCTTTATTCTTTAACCGGTGGAGTGGGAGGCTTTGCCGCAGGAATTGTATTGGGCAATCTGATCGTTTCCCTATCGCTGTTTTTGTTGTTTTTACTTCTTCCCACGCTGCTGCTCTATGCCCGTTATACCGTACTGATGAACAAGAAAATCAATTCTTTTTGCCAATTTGTCGATCTTTTTGCCCGCTACTATAACAGTCGAAAAAATATAATCCTGACCTTTCGGGAAATGATTGAAGAGTGTCCCAAGGAATTATTGCCCGATTTACTTCTGCTAAACAACGCTTTGGCTGATGGTGGAGACCCTGTGAAAGCAGTGGAGGCATTTGCGGATCGGCTTCACCATCCATGGGCATATGACTTTGCGATGTATATCGCCAGCGGCTTGGAAGGCGAGACCGAGGAAATTCAGTCCCCATTAAATCGATTGACCAACGAAATGTTCATCCAACAGGACGAAAAAGAGGAGCGGGACAGCGAGATTCATTCAATCTGGATTAGTTTGTTGATCGTCATCGTTATCTGCATCCTGCTGATTCCGTACAACCAGAGTTTGCTGCAGGACTCCTACCGTCTCTATTTCTTTACACCTGATGGTCAGGCGATACTTGCAATCGCAGTGACAGTCTGGCTGCTTTCCATTCTGCTAGCCTTTATCTGGGGAAGGAGGTTTCGTTAATGCCTTTGGTAACGTTATACATCTTTGTTGCACTCGGTTCCCTCTTTATTTTTATCATGGCATTTTCGATCGGGAAGTACCTGGTTCATGCACAGAAGCCAAAGCTGTTCATCTCTTCCGCATGGTGGGGCAAATGGGAGAAAGCTGTTCATTCCCAGGATGAGGAGCATTGGGAGAAATTGCTGTCGCGTGCTGGAAGACCATTTGGATGGGGAAAACCGGAGTGGGTGTTTGCACAAGTAATCTCAGGCAGTGCTGTCTGTGTACTGACAGTGATGTGGGTATGGGTAGGCCGAGTAGATTCTTTTCCCGTCCTTTCCATGTGTTTGGCAGCGGCCGGTAGTTTTCTTTTGCCGTATTTTGGCTTGAAAATGTGGGCAGGGCGCAGAGAGGAAATATTAAGCACGGACATTGCCCGATTTATCAATCGCTATGTGACGCTGCTTGAAAATCAGGTTCCGGTCTACAGTGCAATGGTCAAGGCTGCTCGCCCGACGAGGCTTCTTAAGGAATACATTCCAACGATCTCGGAGTGGAACAAAGATCCGGTAGAGGCATTGGAAAATTTCAAAAGAAAGCTGGGTGTGGATGATGCGGTCATCCTGGTCTCCGGCATGCGCACGATCGAACAACTCAGCGACGCGCAGCTCGGTTTAACGATGCAGCGCTTGGAATGGGCGGTTGATCATCGCCGGATGTTCCGCCACCGCAAGAAAATCAAATCATTGGGCATCGGGTATAGTGTGATCGTGTATCCCGCATTCTACATCGGGCTGCTTGTGGCTATGTTTCCTTGGTACAAGCTGTTGACCGAAATTTTGGACAAATATCTGACGTAAGGAGGGGGCGATTCATGACAAAGCTTTTTTCGATTTTGATGTGTCTCGTGATTACGCTGGGCATTATCGTATCCAGCATGTCGGAGGTAAACAGTTCTGTTGTCGGAGACGGAGGATTGCGTGATCGCGCCGTTTCCTGGATTGACCAAGCAATCCCCTAAGGAACAAGCATTTCATTACCAAAAAGCAAAAGGAGAGTATCTACATGTCTAAAATGTTTTTTATCTTTCTGGCCTGCGTCATGGTATTGGGAATTGGTGTCAGCAGCTACGGCAATGAATTAAGCCCGGCGGCAAATGACTCCGCTGATCGCATCAATCGTTCCGTTACTTCTCTCAATTACGACACCAGCAATGAAAACATACAATTCCGGATGCAAAACGGCTCGCCGTATACCTCCAACTGATGCTGCACGTCCATGTTTTTCTCGTCATTGTAATCATGGTCGGCAGTTTGTGTTCCTCTCTATGGATGGCTGAACCGGAAGCTCAATTTCGTCAGACTCAAGAGGAGAGGGTGTATCGTGCGGCGACAATCATCTTTCATTAATGTTAAGGAAAGGAACGAATTCCTGAAGCGATGGTTAAAGCAAAAGTATTCCTGATCTCCTTCGCTGTTCTCCTGCTCATTTTCTCCGGGATTGGAGCGTATCACATGTATGCTATGGAACGCTCCATCGCCCGAGCCATTTATGCAGATGTCCTGGATGACATGCAGGATATCGGTTATTTGGAGCCTGATTTGGCCGCGTATTATGTACAGAAAATGGAGGAGCTTGGCTGGGATGTGTCGGGTGACGTATTTGACGGAAGCCGTCCCCGCACTCCCGGTGAGCGGGCCCGCAAGGAAAGGCAGGAAGAGGTGACACTTGTCCTGCGTATTCACCCATCCCGCCTTTCACAGTGGATGCATCGCTTCGTACAGGGAGAAGTTTTGTTTTCGTTTGCGGGAAGCCGCCCTTCCGAATACTTTGATCCGGAGTGGTAAGTGATGAGTAAAATGATCGCCATCCTGGCGCTAATGGTTTTGGTCCTGCCTTTGACGGTTCACCTGTTATTGACCGGACCTGATAATCTGATGTCTTCTGGCACACAGTTTTTTGGCAAGCTGCTTACGCAAGTCACCCGGTTTGGTACAGGCTGATGGGACAGCTGATTGCGGTCATCCTCAATGTTATGGTGCTGCTGTTGGTCCCATTGGGTTTGTTGCAGGTGCACACGGTGATTCAGGCTCATAATGAACTATTGGAGATTAGCGCCGCTGCAGCCAAATACGTAAGCAACCACGGCGGTGTCAATGATGCCGTGGTCCAGCAGCAGGTGAAGAGCGTCATCTCCAGAGAGCTTAGAGAAAAACAGTTCTCCCTGCCAGAGCAGGATGTAGCAGTCAGCATTTTCCGTACCCAGTCGGCTGACCCTGTCATGTGGAGTCACGAGGATGAATTTTTGCTGCGCCTGGAAATTCCGTATCCGCGTTTTACCACCCTTCTGCCGACCTCATCGCGAACCCTGGCCGTGAGCAGGCAGGGGACGATCAACGTCATGGATTACGATCTATGACTGTTTTTGAGGAGGGGAGAAGGTTATGGGCATCAATCTCTTGTCGATTTCTACATTGCTCTTCTTTCTCTTGATCGGTTTATTTGTGGTGGATACGGACTTGGCTATGCAAAAGAAACAAGAGGTTAAGACCCTGTTGGAGCTTGCCAATCACCATGCCAGCTTTGCGGTAGACCCTGTGCTCAAAACGGAAGGGGTCATCGATTTGATCGAGGAAGAAGCGTTGATTCGCTTTGCGGAACGCGTGCGGGAGAACGGCGGATATTTAATGGAGGCTGCTTCTTTCATTCCTGCCACCAACAGTGTCACGACAGATCCGATTCCCTTTGTCAGGCACTACATCGATTTTCGTTCTTGGAGGCAGGATTGGGAGTTGCATCTGCGCTATAACGGCTCGGCACTTGTTTTGGAACGAATCACACCCGGTGCGCGGAATCAAGACGGAGGACGTCTGCGCATCCTTGTGACCACCAAGCAGGGAGAGGTTTTGCAACTGGCACCCAAAACGATGGTTGGACCCTCGCATATCGTGGTCGCTTACGTCGATGAACGTCCCTTCCTCTCCATGCTGCCTGGGCATGCCTTTCCTGTCGTGAGTGTGGAAGAAGTAAAACGTTAGTATCTTTGTTTACAAAATTGAGATATTTCTGCTAATATAAAGGAAAGCGCCTTGTCATCTGCGATTGTGAGGAAGTAGCGTTCCGAACGTCTCGCATGGATGAGCCCGAGGCCCGGTTAAAGCGAGGTTGACCTTTTGGTGTTTGATAAAGATACCGTTTACATCGTAGGGGATGCCCAATCTTCGTCCAACAATCCGATTACGCAGCAGTTTAGCGCGTTCTTTATCGGCTTGGTTGTAGACACCAGCAATCACAAGATCGTAGAAGCTTCCTGTTCCTCTACGATCCAGCTCACTTCTGATTTTACCCGCTCTCTTTTTGTAGGTCATTCGATCCTGGATTTGGACAAAGTAGGAGACGAGATTCGCTATCGCTACTTTGGCTCGTCACAAAAAACCTTGATTGCTGCTTTTAAAGACGCCCATAAGAAATACAAACAGGCGATTGCCTTTCGTGAAAAGCAGCTCAACCCAACCGAATAATCCTGACCGCTGCTTTATTTATCCGTATGCACGGCATACACGTAAGTAAAACCCAGCAAATGCCCTGATTCATCGCATTTGCTGGGTTTTTTGTTATATTCACCTGCTTACAATCTACATCTCAGAAGGAGGAGCGTCCTTGTTATCTTTTATCTTGCGCCGATTTGTCTCCATGATCGTAACGCTGTGGCTGATCATCACGCTTACCTTTTTCCTCATGCATGCAGCGCCCGGCAATCCTTTTGAGAAGGAAGGCAAGGGCCTGCCGGACGCTGTAGCTGCCAACCTGAATGCCTTCTACAATCTGGATAAGCCGCTGATTGTGCAGTACGGGCTATACCTGCAAAATCTGGTCAAATTCGATTTGGGCCCTTCCATCGCCAACAGCTCGGATACGGTCAACAAAATCATCGCTCGCGGGTTTCCCGTCTCCTTTCAATTGGGACTTGTCGCGATCCTCTTTGCGATAGTGACCGGGATCGCGCTCGGCGTGGTAGCGGCGCTGCGGCATAATCGCCTGATTGACTACGTCGCGATGGTGATTGCGGTGATCGGGATCTCGGTCCCCAGCTTCGTGTTGGCCTCCCTGTTGATCAAATACCTGGCTGTAGAATGGAAGCTGTTTCCCACGGCTACCTGGGGAACATGGCAGCATGTGGTCTTGCCTGCGCTGGCATTGGCTTTCAGCCCGATCGCGATTATCGCGCGCTTGACCCGCACCAACATGCTTGAGGTGCTGACGGCGGAATACATCGAGACGGCTCGCGCCAAAGGCCTGTCGCCCGCCACGATCGTGTTCAAGCACGCGCTGCGCAATGCCATATTGCCAGTCGTTACTCTCTTGGGGGCATTGATTGCCAATATTTTGACCGGAAGCTTTGTCATCGAGAAAATTTTTGCGATTCCGGGAATGGGCAAATACTTTGTGGCGGGCATCAACAACCGCGACTATTCCGTCATCATGGGGACAACTGTCTTTTACAGCACCCTGCTGATCTTCATGATGTTCATAGTAGATGTTCTGTACAGCATTATCGATCCGCGTATTAAGTTCCATGGAAAGGAGAGGGAAGGATGATCGTTTCTGACGAATTGTTTACCCCCATGCGCAAAGACAACCTGAGTGCGGAAGCGATTGTGCGACCCCAGCTCACCTACTGGCAGGAGGCTTGGCTGCGGCTGCGCGGCAACAAGCTGGCACTGGCAGGATTGGTCATTATTATCATTCTTGGCGTCATGGCGATTGCCGGTCCCATCATTTCGCCGCATGACTACGCGAAGCAGTCCATGATTACGAAGAACCAGCCGCCTTCTGCGGAAAATTGGTTTGGCACCGATGATTTTGGCCGGGACGTATTCACACGGGTATGGCATGGTGCGCGCATCTCCCTGTTCGTCGGGCTGATGGCGGCGCTGATCGACTTTTTCATTGGTGTCCTTTACGGCGGAATCGCCGGTTATCTGGGCGGGCGTGTCGACAATATCATGATGCGCTTCGTCGATATTTTGTACGGTCTGCCCTATCTTTTGGTCGTCATCCTGCTCATGGTTGTGATGGGGTCCGGATTAGTGACGATTATCGTCGCCTTGAGTGCGACAGGGTGGATCGGGATGGCGCGTACGGTGCGCGGACAGGTGCTGCAGATGAAGAACTCGGAGTATGTGCTGGCGGCCAAAACCATGGGAGCCAAGCCGTTCTACATCGTCCGCAAACATCTTTTGCCCAATACCATCGGGATCATTATCGTCTACGTCACGCTGTCTGTCCCTTCTGCTATTTTTGCGGAGGCTTTTCTCAGCTTTCTCGGACTGGGCATTCAGGCGCCGATGGCGAGCTGGGGCACGATGGCCAATGACGGTCTTCCGACGATCTTGTCGGGTCACTGGTGGCGTCTCTTCTTCCCTGCATTCTTCATCTCTTTGACAATGCTTGCGTTCAACGTGCTTGGCGACGGATTGCGTGACGCATTTGATCCGAAGACAAGGAGGTAGCGACTGTGGAAAAATTGCTGGAAGTAGACGGACTTCAAGTCGCGTTCAAAACGCACGGGGGAACCATTCAAGCCGTTCGAGGCGTCAGCTTTACCCTGCACAAGGGGGAGACGATCGCGATAGTGGGCGAATCGGGCTGCGGCAAGAGCGTGACTGCCAAAAGCATCATGCGCCTGATCCCCGAACATATCGGCAAAATTGTCGGAGGCAAGATGCTGTTCCAGGGAAAAGACCTGGCGCAGCTGCCGGAAAAAGAAATGCGGGAGATGCGCGGTTCGCAGATCTCGATGATCTTCCAGGATGCCATGACCTCGCTCAATCCCACCATATCGATCGGGGAGCAGATCATGGAAGGGATCATTCGCCATCAGAAGGTCCCCAGAAGCGAAGCCAAAAGGCAGGCGACTGAAATCCTGCAATTGGTCGGCATCGCCAATCCGGAAAGCCGTCTGAAGCAGTACCTGCATCAGTTCAGCGGAGGGATGAGGCAGCGGATCATGATTGCGATCGCGCTGGTCTGCAAGCCGGCCATCCTGATCGCGGATGAGCCGACAACTGCATTGGACGTCACCATTCAAGCGCAGATTATCGAGCTGTTTCAGACCATCCAGCGCAAGACGGGGGTCTCGATCATCATGATCACACACGATCTGGGAGTGGTCGCCAAGATTGCGGATCGGGTGAACGTAATGTATGCCGGCAAGGTAGTCGAGTCAGGACCTGTGCGCGAGATTTTCTACAATCCGCAGCATCCGTATACAAAAGGACTGCTCTCTTCCATGCCGCGTCTGGATGCGGATCGCAACATTCCGCTCAGCCCGATTCCGGGCACGCCGCCGGACCTTTTTGCACCACCCGCAGGATGTGCCTTCGCAGCGCGCTGTGAGTATGCCCTGGAGGTATGCCGCGCGCACCAGCCCGAGGAAACACAGCTGGGCAGCAAGCATGTCGTCTCCTGTTGGCTTCAGGACCCGCGGGCCAAGAAGCTGATCACCGCACAGCAATCGCCTACTGGCACGTAAGCAGCTTTGTCCATTCCATTCGATGGGATCAGGGGACGTCGACTTTGACGTCATCCGATTACCACATAAAAAATCCAAGGGGGAATTTTCGTGAAAAAATGGTCAAAACTTTTGTTTTCGGCCACGCTTTCTGTGTCCATGCTCGTCGCGGGCTGTTCATCGGGCGAACCGCCTGCAAACAATGCCCAGCCGCCAGCGGCAAATTCCAATGAGCCGGCGCCAACACCGACCGAGCAAGCTGCCAAGCTGCTGCTGCTCAACAACATCAAGGAACCGACTTCCCTGGATCCGCCGGTGGGCTTCGATGAGCCATCCTACAACATCCTGAACAACCTGATGGAAGGGTTGACCCGACTGGATGAGAACCAAAAGCCGCAGCCTGCTGCAGCGACTGAATGGAAGATATCGGACGATGGAAAAACGTACACGTTTACCCTTCGCGACAATAAATGGACAAATGGCGAACCTGTCAAAGCCGAAGATTTTGTATTCGCCTGGAAACGCATGCTTGATCCACAAACCGCTTCCCAGGCTGCGCCGCTTGCCTACATCATTGAGGGCGCAGAAGCGTACAACACCGGGAAAGGTACTGCCGAAGACGTGCAAATAAAGGCGGTCGACGACAAAACACTGGAATTCAAACTGGCTCAGCCTGCTTCCTGGACTTTGCTGATGCTCTCCAATCCGGCATTCTTCCCGGTTCATAAAGCGACTGTAGAAAAAGACCCGAACTGGGCAAACGAAGCCGCTACCTTCGTGGGCAACGGACCTTTCAAGCTGACAGAGTGGGCACATGACAGCGAAGTAAAAATCATGAAGAACGAGAACTACTGGGATGCAGCAAATGTGACATTGGCAGGCGCTGTCTGGAAGATGATCGATGATACGAATACGGAATACCAGATGTACCAAAACGAAGAGCTGCACAGAACTACATCTGTGCCTGCTGACCTGGCAGATCAGCTTTTCAGTGAAGGGAAAGTCTATGTTCGCGATGGTGCAGGAACGGAGTTTTACCGTTTCAACGTAACCAAAGAGCCGTTCGACAACGCCAATATCCGCAAGGCGTTCAGCATGGCGATTGACCGTCAAACCTTGGTGGATATGGTGCTGATGCGCAAGCAAAGACCGGGAACCGCCTTCGTATCGTATGGGATGCCTGATGCCAACTCCACTGGAGAATTCCGCGAAGTGGGCGGCGATCTGGTCAAATTTGATCCAGCCGAAGCGAAAAAACTGCTGGAGCAAGGCATGAAGGAAAAAGGCTACACCACATTGCCAGAAATCACGCTTACGTATCGCAGCGGTACGAACCCGGAAAAAACGGCATTGGCTGTACAGGAAATGTTCAAGCAAAACCTCGGCGTCGACATCAAGCTGCAAAAGGTAGAAGGCCAAGTGCTGACCGACATGACCAAGCAGCTGCAGTACCAGATCGCGCGTTCTTCCTGGTTGCCTGACTTCGGTGATCCGATCAACTTCCTGGATAACTTCCGCTCGGAGAGTCCAAATAACCGCACTGGCTGGAAAAACGCAGAGTACGACAAGCTGATTGCTGCGACGTATCAAGAAGCCGATGATGCCAAGCGTTTCCAAATGCTGCATGACGCGGAGAAGATGCTGATGGATGAGGCTCCGATCGCTCCACTCTTCTTCTACAATACGTCCTTGCTGCAAAGCGAAAAGGTCAGCGGTATTCAAAGCTCCTCCCTCAGCTACACGGATTTGAGAAAAGCAGTAGTGAAGTAACGCAAGTTGGCTGGGAGACGTCATTCCCATTTGGCGAATGGCTCTCCCTTTTTACGAACTTTTTCAATAATGCTATCATTTACGGGACAGCCAACTTAGACACATGGAGGAAATCATGATTATCCAAAATATCGAAGCAAGACGCATCGCGGTTCCCTTGAAAAAGCCCTTTAAGACAGCGTTGCGTACCGTTGATCATCTCTATTCCGTTTTGGTGAAAATCACCTGCGACAACGGCATGGTAGGGTGGGGAGAAGCATCCGCTACCGTCGTCATTACGGGAGACAGCATACAAAGCATTGAAGCTGCGATTCTGCAAACGATCAAACCACAACTGGTCGGTCTGAATCTGCTGGCGCATGAGCATGTTTTTCATACCCTGCACCAATCGATGGTAGGCAACAGCAGCGCGAAAGCCGCAGTAGACATCGCCTTGTACGATCTGCTTGCCCAGCGGGCCAATCTGCCTCTCTACCAGCTTCTCGGAGGGTACCGGGATGAGTTGGAGACGAATTATACCGTCAGTGTCAACAGCCCGGAAGAAATGGGAGAAGATGCCGCTGCCTATCTGAAGGATGGTTTTCATGTCCTGAAAATCAAGGTCGGGAAGGACGACATCGAGGAAGATATTGTCCGCATTCAACAGATTCGAAAAACGGTCGGCAATCAAGTGAAGATTCGCCTCGACGCTAACCAGGGCTGGAATGTCAAAGAAGCGATTGTTTCGATCCGCAAGATGGAGGACATGGGGCTGGGTATCGAACTGGTCGAGCAACCCGTAAAGGCTCATGATCTTGAGGGCTTGAAACGGGTAACAGATGCTGTCGATACTCCAATCATGGCGGATGAGAGTGTCTTTTCCCCGGCTCAAGCATTGGAGGTATTGCGCAACCGGGCAGCCGATATGATCAACATCAAGCTGATGAAGGCCGGAGGCATTTTCAAAGCGCAGCTGATCAACCAAATGGCAGAGGAGCACGGGATTCCTTGCATGGTTGGCAGCATGGTGGAATCGCGCCTGTCCGTCTCGGCAGCTGCCCATTTTGCAGCCAGCAAAAGAAATATTACGCGCTATGATTTTGATGCGCCGCTGATGCTGTTGCGGGATGGCGTCGAGGGCGGCGTGACCTATGAGGGACGCAAAATGACCATGCCGCAAGCGCCAGGCTTGGGAATTCGCTCCGTGAGCCTGTGGGAGGAAGGAGAGCAGGGATGAAATCAACAATCGTGGCTGTCAGTGTAGCGACGGTTTGGACGAAGCCGGAGTCTCCAGTCGATACAGATCGAGCGGCCCTCACAGCGCCTGTCGATTTGCGCGGCTGGCTTGGCTCGCTGACCGTGGAAGACAAACTGGACTTTTACAACCGCAATGCGATACAGACTCAGGCGTTGTTCGGGACGCGTGTGGAAGTTCTGGAAGAGCGAGGAGATTGGGCATCTATTCTGATACCCGATCAATCCAGCAAGAAAGACGAAAGAGGTTATCCGGGCTGGGTTCCGACCGCGCAGCTGGCTGCTTGGTCTGACGCGTATGCGATCCAACCAGGGCAATCTGCCGTACTCGTTGCGGCGCCGCATGCACGCTTGTACGATTCACAGCAGCAAGCGGGGATTGAGCTGGCGTATCTGACTCGACTTCCGCTGCTGGAGGAGGAAACGGACTGGGTGAAGGTAGCGACGCCTTTAGGAGATGCTTATTTGCGGCGTGAGGATGTCCAGATCGTTACCGCAGGGGAACGGATCAAAGATATCCAGGCAGCAAACGCCGGGGAGGCCATTGTGGCTCATGGGAAACAATTCCTCGGGCTTCCCTATTTATGGGGCGGTATGTCTTCCTACGGCTATGACTGCTCTGGTTTTGCCTATAACATGCACCGCTCGGTCGGAATTGAGATTCCGCGAGATGCCTCCGATCAGGCAACAGCGGGCCAGAAGGTAGAGAAGGAAGATCTGCTGCCGGGCGACTTGTTGTTTTTTGCCTATGAAGAAGGAAAAGGACGCGTCCATCATGTCGGGATCTACATGGGCAATGGGGAGATGATCCATTCGCCTGATTCCCGCGGTGCCATTGAGATTGTTCAATTGTCTGGCTACAAATTGCAACATGAGCATTCGATTTCGAGACGTTACTGGCAGGATTGACGACTGGGGGAGTGACCCATGCAGAAAAAGCCACTAGTACAAGTAAAAAACCTGACGAAAACCTTCCATTTGGGAAAAGGAATGTCACTCAAGGCGGCAGACCAGGTTTCTTTCGAGATCTATGAAGGTGAGACGCTGGGGCTGGTGGGCGAGTCCGGCTGCGGCAAGTCTACGACGGGACGGACGATTATCGGCTTGTATCAGCCGACGTCGGGCGAGGTGATTTTCGACGGGCTGAACGTCCATCAAGCGTCCGGCCAGGAGCGAATCAAACTCACACGCAATATGCAGATGATTTTTCAGGACCCGTACGCCTCGTTGAACCCGCGAATGAATATCTCGGAAATCATCTCCGAGGGCATGGCGCTAAACGGCCTATATAAAGGAAAGGAAAGAGCCGAGCGCGTCATCGAGCTGTTGGAAATGGTCGGTTTGCAAAAGGAGCATGCCCACCGTTTTCCCCACGAGTTCAGTGGCGGTCAGCGGCAGCGGATCGGGATTGCACGCGCCTTGGCAGTCAATCCGCGCTTCATTATTGCGGATGAGCCGATTTCGGCCTTGGACGTATCGGTCCAGGCGCAGGTCGTCAATCTGATGAAAAATCTGCAGCGGGAGCAAAAGCTCACCTACTTGTTTATTGCGCACGACTTGGCGATGGTCAAACACATCAGTGATCGGATCGGCGTCATGTATCTGGGCAATCTGGTAGAGATGACGGAAAGTGAGCAGCTTTACGACAAGCCTTTGCATCCATACACGCAGGCGTTGCTGTCGGCCATCCCGGTACCTGACCCTGATCTGGAGAAAAGCCGCGAGCGGATGATTATCGAAGGTGACGTACCAAGTCCGATCAATCCTCCTAGCGGTTGTGTTTTCCGCACGCGGTGTCCAGTAGCCAAGGAAGTGTGCGCGCAGCAAAAACCGACATGGCAGGAAGTAGAGAAAAACCATTTTGTCGCTTGCCATATTTATCAGTAGATTCATGACAATATCCGACAATTTGCACGAGCTATCCCGCATTGGAGAGGATAGCTTTTTTGTGTGGAAAATGGCAGCACTACCAACTATTCATATCGCGAGTTCTGTTAATATTCTGTTAAAAGGCAGGAATCAGCTTGCCTTTGTCGAATTACGTTATAGATAAAGAGAAAAAAATCAAGCCTGCCTTCATCATGTATCTCAATCCAGAGAAATGAGGGTTGCATATGAACGTGAGTACGTCTTCCTTCCATACTACCCCCCGGCGCTGGCGGGAGGTTGAGTCACAGTTGGGCATCGTCGTGCCAAAATCACTTCGGTCCGATACATCTGCCTTGTTGTTTTTGGAAAGCGTCGCTGCAACACCCATGTTGGACAAAGAAGAAGAGTTAGCATGTTTGATCCGTTATCAAGAAAAAGGCGACCTGGAAGCCCGTGAGACCCTGGTGCGAGCCTATTTGCGCTACGTCGTAAATACAGCGCTGCGTCATCTGCGCCGAGGCATGCCATTCCTCGATCTGATCCAGGAAGGCACGATCGGCTTATTTACAGCGATCGAGAAATTTGATGTCAGTCGGGGCGTTCGCCTCTACCACTACTCACACTGGTGGATCTCCCAGGCAATTACCCGCGCGATTAATGACAAGGGAAATCTGATCCGCATCCCTGTCCATATGCATGAACAAATTCGACAATATCAAAAGCAAGTCCTTAGCTTGGTTCATCTGCTCAATCGGATGCCGGATCGTTTTGAAATTTCTCATATGCTGGACATTCCGCTGGAGAAGGTTGATGCGATCGAATATGCGCTGATGCTCAAGCTGGAGTCCATCGATGATGAGTTGGATGGGACACAGCATTTGGCTGAGCAGGAGGAAGAGACGCTCAGTTACGCGGAAATTGTCGACGACGGTGAATCCTCCCTCGACGATTGGATCGAAAAGGTGGATCTGCGTGTACAAATGCAGGCTGCACTGGAGAGGCTCAATCCGCGGGCGCAGGAGATTATCGCCATGCGTTACGGCTTGTACGACGACCAGGTGTATACGCTTGAAGAAGTGGGCAAGATGTTCGGCCTGACCCGAGAGCGCATCCGCCAGATCGAAGCCACGACAATAGACCGATTGCGTACGCAAAAAGCAGCGCTCGTTTTAAAAGATTATTTAAGCTAAGGCAGAACCGGACACGCACGTCCCTCGCTAACCACGGGGGACTTTTTATATGGAAAAAACAGATCGTTCATAGGTGAAGAAAGTGTCGAAGGTGGCGTAGCAAATGGAGTGATGTGGTAAACTGGTTAATGCATAAAGCAGATAGAAGGATATTGATATGAGACAAGGAGGATCGCAATGAGCGATTATATGATACGAGCTACCGGATTCAAAGGACATGTGCGTGCGTTTGCGGCACGTACGACAGGGATTGTCGAAGAGATGCGCCGCCGCCACGACATGTGGAATACAGCGACTGCAGCAGCGGGACGTACACTCACAACCACTTTGATGATGGGGGCAATGTTAAAAGGAAATGAAAGCCTCTCCGTCAAAATAAAAGGGGGAGGTCCGATCGGGCAAATCGTCGCGGAAGCCAACGCCCATGGAGAAGGGGTCGCCTATGTGACCAATCCCCACGTTCATTTTGACTTAAACGAGAAAGGCAAGCTGGATGTGAAGCGGGCAGTAGGAACGGACGGCTTCGTCTACGTCACGAAAGACCTCGGACTGAAGGAACCGTACCAGGGAAGCTCTCCGATCGTATCTGGCGAGATCGGCGAGGATTTTACCTACTACTTCGTGGTCTCCGAGCAGACGCCATCCGCTGTGGGCGTAGGAGTGCTGGTCAATCCTGAAGACCGCTCCGTTTTGGCGGCAGGAGGCTTTATTCTGCAATTGCTGCCAGCCACACCAGACGATGTTGTGGCACAAATTGAGGAGCGCCTGGCTCAACTGCCGCAAGTGTCCCGCATGATCGGGGAAGGGCTGTCACCGGAAGAGATCCTGGGCAAAGTTTTGGATGAGCCCAAAATCTTGAGCCGGACTGAAATCCACTTCCGCTGCGACTGCTCCGAACAAAAAGTGGTCAGAGCGTTGATCAGCATGGGGAAAGAAGAGATGGACAGCATAATTGCCGAAGAGGGAGAAGCAGAAGTTCACTGCCATTTTTGCAATGAACGGTATCATTTTGACAAGTCCGCGTTGGAGGACATCAAGAGGGACATGTAGGCGCGGCACTCCGAAGGGGAGGATGACATGACCAATGGAAAAGGGTTGTGGACATTCGTCGGCGCACTAGTGGTGCTTTTATTGGTGGTGACATGGTCGTGGTCCCAGTCTTCAAAGCTGAAGACGGCTGCTGTCGTCGGGGAGAAGACGATCACGGATGCCGAATGGGTAGCTGCCTTGAAGGAAAAGTACGGTCAGCAGGTTCTGCAGGATATGATCAATCGGGAAGTGGTGTTTCAGGAGGCACAACGCCTCGGCGTCGCGGTCAATCCCGATAGGCTGAAAAAGGAACTGGAACAAATTCGCGAAAGCTACGGAAGCCAGACCGATGAGGAATTTGAGCAGGCATTGAAGAAGCAGGCCGGAACCACTGTCGAGGCGCTTACCAGGGAGATCACCTACCAACTGTTGCTGCGTGAACTGGCGACCCAGGAGGTAACCGTCTCGGAAGAACAGATACAGGCCTTCTATCATAATAATCCCGAGCGATTTGTCCAGCCTTTGCAGGTGCATCTTAGGCAGATCGCGGTGGCGTCCAGGGAGGAAGCAGATCGAGTGCTGGCAGAGCTCAAACAAGGCGCCAACTTTCAGACCTTGGCAAAGGAGCGCTCGATCGATGCTGCCACCGCAGCAACAGGCGGGAACATGGGGTGGGTCACTCTGGAAAAGTCAGATCTGACGGACGAAGCGAAAAAGCTGTTGGCTGATTTGAAGCAGGGAACAGTAAGCTCTCCCATCAAGCAAGAAGAGGAGTACGTCATCTACCAGGTCGTGGAGCGCAGGGAAGCAAAACAGCTTACGTACGATCAGGTCAAAGGCGAATTGCGCGAAGAGATCGCCTTCGCCCAAGTGGAATCGCTGGATGCGATATTGGAACGCTTGCGGGAATCAGCAGGCGTCGAGACAAATGGGCAAATGCCGCATTGACCATTTGGGCGGCGATTGCTATAATAAGACCTATAAAACCTAGTATTTTACTCGGCAATTAAAGGGGAGGAATGACACGTGCGTGTGGCCAATTCCATCACAGATCTGATCGGTTATACACCATTGGTAAAATTAAATCGAGTCGTCACCGAAGATATGGCAAACGTCTACCTGAAATTGGAATTTTTCAACCCGGGAAGCAGTGTTAAAGATCGTATCGCTCTCGCTATGATCGAAGCAGCGGAAGCAGAAGGAAAGCTAAAGCCAGGGGCGACGATCATTGAACCGACGAGCGGAAACACCGGGATTGGCCTGGCGATGGTCGCAGCCGCCAAAGGCTATCGCGCGATTTTGGTCATGCCCGAGACGATGAGTATGGAGCGGCGCAATTTGCTGCGTGCCTACGGAGCGGAACTGGTGCTGACACCAGGCAGTGAAGGCATGGGCGGCGCAATCCGCAAAGCGGAGGAGCTGGCGCGCGAGAACGACAATTACTTCATTCCCCAACAGTTTAACAACCCTGCCAATCCTGCGATACACCGCGAGACTACAGGGCGGGAACTGCTGGAACAAGCTGCGCAGATCGGCGGCGTAGACGCATTCATTTCCGGTATCGGGACGGGCGGAACGATTACAGGTGCCGGTCAGGTGCTGCGCGAGCAATATCCGGACGTCAAGATCGTAGCTGTAGAACCAGCGGCATCCCCTGTCTTGTCGGGCGGAAAGCCAGGACCGCACAAGATCCAGGGAATCGGTGCCGGCTTCGTGCCAGAAATTCTGGATACGGACATCTACAACGAAATCATTGCCGTTGAAAATGAAGATGCGTTTGAGACCGCTCGCCGTGTAGCTCGCCAGGAAGGGATTCTTGGAGGGATCTCTTCCGGTGCAGCTATTTACGCCGGACTGAAAGTAGCGGCACAGCTTGGCAAAGGGAAAAACGTGATTGTCGTCATTCCTAGCAATGGGGAACGCTATCTTTCCACACCGCTTTACCAGTTTGAAGATTAATCGAATTCGAATACGGCCACATCGGGCTTTTTTGCGAGCCTGGATGTGGTCATTTCTTTTTGTACGGGAAGAGGATATAATTTACGGGCATAAGACTCGTTAAAGCGGAGCGTGAAAAGCCATGATCTTTCCTATCTATGCTGATTGTCTGACTTATTCCCGATCCTACCCATACGTCCCATTGGCGGTACGTGTTCCATGGCCCAGCCAGGTGGACCCGTGGCATGTGCTGCAAACCCTGCAGCCGTCTTTGCAAGACGCCGTTCTGTTGGAAAGCGGACGAGCAGGCAGGTACAGCTTCTTGGCTTTTCAGCCCGTGGCGACATTGAAAAGCAAGCAGGGAAGCACCGTTCTGATTGATCCGAATGGACAGGTGGCCGATGTAGCGGCAACTGACCCCTTGGAGGCCTTGCGAGCAGTATTGAGCCAATATCGTACCCCTGCCATCCCCGAGTTGCCCGATTTTTCCGGAGGCGCGGTCGGATATATGAGCTACGAGATGAACCGTTTTTTTGAACCAACCTTGCTGCAGTCTGCTGCAGATGACTTACAGCTCCCCGATCTCTATGTTATGATTATGAAAGATTTGATAGCCTTTGATCATGAACGCAGGGAAATCATCTGTCTGACCCATCTGGCATCCGATCAAATGACCGAGGAGTCCTATTACGAAGCCGTCCATCGTCTAAGACAGCGCGCCGAGCTGCTGACTGAACTGGCTGTGGGAGAGGACGGTACGGATTGGGAGAACATGCGCAAGCTGCCGATACAGGCATCTGCTCCTGCGGATGTATCCTGGCAGCAGGCGGAGTTCGAGGAAGCCGTGAGACGCGTCCAAGCCTACATCTCACAGGGAGATGTGTTCCAGGTCAATCTGTCCGTACGTCAAAGCAAACCGATCCAGGTGGCAGCCCCAGAAGTCTACAGCGTGTTGCGCAAGCTGAATCCCTCTCCTTACATGGGGTACCTCAACTTTCCGGAATTTCAGTTGGTGAGCGCCTCGCCTGAATTGTTGATCAAGGTAAAGGGCAGGGAGGTACACACCCGACCGATCGCCGGGACCCGACCGCGCGGCCAAAACGACGCAGAAGACCAGGAATTGGCGCGTGAACTGATCGACAACGAAAAGGAACGTGCCGAGCATGTGATGCTGGTCGATCTGGAGCGAAACGACATCGGACGTGTATGCCGGTATGGCAGCGTGGAGGTCAGCGAGTTTATGGTCGTCGAAAAGTACTCTCATGTCATGCACATAGTATCGCATGTGCAGGGGGAGTTGGCTGACGGTAGGGATGCGTTCGATGCTGTAGCGGCTGCTTTTCCCGGGGGAACCATCACAGGCGCGCCAAAGGTCAGAACGATGGAGATCATCGATGAGCTGGAGCCCGTCCGAAGAGGCGTCTACACAGGCTCGATCGGTTGGTTTGGGTTCAACGGAGATGTCGAGCTGAACATCGCGATCCGCACCATGGTAGTCAAGGACGGCTTGGCGCATGTACAGGCTGGAGCGGGAATTGTGATCGACTCTGTGCCAGAGGCAGAGTATGCGGAGTCATTGAAAAAGGCAGAAGCATTGTGGAAAGCACTTGAGTGGAGCGAGCAGAGCAAGAAGAGACGAGAGGAGACGAGTGTACGATGATTTTGATGATTGATAATTACGATTCTTTTACCTACAACCTGGTCCAGTACGTAGGAGAGCTGGGTGAGGAGCTTCAGGTGTATCGCAATGACAAGATTACGCTGGAAGAGATCGAGCGATTGAATCCTGACTACCTGATGATTTCTCCCGGACCATGCACTCCCAACGAAGCGGGGATCAGTATGGAAGCGATTCGCCATTTTGCCGGAAAAATCCCGATCTTGGGCGTTTGTCTGGGGCATCAATCCATTGGGCAGGTATTCGGCGGAAAAGTTGTTCGCTCGAAGCGGCTTATGCATGGCAAAACATCAGATGTGTTTCATGATGGCAAAACCATTTTTCAAGGCATTCCTTCGCCGTTTACGGCAGCGCGCTACCATTCGCTGCTCGTGGAGGAGGTATCGCTGCCAGATGAGCTGGAAGTGACCGCCCGTACGGCGGAAGGGGAAATTATGGCGGTTCGCCACCGCGATTACCCGATCGAGGGGGTCCAGTTTCACCCTGAATCGATCATCACTCAGCATGGCAAGCAGCTATTGAAGAATTTCCTCACCGCCTATGAGCGCAAAGCCAGCACAATCGGATGATCGGATAAAGAATTGCATCATATAAGAAGCAGACCGTCTGGATGATCAGGCGGTTTTTTATTTGCGGAGAGAGTGAAAGGTTCATCGAGTGTTTTGCCAGGCTACTGAGCACAACTATCAATAGCCTGGCTGCATGAAGCTCTGATTTTACAGAAATGCCTCACTGGTATAACCCCGGTAGGAATGAGTGTGACCGTCATCATACGTGGTTCGCCCCGAAAACTCATGGTAATGGTTTCCGTCCGGCAAGGGAATAGGCGGACCCGTCCAGCCGCTGTAGTAATGCACATGTCCATCATCATACGAAGTAGTGCCTTCATAATAATGGACATGCTGATTCTCCGCACCTTCTGGAGGCGACGTTCTCCCCCGCATTCGGTGACGGTGCCGCTCACTGACATTCGTGTTTGTATCATAATCGTGAAGATGGCCTGGAGTATCGACAATTCTTACAAAGCGCAACGAGTGGCTATGCTCTTTTTTCAACATAAAACCCTCCTTTCGACCTCCCTATCCTTGAACACAATGTATTTCTATGTGTATACCCATTCCACGGAGTGGGTTCCCGCCTAACATACGCAAATGAAATTCGCCCATTTCTTGAATCCATTATTTACACTTTCTTTATAGGGAATTAACGCTCCTTTGATGTCGCTTCTGTACCATCGAATTAGGATGAGATACAGAACCAAGAAAAAGGGAGCGATGAAAATGGACGTCAATCGTCGGCAATTTTTGACTTACCTGGGAGCGGGAACAGCAGCATTGGCTTCGCTGGCTACAGGGATTCCAGCTTTGGCGGCGGGACCACTTTCCGGCAGAACAGCGGATCACTTGTTTGGATTGGAGACCAAACCGAGCCATTTCAATCCGAAATTTTCGCCGATTCAACCTACGACCAAGGATGATGTTGTCTTGCCAAAAGGCTACACCTACGATGTCGTCGCTTCTTATGGCGATGTAATCAACCCTGCGGGCGATACGTTCGGCTTCAACAACGACTTTACTTGTTTTCTGCCGATCGACGGCAACCCCGAGCATGGCTTGCTGTGGGTGAACCATGAATACTTGGGCGAGCTGGAATACTACGTGAACGGCTACGACTATCTCGGCGCTGATGCAGAAGACAACAAGCGTACGCCTGAGCAAATCCAGAAGTACCTGTACGCTTTGGGTGGCTCGGTCATTGAAATCAAAAAACAGAACGGCAAATGGAAGCTCGTCTCTGATTCTACATACGGCAGACGTGTCAGCGGCTTGACCAAGCATGTGCTGACAGGACCTGCAGCGGGCATCGCCAAGGAGGTAACCGGGACCTTCGCCAACTGCTCCGGCGGCGTAACCTTATGGAACACTATCCTCTCCTGCGAGGAAAACTATATGGATGTCGTGGGAGATTGCAAGCTGGAGGATGCCAGACATTACGGCTGGGTGGTAGAAGTCGATCCGTTCGATCCCAAATCCACTCCGAAAAAGCATACGGCACTCGGTCGCTTCTCGCATGAAAATACGGCAATGGTCTTGGCCTCCACAGGACAGCTGGTCGTCTATATGGGGGATGACGCGCGAGACCAGTACGTGTACAAATACGTCTCCAAAGGAAAGTATGATCCCAAGGCTGGCAAGGCCAACTCCAGACTGCTGGAAGATGGCACCCTGTATGTCGCCAACTTTGGAAAAGGCACCTGGATTTCGCTGGATCTGGCTACCAATGAAGCATTGCAAAAGGCAGCCAAGGACGGAAAGCCTTTGTTTGCTTCCCAGGCAGATGTTCTGATCAATTGTCGCGACGCAGCGAAGGCAGTGGGTGCTACGCCGATGGATCGTCCAGAGGACCTGGAAGTCCACCCGATCGATGGTTCCGTGTTTATCGCGCTGACAAACAACAGCAGCCACGGCAATTTTTACGGTCAAATCGTGCGTCTGTTCGAAAAAGACAATCAGCATGCCGGGGAAGAATTCACCTTTGAAATCTTCGCAACAGGTGGTCCGCAAAGCGGCTTCTCCGCACCGGACAACATGGCCTTTGACAGCGCCGGCAATCTGTGGGTCGTGACAGACATCTCTTCTTCGTCCACCAATACGGGAATCTATCAGTCTTTTGGCAACAATGGTGTATTTTTCATTCCGACAGCGGGAGAGAATAAGGGTGTAGCCGTTCAATTCGCTTCTGGCCCGGTCGGTTCGGAAATGACGGGACCTTGGTTCACGCCGGATGAGAAAACCTTGTTCCTTGCAGTCCAGCATCCGGGAGAAAATCTCAAGTCATACGACAAGCCGACCAGTCACTGGCCCAAAGGCGGAAATCAAGTAGCTTTGCCTAGCGTGATCGCAATTAACGGGTTCTAGGAGGGAGTGTAGCAGAAGATGTTGTCGAGTATCGGAATTCCTGGGCTCATCTTAATTCTGGTCATTGCGCTGGTCATTTTTGGACCCAGCAAGCTTCCAGAGATTGGCCGTGCCTTTGGCCGTACCTTGACCGAGTTTAAAACAGCGGCCAGGGATTTGACCAAAGACGATGATGCGGATTTGGCGAAAAACGGGGAGGAAACAACAAAACGTGTCAACTAGACAGGAGATGCCTTTTTTGGAGCATCTGACCGATTTGCGCCGCCGCATCATGATAGTGCTGGCCACTTTTCTCGGCAGCCTGGTGCTTTGCTTCCTGTTTGTAGATGCCATCTATCAGGAGCTTGCGCGGCGTTCTGGTGAAAAACTGGCGATTTTGGGGCCCGGCGATATTTTGTCGATCTATGTCAAATTGGCAGCGGTAGGAGCGATTGCGGTGACGATCCCGGTCGCTGCCTACCAGATATGGAAATTCGTCGTACCGGCCTTGCGGGAGCGGGAGAAAAAGGTAGCCTTGATGTACATTCCCGCCCTCTTTATCCTTTTTTTGCTGGGCCTTTCCTTTGCGTATTTCATTTTGTTTCCGATGACGTATCAGTTCGTTCTGGGTCTGTCCAACGGCAATTTTGACCTGGTGATTACAGCCAATGACTACTTTACTTTCATGTTCCATCTCTGCCTGCCGTTTGCCCTGTTGTTCGAAATGCCTGTGATCGTGCTTTTTCTCAGCCATCTGGGCATCGTCAATCCGCATCGGCTGGCGAAAATGCGGAAGCCCGCCTATTTTATCCTCTGTGTGATATCCATTACGATCACGCCGCCGGATTTGCTTTCCGATGTGCTCGTTATCGTGCCGCTGCTGTTTTTGTACGAATGTTCGATCGCCATCTCCCGCTTCATCCATCGCAAGCGCTCGGAGGAGACAGCGCTCACCCCGTAGAATGTATGATATGATGGATGTATTGATCATATCGGGAGAGAACGAACATGTATGTCTATGTAAACGGATCTATCTGCCCTGCTCATGAAGCCGTGGTTTCCGTAATGGACCACGGTTTTTTATACGGAATTGGCTTGTTTGAGACGATGCGCGTGTACGACCGCCAACTGTTTTTGTGGGACCAGCACTACGCCCGGCTGCAATCCGGGCTTTTGGCGTTGCGGATTTCGGCGCCATGGACCTCGGACGAGCTCGCGCAGGCTGTTTTGCAGACCGTAGCTGCCAACGGACTTTCTGATGCCTATGTTCGCCTGAGTGTGACGGCGGGGGAGGAGGGAGTCGGATTGGTAGCGGAGGGCTACGAGCGTCCTTCCTTGTTTATCTTCGTCAAGCCTGTTGCGGCCTTGGCCATCCCCCCTGCACCCAAAAAATTGCTGACTCTAACGCTCGCGCGACAGACCGCGGAAGGGCATCAGCGATTCAAATCCCACAACTATTTGAATAACGCCTTGGCCAAGCAGGAGCTGGGACCGCGCGCAGATGCGGAAGGGTTGTTTTTGACTGCAGATGGGTATGTGGCAGAAGGAATCGTCAGCAATCTCTTTTGGGTAAAGAACAGCTCTCTCTACACTCCTTCGCTTGATACGGGAATTTTGGGCGGTGTCACCAGGCAGCATGTGTTGGAGCTGGCGCATAAGCTCAGCATGCCTGTGGAGCAAGGCAAATACCGCTTGGAAGAATTGTTGGGAGCCGAGGAAGTATTTCTGACCAATTCTGTGCAGGAGATTGTTCCTGTCAGTGAAATAGATGGAAATAAAGTTCCGGTTTGCTATGGGGAGCACACAAGCAAACTGCACCGCGCCTATCGTGAGTCTGTAGCGGGCAACGGCTGACTTATGGTATGCTACTAATCAACATGCCAAGACGGTAAAGGGAGTAATAGAAAGATGAAGTACAATCCATTCCTGATCCAGGCCCAGCACAGGGAACGTGTATCAGAGCTGTCCAAACGCGGAATTGTTTCTCCCCTAGCGGAGCAGTTGGCTCAATATGGTGAGAATATGCTGATCCATTTGGAGGGCCTCACGTGGGAAGAGGCTCATTTTTTGCGTCAAACCATGCAAGCATGCGGAGGAGAAGCCATTTTTTCGGGTCATCCCGGAGATGAGCTGGAAGCCTTGCTTTTGGCTACGCGTTCTCAGTTGGAGCTGGCGCTGCAACGCTTGTCCAACGAGGAGCACAGGATGTATGCGGCAGCGGAGGAGATACGGGAAGCCTTGGCTATGCGCGAACAGCTGGACCGACGCCGCAGGCTGGTATGCGGTCCTCATGTGCTGCCCTTGGGCGAGCGTACGCTGGTGATGGGGATTTTGAATGTCACGCCGGACTCCTTCTCGGACGGTGGACGGTATATAGATTTGGATCAGGCGGTCGCGCAGGCCCGCCATATGGTTGAGGCGGGTGCCGATCTGATTGACATAGGCGGCGAATCGACGCGTCCCGGATCGGAGCCAGTAGATGCGGCAGAGGAGTTGGATCGGGTACTGCCAATTATTCGCGCCCTGTCAGCCGAGCTTCAGGTGCCGCTCTCGATTGACACCTATAAAGCAGAAGTGGCGGATCGGGCGGTACAAGCAGGCGCACATATTATCAATGACATCTGGGGAGCAAAACGGGACAAGCGCATGGCGGAGGTAGCCGCACGCCACCAGGTGCCGATTATTTTGATGCACAATCGGGAAGACCGGAACTATCAGCACTTCTTCGCCAATTTTGTCAAAGACTTGCGTGAATCCGTACAGATTGCGCTCCAGGCAGGGGTGCGCCATGACCAGATCATCCTGGACCCTGGCATCGGATTCGCCAAATCTCTGGAACAAAACCTGGAGACGATGAGAAGGCTGGACGATCTGGTCGGACTTGGTTTTCCTGTCTTGTTGGCGACCTCGCGAAAATCAATGATCGGACATGTCCTGGATCTTCCAGTGGACGAGCGAATGGAAGGAACGGCAGCGACGGTGGCGCTGGGCGTCGCAAAAGGATGCCACATGGTCCGGGTTCATGACGTCAAAGAAATGAAGCGTGTGACCACGATGATGGATGCAATGGTCAAGGGAGGCGTACACGTTGGATAAAATCTACTTCAGCGGCATGTCATTTTACGGATACCACGGTGTTTTTGCAGCGGAGGCAGAGCTGGGACAACGTTTTTATGTCGATCTTGCGCTTTCGGTAGATCTGTCCAAGGCGGGGGCAAGTGATGACCTGAATGATACGATCAATTACGCGGAGATCTTTTCCAGCGTTCAGCAGATTGTGGAGGGGCAGCGATTCAAGCTGGTAGAGGCTTTGACTGCGAATATTGCGGAAAAGCTCCTGCGCCAGTTTCCGCTGGCAGAAGTAAAAGTGAAGGTTACGAAGCCGAACCCGCCGATTAACGGGCATTATGATTCGGTAGCCATCGAGATGACGCGCAAAAGAGAGGATTTTCGCTGATGACAGTTCGCGCTTACCTGGCGCTTGGGTCCAATCTCGGAGATCGTGCGGACCATCTGCAACAAGCGATTGCCCGGTTGGATGCACACCCGGGGATTCGCGTATTGCAGATTTCGGATGTGTACGAGACCGATCCGGTCGGTTATGTGGATCAAGACGCTTTCCTGAATATGGTCATCGCCGTGCAAACAGAGCAGTCTGCTGAGGAATTGTTGACCACCGCACTCTCCGTGGAGCAGGAGCTGGGCCGTGTACGCACCATCCGCTGGGGCCCGCGTACGATTGATATTGACCTGTTGCTCTACGGGGAGAGCAGCATTTCTCTGGAGCATTTGCGCATCCCCCACCCAGAGCTGACAAAACGGGCTTTTGTGCTCGTACCATTGAATGACGTCTGGAAGGGCGGGGCTCTGCCGATTTTCAATCAGACGATTTCTCATTATCTTTCATATTTGTCGGAGGATCAGAAGGGGGTACGAAAGTGGGGAACAATCGACTGGGAAACCGAATCCGGTCCTTCCGAAAATTAAAAGGGTATACGCAGCAAGGACTGGCGGAAAAGCTGGGAGTGTCGCTCTCCTTTGTAGGGTCGTTGGAGCGTGGAACCCGAGTCCCGACGGAGCCAGTTCTGCGGAAGATCGCCAGTACTTTACAAATCGATGTAGAAGAATTATGTGATATAAATAATGCATGATGGAATGGATGGGCTATTCCCTCTCCAGGCAACCGCTCGCATGCGGCGGGTGATTTTGCAGATAGGAGGTTTTATAGATGAAAATCGGTAACATCGAATTAAAAAACAACGTGGTTTTGGCGCCGATGGCAGGGGTCTGCAACCCGGCTTTTCGCTTGATTGCCAAAGAATTTGGCACGGGCTTGGTCTGCGCTGAAATGGTGAGTGACAAAGGAATCGTACACGGCAACAAGAAGACCATGGACATGTTATACGTGGATGAACGGGAAAAACCGCTCAGCTTGCAAATTTTTGGCGGCGACAGGGAGACCCTCGTACAGGCCGCGAAATATGTCGATCAGCATACCAATGCCGACATTATCGACATCAATATGGGGTGTCCTGTGCCGAAAATTACGAGCTGCGATGCGGGAGCGCGTCTATTGCTGGACCCGAACAAGATTTATGAGGTCGTATCGGCTGTCGTCGATGCCGTTGAAAAGCCTGTCACGGTGAAGATGAGACTGGGCTGGGACGAAGAGCATCTGTATGTGTTGGATAATGCGCGAGCTGTAGAAAGAGCCGGTGCCAAGGCGGTTGCCATTCACGGACGCACGCGTGTGCAAATGTACAAGGGACATGCAGACTGGAGCTGGATCGGCAAGGTCAAGGAAGCTGTCTCCATACCGGTGATCGGGAACGGGGATGTCGCCACGCCCGAGGATGCGCGTCGCATGCTTGATACCACCGGCTGCGACGGGGTCATGATCGGACGTGCAGCATTGGGCAATCCGTGGATGCTGTACCGGACGATTCAGTACCTGACTACGGGAGAATTGCCGGGTGAGCCTTCTGTACGGGAAAAAATGGACATTTGCCTGTTGCATGCGGAACGTTTGATTGCCTTGAAGGGGCCGCGCGTAGGCGTGTTGGAAATGCGCAAGCACGCAGCCTGGTATTTGAAAGGCTTGAGGGGCGCTACGCATACCAAGAATTTGATTAATGCAGTGGAGACGGAAGAGGAACTCCGTCGGATTATCAATGATTATGTCGAATGGGTGGAAAACTACGCGGATGATGCGGAGGAACCCCTGGAATCAGCCCGAGAAGAGGCAATTCGCTACTAACACCCAGACATTGACAAGGGTTCCTTCATATCCTATAATATGCCGTAATATCGGGAACCGAGCTGCCAGTTCAACCTGGCAGCTTTACCTATGAATCCTCAAGAGAGTTAGCATTCGACTGTATAATGCATAAAACAACTACATATAATCATTCGTACTTTAACCCAGCACGAATGGAATTATCTATAAACGGGGGAATTGAGTCATGTCTGAAAAAGAAGTGATCTTGACACCAGAAGGGTTAGCAAAGCTAGAACAAGAGCTTGAAGATTTGAAAACGGTTAAACGCAAAGAAGTGGCTGCACGGATTAAAGAAGCGATCAGCTTTGGCGATATCAGTGAGAACTCTGAATACGAGGAAGCGAAAAACGAACAGGCTTTTATCGAGGGACGTATTCTTACACTGGAGAAAATGCTTCGCAACGCACGAATCATCACCAATGAGGACGTAGACACTGGTGTGGTTAGCGTAGGCTCCAAAGTAAGATTGAAAGATCTGGAGTTTGGCGATATTGTGGATTATACAATCGTAGGATCTGCTGAATCTGACCCGATGAACAACAAGATTTCCAACGAGTCTCCAGTAGGGCAAGCACTTTTGGGCAAGGCAAAGGGCGCTGTAGTGGATGTGCAAGTCCCGGCTGGCGTGATTCAGTACGAAATTCTCGATATCTCCCTGTAAGCAGGACTTCCATGGCGTACCTTTTTTATAAAGGTACGCCGTATCGCTATTTAACCCGTCTGCCCAAATTTACTAATTCAGGCATCTTTTAAGAGGAGTGAAAGGTTATGGCAAACGAGCAAGACGTGCAGCAAGGTGAACTGGAACAACAGGAAGGGCTTCATGAGCTGCTTCAAGTGCGTCACGACAAAATGAATCAACTGCGCGAATGGGGATTTGACCCGTTTGGCAAAAAGTTCGCACAAACCCATCATGCCGAGGACATTGTGAAGGCTTATGGCGATAAATCCAAAGAAGAGCTGGAAGCGGAAGAACCAGTCGTCACCATTGCAGGGCGCTTGATGGCCAAGCGCAAAATGGGAAAGGCTAGTTTTGCTCAAGTGCTGGACCGCTCTGGACAGATTCAGATCTACGTGCGTCAGGATACAGTGGGGGAAGAGGCCGCAAAAGTCTTTGACCTCAGTGATATTGGCGATTTGATAGGCGTATCCGGGGTGATCTTCAAGACCAAGACTGGCGAGTTGAGTGTCAAGGCCAAGGAATTGACTTATCTCACCAAGTCGCTGCGTCCGCTGCCAGAGAAATACCACGGTTTAAAAGATATCGAGACCCGTTACCGAAAGCGGTACGTCGATCTAATCGTCAATCCGGAAGTGCGCGAAACTTTTATGACGCGTAGTCGGATTCTTACCTCGATGCGTCGTTATCTGGACAACCTTGGTTATCTGGAAGTAGAGACACCTACTTTGCATGCCATCGCAGGCGGTGCATCTGCTCGTCCGTTTATTACGCACCACAATGCGTTGGACATGCAGTTGTATATGCGCATTGCAATCGAGCTGCATCTGAAACGCCTGATCGTAGGCGGCTTGGAGAAGGTGTATGAGATTGGGCGGGTATATCGCAATGAGGGAATATCCACGCGCCATAATCCCGAGTTCACCATGATTGAGCTGTACGAGGCGTATGCTGACTTCCAGGACATCATGAAGCTGACGGAAGAAATGATTGCCCATATCGCCCAGGACGTGCTGGGTACTATGAAAATCGAGTATCAGGGACATGCCATCGACCTGACGCCACAATGGCGCCGTGTCCACATGGTTGACCTCATCAAGGAAAACCTGGGTGTGGATTTCTGGCAGGAGATGAGTGATGATGAGGCGCGGGCATTGGCCAAGGAGCATGGAGTTACCGTGGAACCTCACCATACGTTTGGCCATGTCGTAAACGAATTCTTTGAGCAGAAACTGGAGCATACGCTGATTCAGCCAACTTTCGTGTATGGTCATCCGGTGGCGATTTCGCCATTGGCTAAGAAAAACGAGCAAGATCCGCGTTTTACGGATCGTTTCGAGTTGTTTATTGTGGCGCGCGAACATGCCAATGCGTTTACAGAGCTGAACGATCCGATCGATCAACGCGAGCGTTTTGAAGCGCAGTTGCTCGAAAAAGAAGCTGGAAATGACGAAGCGCATGACATGGATGAGGATTTTATTGAAGCGCTGGAGTACGGCATGCCGCCTACCGGGGGTCTGGGGATCGGAATTGACCGACTGGTTATGCTGTTGACGAACTCGCCATCCATTCGTGATGTACTGCTTTTCCCGCATATGCGTGCTCGTGACTAAATGAAAAGAAGAATCATGAATGATGCTGATAGAAAGCCGCTTGAATTTTTTTAAGCGGCTTTTAATTTTTTTACTTGCATTGAATTTGTATACGTGATATATTATTTCTTGCTCGCCGATGACGAGGTTGTTCGCGTCAGATGGTTGAGTGATCGAGAGAATGCTGAATATATAGCTTTGAAAAAAAGGTGTTGACAGCACAGTGGTCGCGTGATATTATTAAGAGGTTGTTGTGAAAATGCTCTTTGAAAACTGAACAGCGAAAGCGTTGATGAGTCTATCATTAATGATTTGCCAGCTTTGAACCAGAAACAAACTTTATTGGAGAGTTTGATCCTGGCTCAGGACGAACGCTG
>Ga0182742_1000882_pt1 | contig 42523 bp, 36 predicted proteins | sample eDN5th37CBELigMG_FD_128880 | JGI IMG/M metagenome (GOLD analysis project Ga0182742, IMG submission 128880) | Enriched Miracle-Growth compost microbial communities from Emeryville, California, USA - eDNA 5th pass 37_C BE-Lig MG (version 2)... ... | reverse complement strand
CGGGATCCTGGACATCCTCAACGAACGGGAGCTGCGGGCGGTGCTCGGGCACGAGCTCTCCCACGTCTACAACCGGGACATCCTGATCTCGTCGGTGGCGGGGGCGATGGCCGCGGTGATCTCCGGTCTGGCGAACTTCGCGATGTTCGCGGGCGCCTTCGGCGGGAACCGGGACGGCGCGAATCCCTTTGCGTTGCTGCTGGTGTCGCTGCTGGGTCCGATCGCGGCGACGGTGGTCAAGCTGGCGGTGTCCCGGTCGCGGGAGTATCAGGCCGATCAGTCGGGCGCCGAGCTGACCGGCGATCCGCTGGCGTTGGCGTCGGCCCTGCGCAAGCTCGAGCGCGGCACGCAGGCGGCTCCGCTGCCGCCGGAACCGCGCATCGCGGCGCAGTCGCACATGATGATCGCCAACCCGTTCCGGGCGGGCGACAAGGTGGGCCGGTTGTTCTCGACGCATCCGCCGATGGCGGACCGGATCGAGCGTCTCGAGCGCCTGGCCGGCCTGCGCTGACGGTCGGGGTCAGCGCAGGCCGCGTACGGCGACCGGGCTGTGGTGTGCCCGGTACAGGGCCCAGGGCATATCTCCCAATCCCCATTTCGGCGCACCCGAGAAGGATCAGGAGACACGCCCTAGCGGTAGTTGACGAACTGCAGGGCCACGTCCAGGTCGGCGTTCTTGAGCAGCGCGATCACGGCCTGCAGGTCGTCGCGCTTCTTGCCGGAGACGCGCAGTTCGTCGCCCTGGATCTGCGCTTTGATGCCCTTCGGGCCCTCGTCGCGGATCAGCTTGGAGATCTTCTTCGCGTTCTCCTGGCTGATGCCCTGCACCAGGGTGCCGGTCAACTTGTAGACCTTGCCGGACTGCGTCGGCTCGCCCGCGTCGAACGACTTGAGCGACAGGTCGCGGCGGATCAGTTTCTCCTTGAACACGTCGAGGGCGGCGAGCAAACGGTCCTCGGTGTTCGCGGTAAGGGTGATGGACTCGTCACCGGACCATTCGATCGAGGCGTCGGTGTTGCGGAAGTCGAAGCGGGTCGCGATTTCCTTCGCGGCCTGGTTCAGCGCGTTGTCCACCTCCTGCCGGTCGACCTTGCTCACCACATCGAACGACGAATCAGCCACGAGGCACTCCACTTCGGATCGAGTTCTGTACAGGTTCCATGCCGACGCTATCGGGTCGTAACCCCCCGTATCCACCCGGTTTGCATTCCAGGGGGGTGTGCGTTGTATTCTTCCAACGCGTCAGGGACACGGTCCCGGATCGCACACCAGGCAGGTTGCCCGAGCGGCCAATGGGAGCGGACTGTAAATCCGTCGGCTTACGCCTACGTAGGTTCGAATCCTACACCTGCCACCGGAACGGCCCCGATCTTCACGGATCGGGGCCGTTCTGCATTTCCGGGTCGTTTCCGTACTCCCAGCCGGTGGCGTCGCCCCGACTCTCGCATCCCGCCTGCTGCGTCCCCGCTCGCTACGTCTCCGGCCCGCGCCGGGGTGCATCGAGGACGGCGATCGGGTGCCGGCGGTCCGGGGCCGCCCGGATCCAGGGTCGCCGCCCGGTGATGAGCACGGTGGTGGGGAGGGCGGTGCAGCCGGCGCTCCGTGCTGCCGGACGGACGCACGAGACTTCCGTACGGACACATCGGACAGGGCGCTCGAATGCCCGATTTATGCGCTCTGACCTGCTGATTTTGTACTGCGGGCGAGTGTGTGTAATCTTTTGGAGGCCGCAGGGAGCAGAGATGCGAACGGCGGCCACGCCCCCTTAGCTCAGTCGGCAGAGCGTTTCCATGGTAAGGAAAAGGTCGACGGTTCGATTCCGTCAGGGGGCTCGCTGGATTGTGGTGCCGCCCTATTTCGCGCGACACTCGACACCGAGGCGGTGTAGCTCAGTTGGTAGAGCAAACGACTCATAATCGTTGCGTCGCCGGTTCAAGTCCGGTCACCGCTACCAAAGTAGAATGAACCACCCTGATCTGACGAAGATCGGATTTACGCGAAAGAAGGCATCCCGTGGCCTCCTCAACTGACGTTCGGCCGAAGATCACTCTGGCCTGCGAGGTGTGCAAGCACCGCAACTACATCACCAAGAAGAACCGTCGCAACGACCCCGACCGGCTGGAACTGAAGAAGTTCTGCCCGAACTGCGGCAGCCACCAGGCGCACCGCGAGTCGAAGTAGTCAACAGGTCGACGTCGACGCGTGAGCTCTCCGCAGAACTGCCCACGTCACAGACGTCAGGGTGGATTTGCGGGGGGTTTTTCGTATGACGGACACACTGGTGAGTGAAGAGAACATCGTGGACGTGACCGAACAGGCCGGGATCCCGTTCGATGTCGCGGCTCACGCTGCGTCCATGGTCGGTCACCACTACCGGGTCGAGGACTTCTACGAGGTCGGCCGGGAGAAGGTGCGCGAGTATGCACGCGCCGTGCTGGATCCCAATCCGGCACACTACGACGAGGAAGCAGCGAAGGGCCTCGGTTACGACGGCCTCATCGCGCCGCTGACCTTCGTCTCGATCATCGGCATGATCGCCCAGCGCAAGTTGTTCGAAGAGATCGTCGTCGGCTACGACTTGAGCCAGATCATGCAGACCGATCAACGGATCGTGTTCCATCGCCCGATCCAGGTCGGTGACCGACTGTTCTGCGATGTGCACCTCGACGATTTCCGTCAGGCTGCCGGCAGTGACATCATCACCACCAAGAACATCATCACGGACCAGCACGACAACCTCGTGCTGACCACATGGACGACGCTGGTCGGTCGCACCGGCGGCGAGGTGGACGCTAATATCGCCCACGCGGTCAAGGATGTGATGATGCATGTCGCTTCGTAGGTTCGAGGACGTTTCGGTCGGAGACGAGCTGCCCCCGCGGGTCGTCACGCTGACCCGCGGCAACCTCGTCAACTACGCGGGTGTATCGGGTGATCCCAACCCGATCCACTGGAGCGACAAGGTTGCAGAACTCGCCGGGTTGCGCGGCGTCGTCGGTCACGGCATGCTCTCCATGGGCATCGCGGCCGGCTTCGTGACGGAGTGGCTCGGAGATCCGGGTGCGGTAACGGAATACAACGTCCGTTTCACCAGCCCGGTCTACGTGGAGGCCGACAAGGCCGCCGAGGTGGAGTTCACCGGCAAGATCCGGTCGGTGGACGAGACCAGCAAGACAGCAGTGGTCGCGATCGTGGCCAAGTCCGAGGGGCGTAAGATCTTCGGACGGGCCACCGCAACGGTTCGTCTGGCCTGAGTGCCGGGCGGATTGGGTTTGTTCCGGGGCTATGAAGTACACTAAGGCTTCTGGGATCGCATAGCGCAGCGCGCTGCTCTTCGGTGCTTGTAAAGACCGATTGGGTGGCGCGCGTGTCATGTGGTCACGGATAGGTCGACCGAAGACGCCGGTTCTCCGGTGAGGTCGACCAAAGGGGCGTAGCTCAACTGGCAGAGCAGCGGTCTCCAAAACCGCAGGTTGCAGGTTCAAGTCCTGTCGCCCCTGCACCCGGACGGCCAGCGACCGAGAGGAACGATGTGAGCGAGGAGCGCGGTACGCGCGACGGCAACACCGCCGGGATCTCCGATCCCCGCGACGGCCGGACTGCAACCGACGCAACCCCCGGCGTTTCCTCTCCGTCCTCCCGGCCGAGCGGCAAGCGTTCCGGTCGACGTTCCCCCGATTCCCCGCGCGCTGCCGCCGGGTCGGGACGTTCGGCAACCGCGGTCGCCACGAAGGCCCCCGCCGGAAAGTCCGGAAAATCCGGCACGAAGAAGCCCGAGAACATCTTCAAGCGTCTGCGGCGCTTCTTCCGCGAGGTCATCGCCGAGCTGCGTAAGGTCATCTGGCCCAATCGCAAGCAGCTCGTCACCTACACGACGGTCGTCGTGGTCTTCGTGACGGTCATGACCGCATTCATCTTTGGAATTGATCTGGCGTTCGTGAAGGGCGTCAGCTGGTTGTTCGGCTAGCGCGTACGCGTGCCGGCGAATTGTGATCGACGAGAGGAAAGTGCCCCGGTGAGCACCCCCGAGAACGACTCATACGAGCCTTCGGCCGAGGAGAGCGTTTCGGACGAGGTCTTTGTCGACGACACCGCGACCGCGGAAGCGGCCGAGGAGTCGGCAGAGGCGGGCATCGAGACCGTCGAAGAAGCGGCCGAAGCCGAGGCCGAGGTGGATCCCGCCGAGGCTCTCGAGAAGCAGCTGCGCCTCGAGCCCGGCGACTGGTACGTCGTGCATTCGTACGCGGGCTACGAGAACAAGGTGAAGGCCAACCTCGAGACCCGCGTGCAGAACCTGGACCTCGCCGAGTACATCTTCCAGGTCGAGGTGCCGACGGAAGAGGTCACCGAGATCAAGAACGGCCAGCGCAAGCAGGTCAACCGCAAGGTGCTGCCCGGCTACATCCTGGTGCGCATGGAACTGAACGACGAGTCGTGGGGCGCGGTGCGCAACACCCCCGGCGTCACCGGCTTCGTCGGCGCGACCTCGCGTCCGTCGCCGCTGACGATCAAGGAGGTCGTCAAGTTCCTGCTGCCGCAGCAGGCGAAGAAGAAGCCGGCCGCCGGTGCGGCTGCGACCGGCGAGGCCACCGCGGCCGCCGCCAAGCCCACGATCGAGGTGGACTTCGAGGTCGGCGAATCCGTGACCGTGATGGACGGACCGTTCGCGACGCTGCCCGCCTCCATCAGCGAGGTCAACGCCGAGCAGCAGAAGCTCAAGGTCCTGGTGTCGATCTTCGGTCGCGAGACCCCCGTGGAACTGTCGTTCAACCAGGTCTCCAAGATCTGAGCGGCTCCGGGAACCGACCCCTCCAAACTTGCAGTAGCAGTACGCAAGAACCACACCGAGCAAGAAACTAGGAATAGAGATGCCCCCGAAGAAGAAGAAGATTGCCGGGCTCATCAAGCTCCAGATCCAGGCCGGTCAGGCCAACCCGGCGCCGCCGGTCGGCCCCGCGCTGGGCCAGCACGGCGTCAACATCATGGAGTTCTGCAAGGCCTACAACGCCGCGACCGAGTCGCAGCGCGGCAACGTCGTGCCGGTCGAGATCACGGTCTACGAGGACCGTACGTTCGACTTCAAGCTGAAGACCCCGCCGGCGGCGAAGCTGCTGCTCAAGGCTGCGGGTGTGCAGAAGGGCTCCGGCGAGCCGCACAAGACCAAGGTCGCCAAGGTCACCATGGACCAGGTGCGCGAGATCGCCAAGACCAAGCAGGAAGACCTGAACGCCAACGACATCGAGGCGGCCGCGAAGATCATCGCCGGCACCGCGCGCTCGATGGGCATCACGGTCGAGGGCTGACGCCCACAGCAGGAACCCGTGGGAGGGCCTGCCAGGCCCGCTACCACGACCGAACCATTCACCGTACGGTGAGAAGTTAGGACAGAACATGGCAAAGCGCAGCAAGGCGTACCTCGCCGCCGCTGAGAAGATCGACGCCTCCGCCCTCTACAGCCCGCTCGCGGCTGCGAAGCTGGCCAAGGAGACGTCGTCGAAGAACTACGACGCCACCGTCGAGGTCGCGATGCGTCTCGGTGTGGACCCCCGCAAGGCCGACCAGATGGTCCGCGGCACGGTCAACCTGCCGCACGGCACGGGTAAGACCGCCCGCGTCATCGTGTTCGCGGTCGGCGAGAAGGCCGCCGAGGCCGAGGCCGCCGGCGCCGATGTCGTCGGTGCCGAGGACCTGATCGAGCGGATCCAGGGCGGCTGGCTCGATTTCGACGCCGCGATCGCCACCCCGGACCAGATGGCCAAGGTCGGCCGCATCGCGCGTGTCCTCGGCCCGCGTGGTCTGATGCCGAACCCGAAGACGGGCACGGTCACCCCGGATGTCGCGAAGGCTGTCACCGACATCAAGGGCGGCAAGATCAACTTCCGCGTCGACAAGAACGCGAACCTGCACTTCGTGATCGGCAAGGCCTCGTTCGACGACGCCAAGCTGGTGGAGAACTACGCTGCTGCGCTGGACGAGGTCCTGCGTGCCAAGCCGTCCTCCGCGAAGGGCCGCTACCTCAAGAAGGTCACCATCGCGACGACCACCGGACCGGGCATCCCGGTGGATCCGGCGCGTACGCGTAACCTCCTCGAGGACGCCGACCAGTAAGGTCGACACCACGCTCTCGAAGCACGAACGGCCGGCCCGGACCTCGCGTCCGGGCCGGCCGTTCGCATTGCAGGGGAGGGGCCGTTCGCATCGCAGGAACTCTGTCCCGGGCCCGTTTTGCATTCACGGGACCGGGTCCGGTACTCTTTCCTGCGTAGTTCGGCATTGTGCCGATCTTCACCCCGATCATGTTCTACCCAAGACCGTTGGTCACCGGGTCCGCGTGCGGATTCGGTTGAAGGTCCGGAAACTGTCCGGCGGCCCACGCAGGTGAACGAGGTAAGGGGAGATGTGGACATCTCGCGCGGCGACGCGCGAATCGTGTGAGCCTTCTCCTTCTGCGCCCCGTGTGCCCTGCACCGGGGCGTTCGTCGTTTCCGGCCCGTGCGGTTTTCGTAAGTGGGACGTCCCGCACGGGACGGACGGGAAAACGACTGTTACTGAGAGGAGGCGAAGTATGGCAAAGCCCGAGAAGGTTTCCGCGGTTGCGGAGATCACCGAGCAGTTCAAGAACTCGACGGCCGCCGTGATCACGGAGTACCGCGGTCTGTCGGTCGGAAGTCTTACCCAGCTGCGACGCGCTCTCGGAGAGGGTGCCACCTACTCCGTCGCCAAGAACACCCTCGTCAAGCGTGCTGCCGCTGAGGCAGGCGTCGAGGGCCTTGACGATCTGTTCGTCGGACCCACCGCGATCGCTTTCATCGCCGGTGAGCCCGTCGACGCCGCGAAGGCTCTGAAGAACTTCGCGAAGGACAACAAGGCACTCGTCGTCAAGGGCGGGTACATGGACGGCGCTGTGCTGTCCGTGGACGAGGTCAACAAGATCGCGGACCTCGAGTCCCGCGAGGTGCTGTTGGCCAAGCTCGCAGGCGCGATGAAGGGCAACCTGGCAAAGGCCGCAGGCCTGTTCAACGCTCCTGCTTCGCAGGTGGCTCGCCTGGCGGCCGCCCTGCAGGAGAAGAAGGCCGAAGAGGCCGCCTGAAGCTGATCCGCGTCACCGCGAATCACTGACACATCCACGCGTGCTCCGGCACGCACCATCCCACGGTCGCGGATCAGCGACGAGGGACTTACAGGAAGGACCGCCATCATGGCGAAGCTCACCACCGAAGAGCTGCTCGACGCGTTCAAGGAACTGACCCTGCTCGAGCTCTCGGAGTTCGTGAAGGCATTCGAGGAGACCTTCGAGGTCACCGCTGCTGCTCCGGTCGCCGTTGCCGCTGCCGGCGCTCCGGCCGCCGCTGCCGAGGCCGAGTCCGAGCAGGACGAGTTCGACGTCATCCTCGAGGGTGCCGGCGACAAGAAGATCCAGGTCATCAAGGTCGTCCGCGAGATCGTCTCCGGCCTGGGCCTGAAGGAAGCCAAGGACCTCGTCGAGGGTGCTCCGAAGCCGATCCTGGAGAAGGTCGCCAAGGACGCTGCCGACGCTGCCAAGGCGAAGCTCGAGGAGGCCGGCGCCAAGGTCACCGTCAAGTAAGACGGCTGTTCCTGCGCTGCTCGCCGGGTGACCGGCGTTCGAGTGTGAACAGGGCCGTTTCCCATGGACCGCAAGGTCCGCGGGAAACGGCCCTTTTCGTGTTTTCCGGCAGTCCGGCGGGTTGGCCTGCGGGATCGAACGCACGGGGATATGTTGACGACGAACCGAGTGACGTGCGTCGCATCAGTGCAGGTCACAACATAAGTCAGGGTATGCAGCGCGCGTTGACCACCTTTCTTACTCTTGGGTAGTATCCAGTGTCACAGGTACCACTCCGATGCGATAGAGTGACGCGACCCACAGGTGGGGATGGTGTCGGAGAGGTGTGGAGGTAACACGGTGGGAGTTGAGGTAGCGGTCGAAGGACTCACCAAGTCGTTCGGCTCACAGAGGATCTGGCAGGACGTCACGCTGACGCTGCCCGCGGGTGAGGTCAGCGCGCTGCTGGGCCCGTCCGGTACGGGTAAGTCGGTGTTCCTGAAGTCGCTGATCGGCCTGCTCCGTCCGGAGCAGGGATCGATCGTCATCGACGGCACGGACATCCTGCAGTGCTCGAGCAAGGAGCTCTACGAGATCCGCAAGCTGTTCGGGGTGCTGTTCCAGGACGGCGCGCTGTTCGGGTCGATGAATCTGTACGACAACGTGGCGTTCCCGCTGCGCGAGCACACCAAGAAGTCCGAGTCCGACATCCGCAAGATCGTGATGGACAAGCTCGAGCTGGTCGGTCTGCTCGGTGCCGAGGACAAGCTGCCCGGTGAGATCTCCGGCGGTATGCGCAAGCGTGCCGGCCTGGCGCGGGCGCTGGTGCTCGACCCACAGATCATCCTGGTCGACGAGCCGGACTCCGGTCTGGATCCGGTGCGCACGACGTACATCTCGCAGACGTTGATCGACATCAACGCCGAGATCGACGCGACGATCCTGATCGTCTCGCACAACATCAACCTGGCGCGCACGGTGCCGGACAACATCGGCATGCTGTTCCGTCGCGAGCTGGTGATGTTCGGTCCGCGGGAGGTGCTGCTGACCTCGGACGAGCCGGTGGTCAAGCAGTTCCTCAACGGCACGATGATCGGTCCGATCGGGATGTCGGAGGAGAAGGACGAGGCGCAGATGGCGCACGAGCAGGCGCTCGTCGACGCCGGGCATCATGCCGGCGGTGTGGACGATGTCGAGGGCATCGTGCCGCAGATGCAGGCCACCCCGGGCATGCCCGAACGCAAGGCCGTGGCGCGCCGTCACGAGCGGGTGCGGCAGATCCTGCACACCCTCCCGGAGAGCGCTCAGGCCGCCATCCTCGAGAGCTACGACCAGGAAGAAGCCGCCCACGTCGCGGCAGCGGTACCTGCGGGCTACGACGGCCGTGACGACGACACGCAGGTGATCCCCGTCTATCGCGAGGAATTCGATCAGCAGTACGGCCAGAAGTAGGAGACCAGATGGGGGTCGGCAGTAGTTCGCTGGTGCGTCCGGTACACGGTGCGCTCACTCAAGCCGGGAACATCGTCGAACTGTTCGTCGACGTCGTGCGGAACACCTTCCGTCGCCCGTTCCAGTTCCGGGAATTCATCGAGCAGGCGTGGTTCATCGCGAGCGTCACGATCCTGCCGACCGCGCTGGTCGCCATTCCGTTCGGGGCCGTCGTATCCCTTCAGACCGGCTCGCTCATCAAGCAGCTCGGGGCCGAATCGTTCACCGGTGCCGCCAGCGTGCTCGCGGTGATCCAGCAGGGCAGTCCGATCGTGACCGCCCTGCTGATCGCCGGCGCGGCCGGATCCGCCGTCACCGCCGACCTCGGCTCGCGGACGATCCGCGAGGAGATCGACGCCATGAGGGTGCTGGGCATCGATCCGGTCCAGCGGCTCGTCGTCCCGCGTGTCCTGGCGATGATCCTGGTGGCGCTGCTGCTCAACGGACTCGTCTCGGTCGTCGGCATCGCCGGCGGATACTTCTTCAACGTCATCCTGCAGGGAGGAACCCCGGGTGCGTATCTGGCGTCGTTCTCGGCGCTCGCCCAGTTGCCCGACCTGTACGTCGCCGAACTCAAGGCGGCCGTCTTCGGTCTCATCGCCGGAGTCGTCGCCGCCTACAAGGGACTGAATCCCGGGGCCGGCCCGAAGGGCGTCGGTGAAGCCGTCAACCAGACCGTCGTCATCACGTTCCTGCTGCTGTTCTTCGCGAACCTGATCCTGACGATGGTGTACCTGCAGATCGTGCCTGCGAAGGGATCCTGAAGCGATGACGATTGCAAAGGGCCGCGGAGATCTCTTCCTGCTCCGGGGCAGGAGGGTGCTGCGCGCACCGTTGAACGTCCTGGATCGCGCCGGCGACCAGATGTCGTTCTATGCGCGGGCGGTCGCGTGGACTCCGAAGACGATCACGCACTACCGCAAGGAGGTGCTGCGGCTGCTCGCCGAAGTCACCTTCGGCAGCGGTGCGCTCGCCGTCATCGGCGGCACCATCGGCGTCATCGCGATGATGTCCGGTTTCACCGGCGTCGTCGTCGGCCTGCAGGGCTACGCCGCGCTCGAACAGCTCGGATCGTCGGTCCTGACCGGCTTCCTGTCGGCCTACGTCAACACCCGTGAGCTCGCGCCGGTCGTGGCCGCACTCGCGCTGTCCGCGACCGTGGGGTGCGGCTTCACCGCGCAGCTGGGCGCCATGCGCATCAGCGAGGAGATCGACGCGCTCGAGGTGATGGCGGTGCCGTCGGTGCCGTTCCTGGTCACCTCCCGGATGATCGCCGGATTCGTCGCCGTCATCCCGCTCTACATCATCGGCCTGCTCGCCGCGTATCTCGCGACACGCGTGATCAGCACGTTGTTCAACGGTCAGTCGTCCGGTTCGTACGACCACTACTTCTATCTGTTCCTGCCACCGGAGGACGTGCTCTATTCGTTCGCGAAGGTGCTGATCTTCGCGTTCGTGCTGATCCTCATCCACTGCTATTACGGCTTCCACGCCAGCGGTGGCCCGGCGGGTGTGGGTGTCGCGGTGGGCCGGGCGGTCCGTACCGCCATCGTCACCATCGCCGTTCTCGACTTCTTCCTCAGCCTCGCGATCTGGGGCACGACGACGACGGTGAGGGTGGCCGGATGATCGAGACACCCTCGACGCTCCGCCGCCGCGTGCTGGGACTGGTGTTCTTCCTGGTCCTGGCGTTGTTCCTCGGCGGCACCATCGCGATGTACAACAAGACCTTCAAGAAGGTCGTCGAGGTCGACCTGCTGACCGACAGCGTGGGCAACGCACTGCCGCACAATGCCGACGTCAAAGTTCGCGGCATGATCGTCGGCGAGGTGCGCTCGACCTCCGTCGAGGACGGTCAGGTCACCGCGCACCTGGCGATCGACCCGGACAAGGCGGAACTGATTCCGGCCAATTCGACGGCCCAGTTGCTGCCGAAGACGCTGTTCGGTGAGCGTTACGTCGCCCTGCTGCTGCCCGACGACCCGGCCCGTCCGCTCGCCGCCGGCGACGTCCTCGTGCAGGACACGAGCGCGCGGACCGTCGAACTCGGGGAAGTTCTCGACGGCGTTCTCCCGCTCCTGCAGGCCATCCCGCCGGAGGATCTGGCAAGCACGCTCGGTGCGCTCGCGCAGGGCCTCAGCGGTCGCGGCGAGACCCTGGGTCGCACGGTCGAGCATCTCGAGCAGATCTTCCGCGAGGTCGGAGCCGAGCTGCCGACCCTGCAGGAGGACCTGCGCGGACTCGCGGACTTCTCACAGACCTACGCGGAGGCGGCACCGGACCTGGTGAACGCGTTCAACAACCTGCGAACCACCGGAAACACCGTGGTCGAGCAGGAGAACCAGATCGCGACCCTGCTCGTGACCGCGACCGGTGCATCGTCCGACACCGCGGGCCTGCTGGAAACCAACGCGGCGTCGATCATCAGCATTTCCGCGGACTCGAAGGAGGCGTTGCAGCTGCTGGCCCGGTACTCACCGTCGTTCCCGTGCATGCTGAAGGGTTTCGCCGATGCCGCGCCGGCCGCCGCGGGTGTGCTCGCGGTGGACGATCCCTTCCCGGGTGTGCGCGCAAGCGTCCAGTTCACGAATCCGAAGGGTCGCTACCTGCCGAACCAGGACGAACCACGGCTGCTCGACGACCGGGGACCGGCCTGCTACGACAACGTCACCGCGCCCGGCCGGAAGTTCCCGCAGTACCCGGGCGGTTCGATCAACGACGGCTCCTACCAGGTTCCGTCCCGCAACCCCGGGCCCGAGACGATCCCGTTCTTCCCGGCCCCCGAGGGTTCCGGGGTTCCGGACGACGTCGGCGTGATCATCGGCACCGTGCCGGTGTCCTACACGGGCTCGGCGGCCGAACAGGAAACGCTCGACTTGGTCTACGGGGCCGCGACGGGTCTCGAGCCCGGTGAGGTGCCGCGGTGGACCACCCGGCTCGGCGCACCGGCGATGCGGGGAACGGAGGTGAGCTTCGAATGAGGGGACTGGCAGCGCCTCTGATCAAACTGATCGTCTTCGCGGTCGTCACGGTCGTCGCGACGGGCATCCTCGCCGCGACCATCGCCAGCTTCGGCGGCGGTGGCGGCGAGAAGTACCGCGCGATCTTCTCCGACGTCACCTCGCTCAACAAGGGTGACGAGATCCGTATCGCGGGCGTCCGGGTCGGCAAGGTGGAGGACATCGCGATCGTCGACGAGCGCAACGCCGAAGTGACGTTCACCGTCGAGGGCCGCGACTACCTGCCCGCATCGACCACCGCGACTATCCGGTACCGCAACCTCGTCGGCCAGCGGTACATCGCGCTCGGGCAGGGCGAAGGCGCACAGGGACAGAAACTGAATCCGGGTGAGACGATCCCGCTCGAGCGAACCAGGCCCGCCGTGAACCTGACGACGCTGTTCAACGGTTTCCGGCCCCTGTTCCAGACACTGTCCGCGGAGGACGTCAACAAGCTCTCGTACCAGATCGTCCAGGTGTTCCAGGGCGAATCGGGAACCGTCGACGACCTGGTGCGCAGCACCGCGTCGCTGACCAACACGATCGCCGACAAGGACGCGGTCATCGGTGCGGTCATCGACAACCTCAACACGGTGCTGACCACCGTCAACGAGCGGGACGACGAGCTCGATGCGCTGCTCGTGAACACCCAGGCACTGGTCAGCGGCCTGGCCGCGGATCGTGAGACGGTCGGCTCCGCGGTGCAGTCCCTCGCCGGTCTGACGGATGCGGTCGCCGACGTGCTCGAACCGACCCGTCCGGCGATCACGCAGTCGATCACCGCGGTGAACCAGCTCGCCGGCACCCTGAACGCCAATAGCGGCGCCGTCGACCAGGTGCTGGAGACGCTGCCCGTCAAGCTCGACAAGCTCGGCCGGGTCGCGAGCTACGGCTCGTGGTTCCAGTTCTACCTGTGCGGCATCGACATCATCGCCGGTCCGGGCTCGGTCCCGTATCTGAATCTGCCCACCGGGCTGCCCACGGTGAACCAGCCGATCTACACCAATGCCGCGAAACGGTGCACGCAGGACGGGATGCAGGAGTTGCAGGGACGATGAGTAGACGTCGCAGTCCGGCAGCGGCCGGGGCCCTGGGCATTCTGGTGGTTCTGCTGGCAACGCTGTCCGCGTTCTTCCTGGACTCGCTGCCGATCATCGGTGCCGGCGCCACCTACAAGGCCGAGTTCACCGAGGCGGCAGGCCTCAAGCCCACCAACGAGGTGCGCATCGCCGGCGTCAAGGTCGGCCAGGTCACCGCAGTCGAGCTCGAGGGCGACCGGGTCGTCGTCGAGTTCAACGCCAAGGACGCGTGGATCGGCGACGACACCTCGGCCTCGATCCAGATCAAGACGATCCTCGGCCAGAAGTACCTCGCTCTCGATCCGCGCGGAACCGAGGTGCTGAATCCGTCGGACGTGATTCCGCTCGAGCGCACGGTGGCGCCGTACGACGTGATCGAGGCGTTCTCGTCCGCAGCGACCACCCTCGGTGACATCGACTCCGAACAGCTCGCCGCCGGATTCGCTGCCCTGTCCGACGCGTTCTCCGAGACACCCGACGACGTGCGGGCCGCGCTCGACGGGGTGAGCCGGATCTCGGAGACGATCGCCAGCCGCGACCAGGAGCTGAAGAAGCTGCTCGACGCGACCGCGCAGACCTCGCAGATCCTCGCCGATCGCAATGCCGAGTTCAACAGGCTCATCAGCGACGGTGCGCTGCTGGTCGCGGAGCTCAACAACCGCCGGCAGGCGATTTCGCAGCTGCTCGACGGCACGCAGCGGATGTCGACCGAGCTGAGCGGTCTCGTCCAGGAGAACGAGGAGCAGTTCGGTCCCGCACTCGAACAGCTCCGCGGTGTCGTGCAGATCCTGCAGGACAACAACGACAATCTCGATCGTGCCTTCGAGCTGTACGAACCGTTCGTGCGCCTGTACACGAACGTCGTCGGCAACGGTCGCTGGTTCGACCAGGTCGTCGTGAACCTCACCCCGCCGGGGCTGCCGGACATTCCGGGCTACCGCGAGCCGGGCCGCACGCTGGAAGGGGGTAACTGATGGCGCACGCCGAGAACAGGGACGCCACCTCCCGCGGGAACGGACGCAAGGCAGTGCTCGTCGCGCTCGCCGCGGCACTGGTGGCAGCGCTGGTCGCCGGCGGCTGGTACGCCTACCAACGTGTCGGCACGACCGAGATCACCGCGTACTTCGACAAGGCCGTCGGCATCTACGAAGGCTCCGACGTCCGGGTGCTGGGGGTCGAGGTCGGCAAGGTCGTGTCGGTCGAACCGCAGGGCGATCTCGTGCAGGTCCGCATGCGGGTGAACCGCGGCGTGGACATCCCGGCCGACGCGCGGGCCGCGCAGATCACGCCGTCGGTCGTCGCCGACCGGTACGTGCAGCTCGCTCCCGCCTACACGGGCGGCGAGACGATGCAGAGCGGCGCGGTGATCCCGCGCGAACGCACGGCGACGCCCGTCGAGGTCGACGAGCTCTACGCCAGCATCGACGAGCTGTCGCGGGCGCTGGGACCGGAGGGCGCGAACAGGGAGGGCGCGCTGTCACAGTTCGTCGAGGTCGGCGCGGAGAACCTCGCCGGCAACGGGGAAGCGCTGGGCCGCAGTATCGATCAGCTGTCCGCGGCGACCCGCACCCTGAACTCCTCGCGTGACGACCTGTTCGGCACCGTCGAGAACCTGCAGGTGTTCGTGAGCGCTCTCGCCGCGAACGACGAGCAGGTGCGGGCCTTCAACAGCCAGCTCGCCGAGCTGTCCGGATTCCTCGCCGGGGAGCGGGAGGATCTCGGTCAGGCCCTGAATCAGCTGTCGGTGACGCTGGGGGACGTCGCGACGTTCGTGCAGGACAACCAGGCGATCCTGAAGGACAACGTCGACGCGCTCGTGCCGATCACGCAGACGCTCGCGGATCGCCGGGATTCGCTGGTCAACTCGCTGACCCTCCTGCCGCTCGCTGTGAGCAACCTCGTCAACTCGTACGACGCGGAGGCCGGGGCATTGTCGTCGCGGCTCGTGCTCACCGACCTCCAGGATCCGAACGCCGCCGTGTGCAAGCTGATCGACCTCGGAAAGCTGGTGCCGGGCGACGAACGCTTCGAACGGCTCGGACGACAGATGCAGCCGCTCATCGATCGATGCGGCGACATCATGGCGCAGGTGACCGCGGACCAGAGGTCGCCGGATCTGATCCTGCCGTTCGGCATCCTGAGCGGCGAGAACATCCAGCGGCAGGTGGTTCCGGGCACGGTGCCCGGCGTCGAATCGCCGCGACTGCAGCTCGGCGGAGAGGGGGGTGATCGGTGAGGCACTCGAAATCGGGGATCCCTCCGGTGGGATCGGGACGTGCGATCGCCCTCGCCGCGGGACTGTGTGTCGTGGCGGTGACGGTGTCGGGCTGCGGCGGGGTTTCCGACATTCCGCTGCCCGGTGGCCCGGACGTCGGAAGTGATCCGATGCACCTGACGATCGCGTTCGAGGACGTTCTGGACCTCGTGCCCCAGTCCGCGGTGAAGGTGGACGGTGTGCCGGTCGGCCGCGTCGAATCGATCTCCGTCGCCCCGGACGGCTGGACGGCGGATGTGGACGTCGTGGTGCAGTCCTCGGTGGATCTGCCGGCGAATGCGCTCGCGGAGGTGGAGCAGACCAGCATCCTCGGCGAGAAGTTCGTCCAGCTGAGCTCGCCTCCGACGGACCCGTCGGCGCAGCGGCTGGCCGACGGCGATTCGATCCCCGTCGAGCGGACCCGCGCCGCGACCGAAATCGAACCGGTGCTGGGCGCGCTGTCGCTGCTGCTCAACGGCGGCGGCGTGGGACAGCTCGCGCCGGTCGTCAAGGAACTGTCGACCGCGTTCGACGGGCGTGAGGGAACCACGCGCAGCCTGCTCGAACAGGCGGATCTGCTGATCGCCGGACTCGAACAGCAGAAGAACGACATCACGCGCGCGCTGGACGGCCTGGACATGCTGACCACGAACGTGGCCGCGCAGACCGACCGGATCGCCGGGATTCTCGACGACCTCCCGGTTGCGACGGAGGTCCTCGAGCAGCAACGGCCGCAGCTCGTCGAACTGCTCACGCAGCTCGACCGGCTCGGCACGGTCGGAACCGATGTCCTCGAACAGTCCAAGGACGATCTGATCGCCGACCTGCTGGCGCTGCGCCCGACGCTGCAGCAGCTCGCGACCTCCGGAGACGACCTGGTCGAGGCGTTGCCGTTCATCCCGACCGTGCCGTTCCCGGACGGGGTGGAGAAGATCGCGCTCGGCAACTCGGTGAACCTGTTCCTCCTCGTCGATCTGCAGATCGGGGACGCGCTCGCGGCCCTCGGTGTCGGACAGGGCGAGCCGGTCTACCGCGAGCCCAAGTTCGGCAATCCCAAGCCGCTGGTCGATCCGTCCAACCCGTATGTCGACGGCAACGGTCCGCGGCCGGGATGGCCGACCGTGTCGCTGCTGCCGATCCTGCCGACGCCGACCCTGCCCGAGACGGTCGCGGTGCCGGGTCTGCCGGCGGGTGTCCCCGGCCTCGGGGACGCGGCCGCGCCGCCCAATCCCCTGGAGGGCCTGATGAACCAGCTCGGACTCGGGGGTGGCCGATGAGATCGCGCCTGGTCAAAGCGCAGCTCGCGGTGTTCGTGGCGATCGCGCTGCTCGGTGTGCTGTTCGTCGGCGCCCGGTACGTCCGCCTCGACAACCTGCTGGGCTTCGGGCAGTACACGGTGAACGCGCAGTTCGCGACGTCCGGCGGTGTGTTCAAGAACGCGGAGGTCACCTACCGTGGTGTCCCGGTCGGCCGGGTCGGCGAACTGTCGCTCACCGAGGACGGCCTCAACGTCGAGCTGAAACTCGACAACGGCGGCCCGGAGATCCCGGCGTCGGCACGCGCGGTCGTGGCGAACCGCTCCGCGATCGGTGAGCAGTACGTCGATCTGCGGCCGGATACCGCCGAAGGCCCGTTCCTGGTGGACGGGTCGGTCATCGAGCAGGACCGGACCGCCGTTCCGATTCCGGTCGAGGACCTGCTGGTGAGCACGAACGACCTGGTGCGTTCGGTCCCGGTGGACGACCTGCACACTCTCATCACGGAACTCGGCGACGCGTTCGACGGCCGCGGTGACGACCTGCAGGTGCTCGTCGACTCGCTGGCCGAGCTCAGCGCGGCCGGAGTGGACTACCTGCCGCAGACGGTCACTCTCGTCCGGGACAGCGAGCCCGTGCTGAACACGCAGTCGGTGCAGTCGTCGGCGATTCAGCAGTTCAGTTCCGATCTGGACCTGGTCACAGCACAGCTGCGCGAGAGCGACCCGGACATCCGGCGGCTCATCGAGACGGGGCAGGCCGCCAGCGAGCAACTGACCCAGCTGGTCGTTGAGAGCGGTCCGGGTCTGACGACCGATCTCACCAACCTGGCCCTGCTCGGCGACAAGCTCGCGCCGCAGGCGATCGCGTTGCAGCCGCTCCTGGCGTTCCTGCCCGCGGTGGCCGGCAGCTCCGGGACGGTCGCGCCGGGCGACGGCGCGGTCCGGCAGGGAATCGTGCTCGAGACGAACAACCCGCCGTCCTGCACGATCGGGTACGAGGGCACCTACGAGATCCTCGACGAGATGCACCGGCAGAACCCGAACTTCGACGACACCCAGCAGGACTTCCCGTTCAACACAAACGCGTCGTGCGAAGTGCCGCAGGGCAGCGTCACCGGCGTGCGCAGCGCGAACCGGATCGTGTTCGCCGACCCGCTGACCCTCCAGCCGTGGGACTTCATCCCGAAGAAGGACCCGGACAAGCTGAACCTGAACCCGATCGCGACGCAGCTGGCGCCGCTGCTCGGGGTCACCCCGAAGTGAAGTGAGTAGGTTGTTGGAGTGAGCGAGGAGACCACCACCCGACCGGCCGGCGACAGGTTCCGCACGGCGTGGCTCGCGGTCGTCGGCGTCGTCGCGCTGGTCGCGCTGGCGGCCGCGATCTGGTTCGGCGTCGGCTGGGGGCGGGCGTTGTTCGTCGAGCGGCCCACGGCCGACGCGAGGGACGCGGCGCTGTCCGGTGCGATGCAGGCGGCGATCAATCTGAACAGTGTCGACGCGGACGACGTCGACCGATCGCTCGACAATATGCGGTCGTCGATCACCGGTGATGCGCTGGTGAACGACCTGAACGCCACCGAACAGCAGATCCGCGACCAGGTCGCGGCCACCGGCACCGGGATGGCAGCCGAGGTTCTGTTCGGGTCGCTGACGGAGCTGAACACCGACGACGACGCCGCGCGTGCGCTCGTGGTGTTGTCGGTGACCACGACGACGCCCACGAACTTCGTGAAGAACAAGGTGTCGGTCGAGGTCGCCGTCCGCAAGGACGGGGACATCTGGAAGGCGGAGACGATCCAGCCGCTGGGTTCGGTGGAGCTCGAGTCCGGTGCGAATCCGGGGGCCGCTCCGGCTCCCGCGTCCCCGGCTGCACCGCCTGCCGAGGCACCCGCGCCCGCCGCGCCGACCGGCCCGGCGCCCGGTGAGTAAGGGGCACCGACATGACCGAGCAATCGAAGGAGTGTGTGTAGTGCCGCCGCAACGACGCAACCCGGGGACCGGCGGTCCGCGCCGGCGTCCGAAGATCGCCGGAACCGGCCGCACGCAGGGCCCTGCCGGTACCGGGCGGTCGACGTCGCCGAGTACGCCGCCGGCGTCGCCGGGTCAGGACGCGGTCGCGCCGGAGCCCGAGGTCGTCGAACAGCCCGAGGTCGTCGAACAGCCCGAGTTCGTCGAACAGACCGAGGTCGTCGAACGGACCGAGGGTACCGCGTCCGAAGACGCGGCGGTGGATCTGTCCAAGGGGTCCGAACCGGAAACCGTAGGCGAGACTGCCGCGCAGGAACCCGTCCGGGACCCTGCCGCGGAGGATGCTGCCGGGGCAGGGGAGGATGCTGCCGGGGCAGGGGAGGAGCACACAGCACAGCCCGGCACGCGTCCGCTGCTGCTCCTCGGCGGTGCCGCGGTCGCCCTGGGTGTGTTCGCGGCGGTCGCCGCGTTCCAGCCCGGTGCGAAGGTCGAGAACCGGGCGTGGGTCGACACTGCCGCAACCGCGCAGGTCGAGCGTGCGGCTACCGAGGCCATCGAGACGATGCACGGCTACAACTACGAGACGATCGACGACAACTTCGCGGCGATCCGCAAGCTGCTGACGCCGGAGATGCAGGAACAGTTCGACCGGACCGCAGAGGTGACGAAGCAGGCCGCGGTGCAGACGCACACGGTCACGCAGGTCGACGTCACGCACATCGGGGTGTCCATGCTCGACGATTCGCGTGCGGAGGTGGCGGCATACATCAACGTCAGCGCCACGGGCGACGGGATCGCCCAGGGCAGCGCGGCGGCGCCGCTGCGGGTGCGGATGGAGCGGATCGACGGCCGCTGGCTGGTCTCGGAACTGACCGACAGCTGACCCCGGTCGGGGCCTGTTTCGCTGCGGTCGGAGCGGTCTCGGCAAATCGATCTCTTGACGCGGAGAGCGGTAGCGGTCACTCTATCGGTACGCCCGCGCGAACTCGCGAGAAAGTCCGAGTTCCGGAGAGGGGCTTGCTTCAGGCACCCCTGTTGGACATCTGCCGTTTTTCGGTGTAGGTTAGGACTTTGCGCTGGCTGCCTCCTGTCCAAACCTCGTTCGCAAAGCCGGAAGTGCCCCCTCGCGGGGTGCCCGCCGCCGGTCTTCGTGATGGGGCTGTCGTTCGGGTTGTGACCAGCCGAAACGCCCCACTGAAGAAGCAGGTACAGCGGCGGTCGCACCGGTTGGAGCGGCCCGCGTGAGGTGCTGGAAGGACGCATCTTGGCAGTCTCTAGCCAGACCAAGGCAGTTGCCGGAATCCCCGGAGCCCCGAAGAGAGTCTCGTTCGCGAAGATTCGCGAGCCGCTCGAGGTCCCCGGGCTCCTCGATCTACAGACAGATTCCTTCGAATGGTTGATCGGCTCCGAGCGCTGGCGCGCGAAGGCTGCCGAACGTGGTGACGGGCCTGTTGTCGGCGGCCTCGAGGAGATCCTCGCAGAGCTCTCGCCGATCGAGGACTTCTCGGGTTCGATGTCCCTGTCCTTCTCCGACCCGCGCTTCGACGAGGTCAAGGCCTCCGTCGAGGAGTGCAAGGACAAGGACATGACGTACGCGGCTCCGCTGTTCGTCACGGCCGAGTTCATCAACAACAACACCGGCGAGATCAAGAGCCAGACGGTCTTCATGGGTGACTTCCCGATGATGACCGACAAGGGCACCTTCATCATCAACGGCACCGAGCGTGTCGTCGTGTCGCAGCTGGTGCGGTCCCCGGGCGTCTACTTCGACCGGAACGTCGACAAGAGCACCGAGAAGGACCTGCACAGCGTCAAGGTCATCCCGGGCCGCGGTGCGTGGCTCGAGTTCGACGTCGACAAGCGCGACACCGTCGGCGTCCGTATCGACCGCAAGCGCCGCCAGCCGGTCACCGTGCTGCTCAAGGCGCTGGGCTGGACGAACGAGCAGATCGTCCAGCGCTTCGGCTTCTCCGAGATCATGATGTCCACGCTGGAGAAGGACAACACGGCCGGCACCGACGAGGCGCTGCTCGACATCTACCGCAAGCTGCGCCCGGGCGAGCCGCCGACCAAGGAGTCCGCGCAGACCCTGCTGGAGAACCTCTTCTTCAAGGACAAGCGCTACGACCTGGCGCGCGTGGGACGTTACAAGATCAACAAGAAGCTGGGCCTGAACAGCGGCCAGCCGATCGCGGCGTCCACCCTCACCGAGGAAGACATCGTCGCCACGATCGAGTACCTGGTGCGCCTGCACGCCGGTGAGACCGTGATGACCGCGCCCGACGGCGTCGAGGTCCCGGTCGAGGTCGACGACATCGACCACTTCGGCAACCGTCGTCTGCGCACGGTCGGCGAGCTCATCCAGAACCAGATCCGTGTCGGCCTGTCCCGCATGGAGCGCGTGGTGCGCGAGCGCATGACCACGCAGGACGTCGAGGCGATCACGCCGCAGACGCTGATCAACATCCGTCCCGTCGTGGCCGCGATCAAGGAGTTCTTCGGAACCTCCCAGCTGTCGCAGTTCATGGACCAGAACAACCCGCTCTCGGGCCTGACCCACAAGCGCCGCCTGTCCGCGCTGGGCCCCGGCGGTCTGTCCCGTGAGCGTGCCGGCCTCGAGGTCCGCGACGTCCACTCGTCGCACTACGGCCGTATGTGCCCGATCGAGACCCCGGAAGGCCCGAACATCGGCCTGATCGGCTCGCTGTCGGTGTACGCGCGGGTCAACCCGTTCGGTTTCATCGAGACCCCGTACCGCAAGGTCGAGAACGGCGTCGTCACCGACGAGGTCGTCTACCTGACCGCCGACGAGGAGGACCGCCACGTCGTGGCGCAGGCCAACTCGCCGATCGGTGCCGACGGCCGGTTCACCGAGGATCGCGTTCTCGTCCGCAAGAAGGGCGGCGAGATCGAGTACATCCCGGCCGCCGAAGTCGACTTCATGGACGTTTCGCCGCGTCAGATGGTGTCCGTCGCGACCGCGATGATCCCGTTCCTCGAGCACGACGACGCCAACCGCGCCCTCATGGGTGCGAACATGCAGCGTCAGGCCGTGCCGCTGGTGCGCAGCGAGGCTCCGGTCGTCGGTACCGGCATGGAACTGCGTGCCGCCGTCGACGCCGGCGACGTCATCGTCACCGAGAAGAGCGGTGTGGTCGAGGAGGTGTCCGCCGACTTCATCACCGTGATGGCCGACGACGGCACCCGCAAGACCTACCGCCTGCGCAAGTTCGACCGTTCCAACCAGGGCACCTGCTCGAACCAGCGTCCGATCGTGGACGAGGGTCAGCGCGTCGAGTCCGGCCAGGTACTCGCCGACGGTCCCTGCACCCAGAACGGTGAGATGGCGCTCGGCAAGAACCTGCTCGTGGCGATCATGCCGTGGGAAGGCCACAACTACGAGGACGCGATCATCCTGTCGCAGCGCCTCGTGGAGGAGGACGTGCTCACCTCGATCCACATCGAGGAGCACGAGATCGACGCCCGCGACACCAAGCTCGGTGCCGAGGAGATCACCCGCGACATCCCGAACGTCTCGGACGAGGTCCTCGCCGACCTGGACGAGCGCGGCATCGTCCGCATCGGTGCCGAGGTCCGCGACGGCGACATCCTCGTCGGCAAGGTCACCCCGAAGGGTGAGACCGAGCTGACCCCCGAGGAGCGGCTGCTGCGCGCGATCTTCGGCGAGAAGGCCCGCGAGGTCCGCGACACGTCGCTGAAGGTGCCCCACGGCGAGACCGGCAAGGTCATCGGCGTGCGCGTGTTCTCCCGCGAGGACGACGACGATCTGCCTCCGGGCGTCAACGAGCTCGTCCGCGTGTACGTGGCGCAGAAGCGCAAGATCCAGGACGGCGACAAGCTCGCCGGCCGGCACGGCAACAAGGGCGTCATCGGCAAGATCCTCCCGCAGGAGGACATGCCGTTCCTGCCCGACGGCACCCCGGTCGACATCATCCTCAACACCCACGGTGTTCCGCGTCGTATGAACATCGGCCAGATCCTCGAGACGCATCTCGGCTGGATCGGCAAGGCCGGCTGGAACATTCAGGTCGCGGAGGACGGCAGCCGTCCCGAGTGGGCGCAGAACCTGTCCGACGAGATGCTGTCGGCGGAGCCGAACACCAACATCGCGACCCCGGTGTTCGACGGTGCGCGCGAGGACGAGCTCAGCGGTCTGCTGGCCTCGACCCTGCCGAACCGCGACGGCGAGGTCATGGTCGGTGAGGACGGCAAGGCGACGCTGTTCGACGGTCGTTCCGGCGAGCCGTTCCCGTACCCGGTGTCGGTCGGCTACATGTACATCATCAAGCTGCACCACCTCGTCGACGACAAGATCCACGCTCGTTCGACCGGTCCGTACTCGATGATCACCCAGCAGCCGCTCGGCGGTAAGGCCCAGTTCGGTGGCCAGCGCTTCGGTGAGATGGAGTGCTGGGCCATGCAGGCCTACGGTGCGGCGTACACGCTGCAGGAGCTCCTCACCATCAAGTCGGACGACGTCGTCGGCCGCGTGAAGGTGTACGAGGCGATCGTCAAGGGCGAGAACATCCCGGAGCCGGGCATCCCCGAGTCCTTCAAGGTTCTCCTGAAGGAACTCCAGTCGCTCTGCCTGAACGTCGAGGTGCTCTCGAGCGACGGCGCGGCCATCGCGATGGCCGACGGCGACGACGAGGACCTGGAGCGGGCGGCGGCCAACCTGGGCATCAACCTTTCCCGCAACGAGTCGGCCACGGTCGACGACCTCGCGAACTAGGAAGCCGACCCCGGAGGAGGCGCGTATGGACGGCAACGACGACGCCGCATCCTCCGCGCCTCCCCGGGGGCCCGGCAGCGATAGCGACAACTAGCAGCAACACAACCCGCACAGGGGAAAGGAAGTTACGTGCTCGACGTCAACTTCTTCGATGAACTCCGCATCGGCCTGGCCACCGCAGAGGACATCCGCAACTGGTCGTACGGCGAGGTCAAGAAGCCGGAGACCATCAACTACCGCACGCTCAAGCCCGAGAAGGACGGACTCTTCTGCGAGAAGATCTTCGGCCCCACCCGGGACTGGGAGTGCTACTGCGGTAAGTACAAGCGCGTCCGCTTCAAGGGCATCATCTGCGAGCGCTGCGGCGTCGAGGTGACCCGCGCGAAGGTCCGCCGCGAGCGGATGGGCCACATCGAACTGGCCGCACCCGTCACCCACATCTGGTACTTCAAGGGCGTGCCGAGCCGCCTCGGCTACCTCCTCGACCTGGCGCCGAAGGATCTCGAGAAGATCATCTACTTCGCCGCCTACGTCATCACCTCGGTCGACGACGAGCTGCGTCACAACGAGCTCTCGACCCTCGAGGCCGAGATGGAGGTCGAGAAGAAGACCGTCGCCGACCAGCGCGACGCCGACCTCGAGGCCCGCGCGCAGAAGCTCGAGGCCGACCTGGCCGAGCTGGAGGCCGAGGGCGCCAAGTCCGACGTCCGCCGCAAGGTCAAGGACGGCGGCGAGCGCGAGATGCGTCAGCTCCGCGACCGCGCCCAGCGCGAGCTGGACCGTCTCGACGAGATCTGGAACACCTTCACCAAGCTGGCTCCGAAGCAGCTCATCGTCGACGAGCTGATCTACCGCGAGCTGCAGGATCGCTACGGTGAGTACTTCACCGGCGCGATGGGTGCCGAGGCCATCCAGAAGCTCATCGAGACCTTCGACATCGACGCCGAGGCCGAGCAGCTGCGCGAGATCATCCGCAGCGGCAAGGGCCAGAAGAAGCTGCGTGCGCTGAAGCGACTCAAGGTCGTCGCGGCGTTCCAGCAGTCCGGCAACTCGCCGATGGGCATGGTCCTCGACGCCGTTCCGGTGATCCCGCCGGAGCTGCGCCCGATGGTTCAGCTCGACGGTGGCCGCTTCGCGACCTCCGACCTGAACGACCTGTACCGCCGTGTCATCAACCGCAACAACCGCCTCAAGCGACTGATCGACCTCGGCGCACCCGAGATCATCGTCAACAACGAGAAGCGGATGCTGCAGGAATCCGTCGACGCGCTGTTCGACAACGGCCGTCGCGGCCGGCCGGTGACCGGTCCGGGCAACCGCCCGCTCAAGTCGCTGTCCGATCTGCTCAAGGGCAAGCAGGGTCGATTCCGTCAGAACCTGCTCGGTAAGCGTGTCGACTACTCGGGCCGTTCGGTCATCGTCGTCGGCCCGCAGCTCAAGCTGCACCAGTGCGGTCTGCCGAAGCTGATGGCGCTCGAGCTGTTCAAGCCGTTCGTGATGAAGCGTCTGGTCGACCTGAACCACGCGCAGAACATCAAGTCCGCCAAGCGCATGGTCGAGCGTCAGCGTCCGCAGGTGTGGGACGTCCTCGAAGAGGTCATCAACGAGCACCCGGTGCTGCTGAACCGTGCACCGACGCTGCACCGCCTCGGCATCCAGGCGTTCGAGCCGCAGCTCGTCGAGGGCAAGGCGATCCAGCTGCACCCGCTGGTGTGTGAGGCCTTCAACGCCGACTTCGACGGTGACCAGATGGCCGTGCACCTGCCGCTGTCCGCGGAGGCGCAGGCCGAGGCCCGCATCCTGATGCTGTCCTCGAACAACATCCTGTCGCCGGCATCGGGTCGTCCGCTCGCCATGCCGCGTCTGGACATGGTCACGGGTCTGTTCCACCTGACCCGGCTCGTCGAGGACGCCGTCGGCGCGTACGCCCCGGCCACGGCCGATCAGCCGGAGCAGGGCGTGTACTCGTCCCCGGCCGAGGCCATCATGGCCGTCGACCGCGGTGCGCTGTCGGTGCAGGCCCCGATCAAGGTGCGTCTGACGCAGCAGCGTCCGCCGCGCGAGATCGAGAACGAGCTGTTCCCCGAGGGCTGGCGGTACGGCGACGCGTGGACCGCGCACACGACTCTCGGTCGCGTGCTGTTCAACGAGCTGCTGCCGGTCAACTACGGCTTCGTCAACGACATCATGCCGAAGAAGCGTCAGGCCGCGATCATCAACGATCTCGCCGAGCGCTACCCGATGATCGTCGTCGCGCAGACGGTCGACAAGCTCAAGGACGCCGGCTTCTACTGGGCGACCCGTTCGGGTGTGACCGTCTCGATGGCGGACGTGCTCGTTCCGCCGGAGAAGAAGGAAATCCTCGAGCGGTACGAGGCGCAGGCCGATCAGCTCGAGCGCAAGTTCGCTCGTGGTGCTCTCTCCAAGGAGGAGCGTCGCGACTCGCTGGTGAAGCTGTGGCAGGAAGCGACCGAAGAGGTCGGTCAGGCCATGGAGGCGCACTACCCGGACGAGAACCCGATCCCGACGATCGTCAAGTCCGGTGCTGCGGGCAACATGACCCAGATCCGCTCGCTCGCGGGCATGAAGGGTCTGGTGACGAACCCGAAGGGCGAGTTCATCCCGCGTCCGATCAAGTCCTCGTTCCGTGAGGGCCTGACCGTTCTCGAGTACTTCATCAACACGCACGGTGCCCGTAAGGGTCTGGCCGATACCGCTCTGCGTACCGCCGACTCGGGTTACCTGACCCGTCGTCTGGTGGACGTCTCGCAGGACGTCATCGTCCGCGAGGTCGACTGCGGCACGCCGCGCGGCATCGAGATGACCATCGCGGAGCCGGAGCGCGACGCCGAGGGCAACGAGACCGGCAAGCTGGTCCGCGACGCCCACATCGAGACGAGCACGTACGCCCGTACGCTCGCCTCCGATGCGGTCGACGCGAACGGCAACGTGATCGTCGAGCGCGGTTCCGACCTGGGCGATCCGGCCATCGAGGCGCTGCTCGAGGCCGGTATCCAGAAGGTCCGTGTCCGTTCGGTGCTGACCTGCGACACCGGTACCGGTGTCTGCGCCACCTGCTACGGCCGCTCGATGGCGACCGGCAAGCTCGTCGACATCGGCGAGGCCGTCGGTATCGTCGCCGCGCAGTCCATCGGTGAGCCGGGTACGCAGCTGACGATGCGTACCTTCCACCAGGGTGGCGTCGGTGAGGACATCACCGGTGGTCTGCCGCGTGTCCAGGAGCTGTTCGAGGCCCGCGTCCCGAAGGGCAAGGCCCCGATCGCCGACGTCTCCGGCCGCATCCGGCTCGAGGACGACGACCGCTTCTACAAGATCACGATCGTGCCGGACGACGGTGGCGACGAGGTCGTGTACGACAAGCTGTCGAAGCGTCAGCGCCTGCACGTCATCCGCAAGGCGAACGGCACCGAGGGTGTCCTCGCCGACGGTGACTACGTGGAGGTCGGTCAGCAGCTCCTCGAGGGTGCTGCCGATCCGCACGAGGTGCTGCGTGTGATGGGTCCCCGCCAGGTGCAGATCCACCTCGTCAACGAGGTCCAGGAGGTGTACCGGAGCCAGGGTGTGTCGATCCACGACAAGCACATCGAGGTCATCGTGCGCCAGATGCTGCGCCGCGTGACGATCATCGATTCGGGCGCGACGGAGTTCCTGCCCGGTTCGCTGGTCGAGCGGAGCGAGTTCGAGGCATCGAACCGCCGGGTCGTGGCCGAGGGCGGCGAGCCCGCTGCCGGTCGCCCCGTGCTCATGGGTATCACGAAGGCGTCGCTGGCCACCGATTCGTGGCTGTCGGCGGCGTCGTTCCAGGAGACCACTCGCGTGCTGACCGACGCGGCGATCAACTGCCGCTCGGACAAGCTGATCGGTCTCAAGGAGAACGTGATCATCGGTAAGCTGATCCCGGCCGGCACCGGCATCAACCGGTACCGGAACATCCAGGTCCAGCCGACCGAGGAGGCCCGCGCGGCCGCGTACGCCATCCCGGCCTACGACGACCAGTACTACTCGCCGGAGGGCTTCGGCCAGAATACCGGCGCCGCGGTCCCGCTCGACGACTACGGTTACTCGAGCGACTACCGGTAGGCAACTACCGTAGACACGCAGGTCCCGCCCCTTTCTCTTCGGGGGCGGGACCTTCGTGTATTCGGCGTACAGGACGCCGCACCCATCCGTGGACGGACTCCGGCGCGAAAACTCCTCGCGCCGGTCGTATCGTGATGGATCGTTCTCAAATTCTCTTGTGCCGCAATGGATTCCGAACGCAGGTCGCGCGCTGCCCGCGCTGCTCGACGGCGCTGGATCCGTGCCGCCGCGTGATCCGGGCCCGTCGGCGGGATTCCCGTAACGCAAAATCCCCGCGATAGTCGAATTTTCGATTATCCGGCCCCGGGTGAGTGGGCTCCGTATCGACAACTTCGAGCCCATAGACAGTTTCCTTGACTGGATCCGCATATTTGTAAACGAATACGACCCCCAGTGGGTATTAATTGTGCTATGTGGAACGCCCGTGCTAGCCTGTGAAAGTCGATCGGGAGGGGTCGGCGAAATTCGATACACCTTGGGGGCACGGTGACTTATCGCATTCGGCTGCTCGGGCAGCTTTCGGCGTCGATATCCGACCGGTTCATGAATTCCTGCGGATCGGTTCTTCGGCATCCGTCGAATTCTCGCTTTTCGTAATTCGGGTTATTTTCGAAGTTTCGATCGACGCGGTATTGCCGGGCTCGCGTGACGTGTGCGAGCGGCGGAAAACAATGCGTCGGCACATCTCGAAACGAACTGCACATTCTCTGTCTGCCGCACTGTAATTGCAGTGCGGTATCGAATCCTGCGCGGATGAAAAATAAGGAGAAGTGGTATGCGTGTCGTCGTCGTGGGCGCCGGATATGCGGGAACCATTGCCGCCAATCGGCTTGCGAAGAGGGTTCCCGATGCCGAAATCACGATTGTGAACGATCGTCCGGAGTTCGTGGAGCGGGTTCGGCTGCACCAGCAGACCGCCGGCACCGGTGGCGCCGCGACGCCACTGTCGTCGATGCTGCGCAAGGGGATTGCGTTCCGTCTCGGAACCGCCGTGAAGATCGGGGGCAACCAGGTCGTGCTCGCCGACGGCGAGCAGCTGGGATTCGACTACGCCGTCATCGCCACCGGCGGATCGGTCCATCCCATTCCCGGGTCGATTCCCGTCGGGACCTGGGAAGGTGCCCGCGCCGCGGAAGGGAGGCTCACCGCTCTGCAGGACGGCGGCGACGTCACGGTCGTCGGCGGGGGATTGACGGGCATCGAAACCGCATCCGAGATCGCACGTTCCCGCAAGGGACTGAAGGTGCGGCTCGTTGCCGACGAGTTCGCAGCGGGCCTGTCCGACGGCGCCCGCCGGAAGGTGCGGAAGTCGCTGGAGAAGGCCGGTGTCGAAATCCTGGCAGACCGGATCGTCGGCATATCCCAGGGACGGGGGCGTGACGTCGTCCGTCTCGCATCGGGTTCCGCGTTCGAGTCGGACGTGACGTTGTGGGCCGTGATCTCCGGTGTGTCGGACTTCGTGGCGCAGAGTGGCCTCGCCGTCGACGAACGGGGCCGGGCGCTGGTCGATCGGTTCCTGCGGAGCGAGGGATCGCCCAACGTCTTCGTCGTGGGGGACTGTGCGGCGGTTCCCGGCGCGCGTCCGTCCTGTGCGACTGCGTCACCGCAAGGTGCGCACACGGCCGACAACCTGCGGCGGATCTCCCGTGGGAAGGATCTCGAGCCGTATTCGATGGGTTACGTCGGCCAGGCTGTCGGCCTGGGTGGGATGAATGCACTCATGCAGCTGGTGCGATCCGACGACAGCCCACGGAATCTGTATTTCTCCGGATTCTTCGCAGCCGTGACGAAGGAGATCGTCAGCCGGTATGCAAAATTCGGATCACGAACCGCGATCTATGTATGGAGAAAGGGTCGAATTTGAGTGGGGGTCTCATCACTGTCGGCCACCTGGAGGATCGGATAAGGGAGCGACTGGGGGATGTCGTTCCGGACGAATTCGAGATCACGGCGGAAACGCGACTGGACGACCTGGGTTTGACGAGCCTGCAGTTCGGCGACCTTCTCATGGAATTGGAAGACGAGCTCGGCTCGGACTTCGACCTCTATCTGGTCGCCGATATCGTCACGGTCGGTGAACTCGCCGACATTCTCGAACAGCAGACGCCCCGGTGGTCTGCGACGGAACGGGCAGGGGAAGTTACCTAATTGAATCCGCGAAACGAAGCGCCGGACAATTTCTGGACGCGAATATTTGTCACCGCAACCGAGTATCGGACCAACCTGAATTTCTGGGAGGGTCGCCAGTATGCGCCCTATTCGCGCGCGGATCTCGTCGCCGCGGCCAGGCGGGTGGCGGGAGAACTCGCCTCGCACGGGGTTCGGAAGGGCGACGTCGTGGCCATCGTGCTCGACAACTCCGCTGCCGCCGTGACGTCGCTGCTGGGCTGCTGGTACCTGGGCGCCTCCGTTGCTTCCCTACCCGAACGGGTGGTCGGAACCGACGCCGAAAGCTACTGCACCCAGATCGAATCCATCGTTGCTCAGATCCGTCCGCCACTCCTTCTCTGCAGCGATCGGGCGCTTGCGGATATCCGGCAGTCGGCCGGCGTTGCGCCGGTCGTGCGCAGCTTCGAGCCTCTGGGATCGGAGCAGGCCGCACTCGCAACGGAACCGGACTTTCCCGGTCTCCACGACCCGGCGTTCGTCCAGTTCTCGTCGGGGAGTACCGGGAATCCGAAGGGCTGTGTGCTCAGTGCTTCGGCCATCGCGCACCAGCTGGACATGATCGCCGAGATGGTCGACTTCGGGCCCCGCACGGTCGGTGTGAACTGGGCGCCGTTCTCGCACGACATGGGGTTCTTCGGCGGTCTGATGAGCGGACTGTGGAACGACGGCGAGGGCTACTACTCGACGACGGCACGATTCCGCCTGTCTCCGCGCACCTGGCTGGAAGATCTCGCCCACTATCGCGCGACGTACACCTCGGCATCGCCGACGGCGCTGCATGTCGCGGCGAAGGTCATGCAGATCCGGAGGAAGCCGTTGCCGGGCGACCTCGCCTCCCTCAGGTGCCTCATGGTGGGCGCGGAACGGATCAGCTGGGAGGTCGTGGCCGACGTGCAGGAATGCCTGGGTCCCTACGGGCTCCGAGCGGACGCGGTACGGCCTGCGTACGGACTCGCGGAAGGCACGCTGGTGGTTACCGCGTCCGAGAACGATCGCGAACCCGGATACTGCAGTGTCGACGCGCTCGAGCTGGCGGAGGGACACGTCCGGTTCGTGCCCGAGAGCGACGAGAACTCGTGCCGGATCGTCAGCTGTGGTGTGCCACTGCCGGGTGTCGAACTGGACGTGCCGGAAGGAGCCGGCCGATTGGCGTCGATCAGGTTCCGATCGCCGTCGGCGGCGACAGGTTACTACTCGAACCGGGAGGCCACGGCCGCCCGCTTCGGCGCCGACGGATTCGTCGACACCGGCGATCTGGGTTTCGTGCACGGCGGCGAGCTGTACCCGGTCGGCCGCGCGGACGACCTGATCTGTATCGGCGGGCGCAACGTGTACGTCAACGCCATCGAGTCGGAGATCGAGGCCACGATCGACGGCTTGCGCAGCGGAAGCACCGCGCTGATCGACTCGACACCGCACGCCGGTGATCGCACGCTGGTCTACATCGCCGAGGTGGGCGGGACGAACATCGACGGCGCCGGTATCGCGCGCGAGATCGCACACACGTGCAGGCGCAGAAGTGCACTCGTCCTCGACAGGGTCGTCCTGGTTCCGCGGCGCACGTTGCCCCGCACGCCGTCCGGCAAGATTCAGCGGCACAAGTGCCGATCGATCGTCGAGCATTCCGGCGGCGCGCACCAGATCATCGAGTCCATCAGCGTTCGCTGATTGCTCTTCCTCTGCTTCACCCGCGCGCGATACGGCGCGCGGGCCTCCTCTGCGATCTAGAGCGAAAGTGGTTGTTACACATGATTGAGCGACCCAAGAACTTGGGATTGATGTTCGAATGGCACGCGGGCAGGTCGAGGCAGCTGACTGTCCATCTCGATCGTCCACTCGATATCGAAGGTCCGGACGGGCCGCTCTTCTACAACGGCCGGGCGCTCGCCGACCTCGTCGCGGAAGCCTCGGGCTGGCTCCGCGCCGCGGGGGTCGGCCGCGGCGACCACGTGGCGGTCGTGAAACCGAATCATTTCGACATGATCGTGCTGGCGGCGGCCGCGGCGCGGATCGGCGCCGTCGCAGCGCTCGTGTCCGCCGCGGACACGCCGCACCACCACGCCGCACTGCTCGACCGGATTCGGCCGGTCGTCTCGATCATCTCGGCGGACGTCCTCGAACGAGCCGCATCCGCCGGGCTCGATCTTCGAGGACACGGCACGACGATCGTGCTCGGTCGCGACGCGGATCCCGCCCGCGCCGACGAACTCGACCTGAAGTCGCTACGGGGAAAGCCCGTTCCGAAGCCCGACCCCGCCCCCGACGACGCGCCGATGTTCATCACCCACACGTCCGGCACGACCGGGGTGCCGAAGCTGGTCGTCCACTCCGCGACGTCCAACCACTACGCGAGCAGGCTCGAGCTGACGCCGTTCCCCGTGATCGTCAATCGCCGGTCGGACACGACCCTGGTATCGATTTCGTTCGCCCACTCCCGCTCGCTCGCATGGATCGGTGCGCAACTCAAGTGGGCTCCGGCGAAGGTGGTCGTGGCGAGCCGGTACGAACCCGAATCCGTGGAGAAGGTGTTCGAGCAGCACCTGCCCACGACCGTCGAGGCGACACCGAACGTCTACCAGCGGTGGAAGGGCCTGGCGGAGAGGCGGCCCGAGCTGTTCGCTCACGTGCGGTTCTACCTCAACACCTTCGACCTCATGCACCCGTCGACCGTCCGGACGTTCCTGAACGCGTCGAGCCGGCGGCTTCCCGTCTGGGCACAATCGTGGGGGCAGAGCGAGGTGGGCCCGATCGCAGGTGCGCTGTACACGCGGTCGATGGTCCGCCGGCGGGGCGTCGCCTCGACGAACAACGTCGGGTGGTCGGTGCCCTGGCTCATCCGGACCCGGGTCGTCGACCCGGAAACGGGAGAACCGGTGAAGCGCGGACGGACCGGAATACTCATGTCGCGCAGTCGATCCCGGTGCATCGACTATCTGGGTGAGACGGATCGGCACGAACTGAAGTCCGCCGGAGAATGGTGGAACACCGGCGATCTCGGATACAAGGATCTGCTGGGCCGGGTCAGGTTCGTCGATCGCGCGGTCGACGAGATTCCCGGGCTGAGCGGTACCGAACTCGAAAGTATCCTGCTCGACCGCATTCCCAACGCGATAGAGGTGGTCGTGCTGGGGGTTTCGGGAAGTGCGCCGCTGCCCGTGCTGAGCCTGGAGGGGGGCTCGATCAGCGACGCGGAATGGCGGGCGGCGACGAAGGGCCTGCCTGCGATGGCCGATCCGGTGGTGATCGCGTGGGAGGACCTCCCGCGGACCTCGACCTGGAAGGTTCGCCGCGGCGCACTCCGGCGGTCGCTGGTGGGGACCGAGCTCGGTGACGGAGTGAGCACGTGGACCTAGAGGCGACCGCGAGGGACGGCCTCGACGACGAGGTGTTCGCGGTTTTCGAAGGTGAGCTCCGGGAGGTCCTGCGCACCGTTCCCTACAACAGTGCCGCGCAGTTCGTCGACATCTTCGGCGACGGGGAACGCAGTCCGCGGCTCGGAGCGGCGTGCGTGTTCCAGACACTGGAGGTCGCGAGGAGGGTGGAGGAACGCACGGGTATTCCCGCTCGTCTGATACCGGACGGTCGGCACCTGGCGGCGATCTTCGAATACGAGGGCGGACTCGTCCTGCTCGATCCCTACCTGCTGCACACGACTCCGATCCATATCGAGGCACGCACTGTACGCGCGGGGTCGGGCCGGGTGGTCTCGACCGCGGCACCCGTGCGCACGGACTCGAGGGGAGTGGTCCGGCCGGGGCGTCTCACCGCGCGCTACCGGACCTACGGCGGCGGCTGGGTCGTTCGCCTGGAGTACTCGAAGTTCAGCCCCACCCGGGGCAGATATCTGCTGTCCAGGCTGTTCACGTTGCGCTCGGAGGACGCGTTCGGCCGGCCCGACGGCCGCCTGCGGGTCGAGGCGCTGCCGCGGGAGTTCCTGACGTCGATCCTGACCGATCCCGAGCAGACCAGCCTGTCCATCCGGGCACTGGACGATTCGCTGGAACACACCTCCGAGGTCATCCTTCCGCTGCACGGCTATGCAGGGCGAAACTTCTCGGCCGGCGACCTCTGGCTGCGGGACAGTGCGGGTGTGGCGTACCCGCCCGCGGATCCGGCCGCAGCGCCGGTGTGGGACGAACTGGTCGCCTCGACGGGGCTCGCTTCCACCGACCTTGTCGATCACCTGCTGTGTGCCGCCGACATCTATCGGAGCGTCGCCGACCCCGACGGCGACGTCCAACCCTATTCGTTCGAGAGTGAGTGACGATGAGCAAGTTTCGGACGGTGTTCGTCGCCGGCACCATGCAGGGCGCGACTCCGGGATTCGCGATCCGGGATCAGAGCTATCGAGACGACATCGGTGACATCCTGCGTGCCTACAACCCCGGCATCGAGTGCTTCGACCCGCACCAGGCGATGCAGAGTTTCATCGCGTCGATAGGGATGCCGCTGGCCGTCGGTTACCAGAAGCTCGCCGAGACGGCGGTTGTCGACGAGGCGGAACTCGACAGCGAAGTGAGCCTGATCCGGGAGAAGTTCCGGGAATTGACGGCCTACGCCGGCAAGTGCGACCTGTTGGTCGCCTTCCTGCCGGGCGGTGTGCCGAGCATGGGTACCGCGATGGAGATGTATTCCGCGCATTGCGGCGGCGGCGTCGTCGCCAGCATCACCGACATGCGGCAGAACCTGGCGGTGCTGTCCACCTCCGAGGTGATCGTTCCCGATCTTCCTGCGTTCGAGAGCTGGCTCGCGACAAAGGGTTGAGCCGGTGGGCAACGCAGTGTGGTGCGAAGCGAACGATTCCGTGAGGCAGGGACCCGAGTGATCAAGATGGCAACGCGCACTGCGATCGCCGCGCCGCGGCTGCTCCTGGGCATCTGGATCGCCGTGGTGGCGATGTTGGGTGTGTTCGGCGCCGGGGTGACCTCGCACCTCGGCGCGGGAGGGTTCGTCGCTGCGACCGCCGAATCCTCCGTCGCTGCACAGCAACTCGAAGAAGTCTTCGACCGCGGTGGGATGACACTGGTCTTTTCGGTGAAGGCCCGGGACGGGGCGGATTCGTCGGCGGCCCGCGATGCCGGTACCCGAATCGCGGAGGGGCTCGCCGGTGATCCGCGGGTGACATCGGTCGTGTCGTTGTGGGGTGACCCCGAACTGGCGATCGCGCTGCGCAGTACGGACGGCTCGACGGGATTGGTGGTCGCCGGTGTGCGGGGCGGTGACAACGACGGTGCGGCCAACTCTCGGGCACTCGCGGACGAGTACGGCGGTTCCACCGGGGACGTGGAGGTCGATGTCGCGGGCGAGGGGATGGTCTACGACTGGATGTCCACCCAGTTGGAGAAGGACCTGCGGCTCGCGGAGTCGATCGCGGTGCCGATCACGTTCGTCGTGCTGGTGTTCGTGTTCGGCAGTGTGGTGTCGGCGTTGATACCGGTCGCGGTCGGGGTGGCGACGATCGTCGCCACGGCAGGCATCCTCAGAGCGCTCACGCTGGTGACCGACGTGTCGATCTTCGCGCTCAATCTCGCCGCATCGTTGAGTCTGGCACTCGCGATCGACTACAGCCTGCTCATCGTCAACCGGTACAGACACGAACGTGCCGCCGGATTCGGCAGTGCCGACGCGTTGGTCCGGACGATGAGCACGGCCGGGCGGACGGTGTTGTTCTCGGGCCTGATCGTGGGACTCAGCCTGTCCGCAATGGCCTTGTTCCCGCTGTACTTCATGCGGTCCTTCGCGTACGCCGGGGTCGCCGTGGTCGCCTTCGCCGTTCTGGTGACGATGACCGTCACCCCGGCGATCGTGTCCGTCCTCGGTGATCGTCTGGAGATGTTCGCGGTGCAGAAGAGCGCGCGGCAGGCCGCCGCCGAACGGCCCGTCGAGCGGACGGGGTGGTATCGGCTCACGCACCGCGTGATGCGGAATTCGGCGGTGGTGGCTGCGTCGCTCGTCGTGTTGCTGCTCGCCGTCGGCGCGCCGATCCTCGGAATCCGCCTCGGGTATCCCGACGAACGGGTCCTGGCGGAGGATGCGCCGCCGCGCCGGGCCGCAGAGCAACTGAGCGCGGACTTCACCCAGAGTGCTCTCGCGCAGACGCAGATCGTTCTGCCCGAAGGGGCGTCCGTGCGGTCGGAGTTGAATACCTATGCCGCCGAACTGTCCTCGGTCGACGGAGTTGCGGCAGTACTGGCGCCGGACGGCACCTACGTCGACGGGGTCGCGATTGCGAACGGCGATCCGGGTGCTGTCGCGGGCCGGGCGGCGATGATGACGATCGCCACCTCGTCCGACGCACGGGACGACCTCGCGACGATGCTGGCCGATCTGCGCGCCGTGCCGGCCCCCGCCGAGACGCTGTTCCACAGCAAGGAGCAGCACGACCGGGATGCGGTCGACGGGATCATGGGCACACTCCCGTGGGCGCTCGGACTGATCGCGCTGACGACGTCGGTCGTCCTGTTCGTGCTCACCGGGAGCCTCCTGCTTCCGATCAAGGCACTCGTGATGAACCTTCTCTCGCTTTCGGCGGTATTCGGGTTCCTCGTCTGGGTCTTCCAGGACGGCAACCTGGGCGGACTGGGTGCCACGGGCACCGGCTTCCTGGTGGCCATCGTCCCGGTGCTGATGTTCTGCGTCGCGTTCGGGTTGTCGATGGACTACGAGGTCTTCCTCCTCGATCGGATCAGGGAGTTCTGGATGGCTTCGGACCGCACCCGCCGATCCAACGAGGAGGCAGTGGCCCGCGGACTCGCCCACACCGGCCGGGTGGTCACGGCCGCAGCGTTGCTCATGGCGATCGTCTTCGCCGCGCTCGGCACGTCGTCGGTGGCGTTGATGCGCATGTTCGGGGTCGGGATGGCGCTCGCGGTCGTCCTGGACGCCACGGTGGTCCGGGTTCTGCTGGTGCCGTCGTTCATGAAGCTGATGGGGCGGCTCAACTGGTGGGCGCCGCCGCCGCTCGCGCGGTTCCACGCGAAGATCCAGGGCTGGAGCCACCCGGAGACCGGCGACCCCGGCGCCGGTATGTCCGGGGGCGTGGCGTCGAGTGGCGACGGGGCAGTGGCAAAGGTGCCCTGACAGAAGGTTTTCCGGGAGGAAATCAGCGGGGGATGTGGAAGTCCGTGAGCTCGGCGCGGCCGGCCTCGAGTTCGTGCCAGGCTCCGCGGACGGTCAGCACCACGACGGCGGACGTGGGGAACTTCTCGGCGAGCTGGTGGGCCGCCTCGCTCTCGTGATCGGGAGCGAGCAGCAGTGCCGTCTGCGACAGGGTCGGTTCGTGGCCGACGACGAGCAGGGTCGCCACGTCGTCGTCGACGGTGCGGACGGCGTCGATGAGGATGTCCGGGGACGTCTCGTACAGATCGTCCCGGAAGTCGACCGGCGCCTCGATCGCCGCTTCGGCCAGCGTCTTGCGGGTACGCACCGCGGTGGAGCACAGCACTGCGTCGATCGGCGGCTGGTGTGCCCGGAGCCACCGGCCGGCGAGTCCGGCTTCACGCCGTCCGCGCGGGGCCAGGGGGCGCTCGTGGTCGGCGACGCCTTCCGGGTACGCGGACTTGCCGTGTCGCAGCAGGATGAGGGTGCGCGTCATGCGTCCCACCGTAGGTGCTCCGACCCGTTGCCGGACGGAGCGGCGATATCGGATCTGCCGGGTGTCGGCACCGTCGCCCCCGCGGGCTTCGTGACCGTCGCCCCCGCGGGCTTCGTGACCGTTGCCCCCGCGGCCTTTGTGACCGTCGCCCGCGCGACCCTGGCGACGGCCCGGACCTCGTCGCCGACGGTGAACCACAATGAGAGCGCGTCGTCCTCGTGGCGGGTGCGGATGGTCAGCTCGTCGCCGGCGACGACGGGCCGCAGGTGTTCGACGACCGCCCGGTACGGACCGTCCTGCAGGTCGCTGCGCTCGGCGAGGTGTTCCTCGACGCCGTGCCAGTAGGTCGCGTTGTTGACGTGGTCGAACGGGTCGATGTCGGTGACGCGCAGCGGAAACGGCGCCGCGTGGTCGGTGCCGCCGGCGTCGGGGGAGAGCCACGCGCGCCACCGGAGCCGGGTGTCGTGGGCGTACCGCGCCATGTGCTCGAACAGCGGGTCGCTGATGCGGGTGGGGGCCCCGCTGGTCGGGCTGATGTCGATCCAGAATCCCGCGGTGTCGATCAGAGCTCCCTCGCCGTCGGGCTCGATCTCGTCCATCCGCACCCGGACATTGGCCCATCGGGTGGACAGCGCGTCGCACCACCGGCGCAGCCGCAGGTGTTGCGGGTACCGCGCGGGGCGGTGCACATCGATGACGGTGCGCCGGACGATCCAGAGGGGATCGGTGCCGATCGCGTCGACGGCGGCGAGGTTGTCGGTGCCGATGTCCTGAAGGTACCGGGCGATGCCGTCGAGCCGCAGCCGCTGGTTGTTGTCGACGTCGCCGGTGCGGACGGTGCGTTCCGTGGTGTAGGGCGACGCGTCCGCGGGTAGATCGCTCAGCGGTTGTGTCGCCAACGGTGTGGCAGTCGTGTCGGTCCCCATCCGCAACCCCCTTGCGTTCGTGGATCGCCCGATTCTCGCAGGAGCGGACGTCGTGCGCAGTGTGTCTTGCGGTGTTCGCGGCGGGGCGACTACAGTTGCATTTAACTGTTACGCAGTGTCACACAAAATTCGGCGGCCCGGCCGCCCGGCTCCCGAGGACCCAGACCATGGCCTACGTGATCACCCAGACGTGCTGCAACGACGCCAGCTGCGTGGCCGTCTGCCCGGTCAACTGCATCCACCCGACCCCCGAGGAACGGGAATTCGCGACCGCCGAGATGCTGCACATCGACCCGCAGGCCTGCATCGACTGCGGGGCCTGCGCCGATGCGTGCCCGGTCGAGGCGATCTTCCCGGAGGACACCCTCACCCCGGAACAGGCCCGGTTCACCGAACTGAACGCCGCCTACTACACCGCGCACCCGACGCCCGACGGCTGGATTCCGCTCACCCCCAGCCCGGCGCCGCCCCGCGATCGCGGCACGTTGCGGGTTGCGATCGTGGGGGCAGGGCCCGCCGCCTGCTACGCCGCGCAGGAGCTGCTCGAACGATCCGACGTCGAGGTCGAGATGTTCGACCGGCTGCCGACACCCTTCGGCCTCGTCCGCGCCGGCGTCGCACCGGATCATCCCGGCACCAAGACGGTCACCGAGTCGTTCGAGCGGTCGTTCCGGCGCGAGGCGTTCGGGCTGCACCTCGACGTCGAGATCGGCCGCGACCTCACCCACTCCGATCTGCTCGCGCACCACCACGCCGTGATCTACGCCGTCGGTGCCTCCGCCGACCGGCACCTCGGCATTCCCGGTGAGGACCTCGCCGGTAGCCACGCCGCCACCGAGTTCGTCGGGTGGTACAACGGGCACCCCGACTACGCGGACCGCACCTTCGACCTCAGCGGAACCACCGTGGTGGTCGTCGGAAACGGCAACGTGGCGATCGACGTCGCACGGATCCTCACGATGGACGTCGACGAGCTGGCCCGCACCGACATCGCCGATCACGCGCTGGAGGCCCTGCGCCGCAGCAACATCCGCGAGGTCGTGCTGCTGGGCCGGCGTGGTCCGGCCCAGGCCGCCTACAGCAACCCCGAGTTCCTGGCGCTGCGCGACCTGCACGGCGTCGACGTCGTCGTCGACGAGTCCGAGCTGGAACTCGATCCGGTCAGCGCGCGGATCGCCGACGCCGATCCCGCCGTCGAGCTGCGCATGCGTCTCGCGCGCGAGTACGCGCAGACCCCGCCGCTGCCCGGCCGCAAGCGCATCGTCTTCCGGTACCTGACCTCGCCCACCGAACTGCTCGGCGACGACCGCGTCACCGGTGTCCGGCTCGTGCGCAACGAGCTGATCGCAGGGGAGAACGGCACGCTCGTGGCCCGGCCCACCGGCGACCACGAGGATCTGCCTGCGCAGCTGGTGCTGCGGTCGATCGGGTACCGGGGCGTGCCGGTGCCCGGCGTGCCGTTCGACGAGCGTCGCGGCGTCGTCCCGAACACCGGCGGCCGCGTCGAGGACGGCGTGTACGTCACCGGATGGATCAAACGCGGCCCGAGCGGGGTCATCGGCACCAACAAGGCCTGTGCGAAGGAGACGGTCGCGGCACTGCTCGCCGACTTCGACGCCGGCCGGTTGCCCGCACCGGCCGCGGGACGTCGCGAGCTGACGCGCCTGCTCGCCTCGCGCCGCCCGAACCGGGTGGATCTGCGTGGCTGGCAGGCGATCGACGACGCCGAGCGCACCGCCGGCCGGGCGCACGGCCGCCCGCGGGTCAAGATCACCGATCGCGCCCGGCTCGTCGAGATCGGTGCCCGCCGCGGACCCGCCCGGCTGCTCCGTCGCCTGGTCCCGATGTGACGTAGGTCGCCCCGGCGCCGCTTTCGGGCCGTCTGACCAGCGAAAATGCCGCGCCACGAAAATTAAGTCACTTGGGAAGCGTCGGCGGAACTCGTTACGATCGCGGAACATCGGCACCGCGACTTCGCTGATGAGTCATCACGCGCTTCTCCGACGTCGTCCTCGGCGCGGGTTGGCGTGCACTGTGCCACCTGCGACCCAGGAGAAACACCCATGACACCCCCATCCGAGGGTTCCAACGTCGCCGCGTCCGACGGCAAACTCGACGCTGCCGTACTGAAGATCGCCTCCGTGGTGGTCCTCGGTGCCATCATGTCCATCCTCGACGTCACCGTCGTGTCCGTCGCCCTGCCGACGTTCATGCAGGAATTCCAGGCCAGCTACGCCACCGTCGCCTGGACGATGACCGGCTACACGCTGGCGCTGGCCAGCGTCATCCCGCTGACCGGCTGGGCAGCCGACCGGTTCGGCTCGAAGCGGCTGTACCTGACCGCGCTCGTGCTGTTCGTCGCGGGCTCCGTGCTCTGCAGCATGGCGTGGGACATCACCTCGCTCATCGCGTTCCGCGTGGTGCAGGGTCTCGGCGGCGGCATGCTCATGCCACTCGGCATGACGATCATGACCCGTGCCGCCGGCCCGCATCGCGTCGGCCGCGTCATGGCAGTGCTCGGCATCCCGATGCTGCTCGGCCCCATCGGCGGCCCCATCCTCGGCGGCTGGCTGATCGAGTCCGCGAGCTGGCACTGGATCTTCCTCATCAACCTGCCGATCGGCATCGTCGCGCTGATCACCGCCTTCGTCGTGCTGCCCAAGGACGAGCCCAGCGAATCCGAGTCGTTCGACTTCGTCGGCATGCTGCTGCTGTCGCCAGGCCTGGCGCTGTTCCTGTTCGGCGTCTCGTCGATTCCCGAAGTCGGGACCGTCGCGTCTCCGCGCGTGCTGATCAACGGCATCATCGGTGTGATCCTGATCGCGGCGTTCGTGTTCCACGCGCTGCGCGCGAAGAACCCGCTGGTGGATCTGCGTCTGTTCCGCAACCGTCAGCTCACCTTCGCGGTGCTCACCATGTCGGTGTTCGCCATCGGCTTCTTCGGCGCGGGTCTGCTGTTCCCCAGCTACTTCCTCCAGGTGCGGGGTGAGACCACGCTGTCCGCCGGTCTGCTGCTCGCACCGCAGGGCATCGGCGCGATGCTCACGATGCCGATCGCCGGTCAGCTCGTGGACCGGATCGGCCCCGGCAAGATCGTCCTGGTCGGTCTGACCCTGATCGGCATCGGCATGTCGGTGTTCACGCAGGTCGGTGTCGACACCTCCTACGTGCTGCTCCTCGGCGCCCTGTTCGTGATGGGTATGGGTATGGGGTGCACCATGATGCCGACGATGACCGCGGCACTGCAGACCCTCACCGACCACAGCATCGCGCGAGGATCGACGCTGATGAACATCGTGCAGCAGGTCGCCGGTTCGATCGGCACGGCCACCATGTCGGTGATCCTCACCAACCAGATGGCCGCTCCCGCCGGTGCCCCCGAGGGCGCCGCGACCCCCGACGCCGACATGGTCGCGCAACTTCCGCCCGAGGTGCAGCAGTCGATCCTGTCCTCGCTCGCCGACGCATTCGGAACCACCTTCCTCGTCGCGACGTGCGTCATGGTGCTCGCACTGATCCCGGCCGCGTTCCTGCCGCGCAAGCGTTCGGAGCACGCCGACCAGGCAGCGCCGGTCGTCGTGCACTGACACCGCACATCCACACCGCCGGGCGCGGGCAGTGACGCAGGTCGCTGCCCGCGCCCGGCGTCGTCGATAGGCTTTCCGGCGCACATCACGGCGACCGGAACGGAAACGCGCATGAACACCGAACACCGCGGCAGTGGTGCCGTCGGGGGAGCATCGGAGACACGAGCCACGACACCGACCACACTGCCGCGACCGACCACACTGCCGCGCCGAGCCCTGCTCGGCGGTGCCGGGGCCGTCGCGGCGACCGCGGCGCTCACGGCGTGCGGCGCCTCGGCCGGCGCGGGTGCCGGCGCGGGGTCGGCGGACGGGGAACTCGTCGCGACGACGACCGCGCCGCCCGGACCGGACGCGGAGGTCGTCGCCGCGGTCTCGGACGTGCCCGTCGGCGGAGCCGTGATGATCGAAGGCAAGCGTCTGGTCGTGTCCCAGCCGGTCGCCGGCGACTTCCGTGCGTTCGTCGCGATCTGCACCCACACCGGCTGCAACATCAGCGGCGTCGAAGGTGACGAGATCGTGTGCAACTGCCACGGAAGCCGTTTCCGGCTCGACGGCACGGTCGCACAGGGTCCGGCGAAGAAGCCCCTGAAGACGCGCCCCGTCGAGGCGCGCGGCACCGATCTCGTCGTCGGCTGAACCGGGGCCGTCGTCTCCCGGTCGGAGTAGATTCCGACGCAGACGATCGGAGTACCCATGGATCCCGAACGGTTCGCCGTCGACCGCCGCACGGTGCTGATCGGCGCCGGGATCGTCGCCGCTGCGGCCACCGCAGCGTGCGGG
>Ga0182742_1000879_pt1 | contig 42752 bp, 31 predicted proteins | sample eDN5th37CBELigMG_FD_128880 | JGI IMG/M metagenome (GOLD analysis project Ga0182742, IMG submission 128880) | Enriched Miracle-Growth compost microbial communities from Emeryville, California, USA - eDNA 5th pass 37_C BE-Lig MG (version 2)... ... | reverse complement strand
CAGGTACGCGCGACGCTGACCGGCCAGCGACGGAATCACCCTGCTGGCGCTGCCGAGCGCCCGCTGACCATGACACTGAGCGCAGTGACTCGCATACAAGGTCGCGCCCCGCTCCGTGTTCTGGTCCAGCTGCAGAGCATTACGAACCTTCTCATCGACGCTCTCCGGCGATGCGAAAGCAGTGCCCGACGTGAGCACGGCGACCAATGCCGCGGCGACCACAATTCGTAGAGGGGGCATGCGAGAGTCGGTGGCCACGGAAGCTGCACTCCTTGAAGCGCGACGGCGTGAGACGGTTTGAGTGTCGAACATAGGACCGCTAGCCTACCATGCGCGGAACGCCGTAATAGTTACGTGGACCCACCGACCTGGCTGGGCGGTACAGTAGCGGCGCGTCCATGCCCGAGACGGATATGAACGACAGCGCTGACGATAACGCAGGCGTCCTCGAATCGCTGAGCAGCGACGAGGCGGCGCGACGGTTGAGTGCAGACGGCCGGAACGAATTGCCTGGCCAGGGACCGCGCAGCCTGGTCGGCATCGTCCGCGAAGTGCTCACTGAACCGATGTTTCTGCTGCTCATCGCAGCCGCCTCGATCTACATCGTGCTCGGCGATGTGCGCGAGGCCATCATTCTTGCGGCGTCGATCGTCGTGGTCATCGCCATCACCGTCCTGCAGGAGCGTCGCACGGAGCGAGCCCTGACCAGATTGCGCGATCTCTCCAGTCCCCGAGCCCTGGTCATTCGTGACGGCGTCGAGCGACGCATCGCCGGCCGCGACGTGGTCGTCGGAGACCTCGTGCTGTTACGTGAAGGCGATCGCGTGCCCGCGGACGGAATGATTCTCGAAGCCACCGCGCTCAGCGTCGATGAATCCATTCTCACCGGCGAGTCGCTGCCCGTCGAGAAAACCCGAGCGCAGAATGCCGAACACGGACGAGTGTACTCCGGCAGCCTGGTCGTCCAAGGTTTCGGCAGCGCTCGCATCACCGCGACCGGCGCTCGCACCGAGATGGGAAAGATCGGTGGCGTGCTGAAAACGCTGCAAGCCGAAAAGACTGCGCTGTTCGGTGAAGTGAATCGATTGGTGCGATGGGTCGCCAGCGGCGCGTTGTTGCTTTGTGCAGCGATCGCAGTGATCTACGGACTGTCGCGCACCGACTGGCTCGGCGGCGTGCTCGCAGGAATCACGCTCGCGATGAGTGTGCTGCCCGAAGAATTTCCGCTCGTGCTCACCGTGTTCCTGGCGATGGGAGCCTGGCGCATTTCGCGCGTCGGTGTGCTGACGCGCCGCATGCCAGCGCTCGAGTCCATCGGAGCAGCGACGATCCTCGCCGTCGATAAGACCGGCACGCTCACCGAAAACCGGATGCGCGTGATCGCGATCGAAACACGCACGGACCGCATTGAAATGCGGACGGGCATCGCGCTCACCGACGACGCTCGCCAGGTCTTGGGGATCGCACTCGCCGCCAGCGAGCGCGATCCCTTCGATCCCATGGAACGAGCGATCCATCAATCGGCCCGGAGCTTCGCACCGACAGCGGTCGAACAACTCCAGGGAATGGAACTGATCCGTGAATACGATCTCACGCCGGAGTTGCTTGCAGTCACTCACGTCTGGCAAGGCGCAGGCGCCGGGCAGGCGTATGTCGCCGTCAAGGGCGCGCCGGAAACGGTGATGGAGCTATGCCATCTGGACGCTGCCCTGCGCACGGAACTCATGAATCGCGTGAATGCCAATGCACAGCAGGGGCTGCGCATCCTTGGCGTTGCTCGAGCAATGGCGCCTCACGACGCATTACCCGACAGCCCACGAACGTTCGAGCTGCAGTTCCTGGGGTTCGTCTGCCTGGCCGATCCGTTGCGCAGCGATGTGCCGCCGGCGCTGGCCGAATGCAAGCAAGCGGGCATCCGCGTCGTGATGATCACGGGCGATCATCCCGGCACTGCGATTGCCATTGCCAGCCAGGCTGGATTCGATATCGCAGGCGGCGTGCTGACCGGCGCCGAGGTGGCATCGCTGGATGATGAAACATTGCGGCAGCGGGCTCGCAACGTGAATATCTATGCGCGCTCCAAACCCGAGCACAAACTCCGACTCGTACAAGCCTTCAAAGCCGATGACAACGAAGTGGTGATGACCGGGGACGGCGTCAACGACGCACCGGCGCTGAAAGCCGCACACGTCGGCGTGGCGATGGGAGGCCGTGGCACCGATGTAGCGCGGGAAGCGGCCTCGCTCGTGCTCGTCAATGACGACTTCAAGTCGCTGGTCGCCGCCGTACGCCTCGGCCGGCGCATCTACACGAACATCCGGCACGCGATGAGCTACATCGTCTCGGTGCACATCCCCATCGCCGGCATGGGTCTGCTGCCGGTGCTGTTCGGCTGGCCCCTGTTGTTATTTCCGGTGCACGTGCTGTTTCTGGAATTCGTGATCGACCCGGCGTGCGCCTTCGTGTTCGAAGCCGACCCCGAAGCAGACGATGTCATGCAACGTCCGCCCCGCCCGCGAGAGGAGCCGCTGTTTTCCTATGACATGCTCAAGCGAAGCGTCGGGCTGGGTGCATGTGTGATGATCTGGACCGTCTGCGTGTACGGATGGGCGCTGCAGTCGCTCGCCGACCCGAACGCGCGAGCGCTGGCATTCATCACTCTGGTATTCGGCAATGTGGCGCTGATCTTCGTCAGCCGCTCACGCAGCGGCAACGTACGAACCATCGCAAGACGCCACAACAATCTGTTCTGGATCATGGCGACAGCCGCGTGCATCGCGCTGGCGCTCGTCATCTATATCCCCGCGATCGCGGCAGTGTTTCGATTCACGCCGCCTCAATGGGAAATCGCCGCGACGGTGGCCGTTGTCACCGTCGCACTGGTGCTCGTTGCTGGCCGCTGGTTGCGCTTCAGCCCGAAGCGTAGCTCACCGGCCGATGCTGGGTGAGATCCAGGAACGCTCCACTTCCGGCATGTCGTGAGCGAGCCTGTCGCGGCGGAAAGCGATTCAACGCTTCACTCACCCGGCGCGGTGTGCCCAGATCGCTCCATCCGCACGGCGGCACGGTGAGAACGCGAAGCAGTTCCGGCGAGCGCTCCAGAATGTCGCGAGAGAAATCCAGACACGGTGCGCGATCATACAAGTCGGCAAGCTCAGCACTCCGCGCAGGCGTGCCCGGTGAGCGGAGGATGTTCCACAACCTCGCCGTAAGCTCGGGGCAGCGCCGCTCGAAGGCGCGCAATAACGTTTTGCCATGCGCGGCGAAGATAAATGAGTTCCACACGCCGCCACGGGCGATCAGCGCATGCGCCACTGCCGCGCTGGGCTTCTCCACGAACTCACAAACCGATCGCAGTTCATCGGTGTCACCGGAATCGGAGACGATGTAGCCGAGCTCCGGGTCCGCCTCCTCGGGCGAGATCCCCAGCATGACGATGTGCTCGGGCTGGTAGCCGATCTGGTCCATCGCGTCACGCAGACTGGTACCGAGCACCGACTCCTCGCGAACGAAGTGGTCCGAAGGCAGCACCACCAGGTCCGCGTCCGGATCGCGCTGAAGAATCTGCAGCAATGGCAACAGGATGCCGACGGCCGTGCCGCGGTTGTGCGGCTGACGAATCAGGTTCGCGCTCGGAATGTGCAGGTCCATGGCCTGCCACCACAGCCGGTGATGCTCGGACACCACGGCGCAGGTATGCGCCGGCGACGCTACGATCTGCGCCCGGCGCAAGGCATCGTGCAGCAGCGACGCGTCACCGCCAAACGAACAGAACTGCTTCGGTATCGCGATGCCTGAGGACGTCGTCGTGAGCGACTGCAAACGACTGCCCTCTCCGCCGGCAAGAATGAGGGCCCATCGATGGCCCACCTGCGATGAGATTCCCGAAAGATGCTGTTCGCGAGGCATGGCGAAAAATCCTCCGCGCGTTCGAGTGCTGGGCGCATAGCCTCTCATTGTCATATTGCGGAAACACCTGGGACTCGCACCGGGCAACTACGTAATTAGACGGAGACAGCGAAGGTCAACACCCTGCAATGAGCATCGAGACCATCGCGCTCTCACGGCGGCGATAACATTTGTTACTCGATCGCTGGCCGAGAAGATCATTTCGAAAGTGCACCGCTGCCTGGTGAGCTCGAGCAGCCGAGAGGCAAACCGGCGCAAGGCAGATTCATTCCAAACAAGCGAGCGGACCTTTGCAGTCCGCCATCGTCAAGCGCCGCCTCGATTCTCTTCTCCCCCACTCATAAGCAGAAGCGCTGCCCGGCATACGGGATTTTAATCCCTCCAAAACAACAACTTGGTGGCGTCACTTTATCGGCCAAATTGTTGACAATTTCATTGGCAGTTCCTAGTCTGCCGGACATACCACAAACAGCCCGGCACGAGCCGGGCATGGCACTCGGACAGCAAGGGGGATCCATGCGACGACGTCCAGCTTTACTCGGCGCCTGTGCAATGGTCGCGGTGACCACCGCAACGGCACAGCAAACCGATAGCGAACAGGTCATGGAGCAGGTGGTCGTCACGGGCACGAGCATTCGTGGCGTCGCGAGTGCCGGCGCACCGGTGATCGCGCTGGATCGCGAGGCGCTCGCCGCCACGGGTCTGGCAACCAGCAGCGATCTGGCTCGCGCCCTGCCCCAGGTGCTGAATCTCGGCGCCGATGAGAGCCGCCTCGGCGGTGCTCAGGATGGCGCTGCGAACGCCACCCGCGTCTCGGGCATCAACCTTCGCGGCATTGGCAACGAAGCCACACTGCTGCTGATCAACGGCCGGCGTCTCGCGCCTGCCGGCGTCATCAAATCGCTCTACGATCCCAACGTCATCGCCTCGGCGGCGATCGAGCGGCTGGAGGTGGTGGTCGACGGCGCCTCCGCCATCTACGGCTCGGACGCGGTCGCCGGCGTCGTCAACATCATCACTCGCAAGGACTTCCAGGGCGCCGAGACGATGGCGCGATATGGCGTCGCCGACGGCACCAGTCAGAAAATCATCAGCCAGAACTTCGGTTTCACCTGGGACTCGGGCAGCGTGTTCGCCGCGTACGAGCACAACGAACGCGATCATCTCTCGGGCGCCGATCGCGACTTTGCAACGAACGATCGTCGCGCACGCGGCGGCTCCGATGCACGCCCGACGCTGGCCTCACCTGGAAACATCGTGGTCGGTACGACGCGCTATCCGCTGCCCGCCGGTCCTGGTACGGGCCTCGACCCCACGCAGCTGACGGCAGGCGCCGGGAATCGTTTCGACGAAGGCTCGTTCGCCGATCTGCTGCCGAATCAGGAACGCGACAGTTTCTTCCTGGATGTGCGCCAGGAGTTCGGCAGGCTGGATCTGTGGTACCAGGGCTGGCTCTCGGAGCGCGAGTTCGACGAGCGCGTCGCCCCGGCCTCGGGCCAGCTGCGTGTGCCCAATACAAACGCCTTCTTCACCGCCCCGGCCGCGCTCGGCTCACCGGCATTCGTCAACGTCGAGTATCGATTCCTCGCCGAAGACGCCGACCCTCGCCTGTCCGGCTATGAAAATGCCATGCAAAATGCAATCGGCGCGGGCTACGATCTGGGCGGCGACTGGCGCATCGAAGGTTATGCAAACTTCAGCGAGAACCGCGGCTTTCAACGGCGAGGCGCAATCACCAACGGTGCGGCATTGACGGCGGCCCTGGCGAGCAGCGATCCGGCGACCGCGTTCAATCCGTTCGGTGACGGCACCTTCAACGTCACCAACAATCCTGCATTGGTCGATGTGATCATCGCCAACCGGGACACCCGCGCCACCAGCGAAGCGCGCAACCTGGCCTTGAAAGCCGACGGTCCGCTGTTCTCACTGCCTGGCGGCGATGTGCGAGTGGCGCTGGGAATGGAGCGGCACGACAACGAGTTCCGCCAACGCCTGGACGCCAACAACGTGCTCGCCTCCGGCGCCGTCACGACCAAGAACGTCCAGAATCGGCGCCACAACACGTCTTTCTTCGGCGAAGTGTTCGTGCCCGTGGTGAGCGAGGAACAGTCGATCCCCGGCATCCAGAGCCTGAGCGTGTCGGTGGCCGCACGGCGGGAAGAATATTCCGACTTCGGCTCGACGACCGACCCGAAGGTTGGCGTGATCTGGCGCCCACTCTCATCGCTGACGGCGCGTGCAACCTATGGCACCTCCTTCCGCGCTCCCTCGCTCGTCGACACCAGCGAACAGATCCACAACATCTTCATTCAGAACCTGACCGATCCCGCCGGGCCGGGCGGCATCACTCGCGGCATCTATCACAACGGCGGTCGCGCCACTCTGAAACCTGAGGAAGCGACGACCTGGTCGGTGGGTCTGGACTGGGCGCCCATGGGCGCATTGCAAGGATTGACCGCCTCGCTCACCTACTATGACGTCGACTACACCGATCGCATCGACGTCGTGTTGAACACCGCGCTCACGAATGCCTCCGTCTACGGTCCGTTCGTGATTCGCCGCCCGGCGGCGAGCGATGCGGCGGCCACCGCGGCCTTCAATGCGCTGGTGCAATCGTTCCTGAGCGATCCCGATCTGCAAAGCCCCGCGGAACCCGTCGCGAACATCAACGCCATCGTCGATGGCCGCCGCGCGAATCTGGGCAGCATGAAGCAGCAAGGCATCGACTTGAACCTCGGCTACAGCTTCACTACATCGTTCGGCGATTGGCGCGTGGGCTTCGATGCAGCGAAGATTCTGGACCTCACCCGATCGACCGCTCCCGGCCTGCCCTTCGTCGATGTGCTCGACACGTACAGCAATCCAGTGGACTTGCGCGCGCGTGCTTCTCTCGGCTGGCGCTTGAACGGCTGGTCGGTCAACACCTATCTGAACTACGTCGACAACTATCGCAATACGGCGATCTCGCCGAATGTGGACGTGGACAGCTACAAGACCCTCGATGCCGCAATCGTCTACGACTTCGGCGAAGAGCGTGGCGCGCTCAGCGGCGTGAGCCTGTCGGTCAACGGCCAGAACATCCTCGATGAGGACCCGCCGGTGGTGTTGAACGGCATCGTCTCGTGGGACAACCAGAATGTCTCGCCGCTCGGACGTTTTGTTTCCTTCGTGCTCACGAAACGCTGGTGATCATGCGAGCATCGTCAACGCATCGCGCCGCATGGGCAGTCTCTCTCCTGTTGCTGCCCATGCATTGGACGCACGCGACTGAAGCGAAGGAGTCGCGGCCGGGCGTCTACCGGGGTTACTCGGAGGCGCGCTTCAGCGAATGGCAGAAGACGTCTCGATACGTCACGATGTCCGACGGCGTGAAACTCGCCGTCGACATCTATCGTCCGGCCGTGAAAGGTCGTGCGGTCGATGAGAAATTTCCGGTCGTCTGGATCCATACGCCGTATCGTCGCGCCTACACGGACACCAACGGCAAGCTGATCAATCCTCTCGAGCAGTTGCACCTCATGCCGTTGTTGAACCATGGCTATGTAGTCGCTGCCGTGGATACCCGGGGACGAGGTGCATCCTTCGGCGCCCGCCGGGGCTTTCAGGATCGCACCGAAGCGCGCGATGCTTATGAGATGACCGAATGGTTCGCCTCGCAGCCCTGGAGCACAGGAGACATCGGTGTCGCCGGCTGTTCCTATCTGGGCGGCACGACCTGGCATGCGGCGACCATGATGCCGCCGCATCTGAAAGCCATTGCACCGGGCTGCACCGATTTCGACAAGTACGGCTTCGTCAGCCGGGGCGGCATCACCGCGCAGTTCAACACGCGCCCCGAGAATCCCGGTCAGGATTTCGGTCAGGGCGTGCTGCCCGTCGAATCGGACAGCGATGGCAAACAAGCGCAAGCCGCGATCGCCGAGCACACCAAGAGCACGCCGATGGCGGAACTGTGGGCGGGCATGCGCTATCGCGACGATGTTTCACCACTGCTCGATGTGCCATTCTGGCGCGAGTCCAGTGTCGCCACCTATATCGAAGAGATCGAGCGCTCCGGCGTCGGCATCTTCATCTGGGGAAACTGGCGCGATGAAGGCAGCTTCGAGGCGACGCTCGCCTATAACAACCTCGACAATCCGCGCAAATTGTGGATGGGCGAATGGGGCCATTGCGAAGTCGGCGACTTCCCCATGGCCACGGAGTATCTGCGCTTCTTCGATCATTTCCTGAAGAAGATCGATAACGGCTGGCAGCGCGAAGCTCCCATCTACTATCGAACCCTCAACGCTCCGGCCGGCCAAGAATGGAGCAGTGCTGACAAGTGGCCGCCGGCCAACGCGCGTACTCAAACATTCCACATCGGTGGCAAGGCCTCGCCCGGCGTACCGGGTGAACTGACGAGCAAAGCCGGCCGTACCACTACCGCTGCCGATGAGTTCGTCGTCGACTACGATCCGAAGTGCAGCGAGAAGCGCGATCTGTATTTCCTGATGTGGCCCTGTGGCGTGGACCGGCACGGCTTGAGTTACACGACGTCGCCACTCACCGCCGATGCGCACATCGCCGGTCATCCCATCGTCGATCTGTGGATCTCATCCACCACCAACGACGCGGACGTTTTTGTCTATTTGGAAGATCTGGCGCCGAGCGGCGCCACATCCATCGTGACTCATGGGCGACTGCGGGCCTCACATCGCAGCGAGCAGCCTGCTCCCTATCGTGATTTCATGGGGCTGCCCTATCACCGCGGCAACCGAGGCGATGCCGAGCCGCTGGCGCCAGGCACACCCGCGCGTATGCGGCTGGATTTGTTACCGACCTCGACCATCATCAAAGCCGGCCATCGCGTGCGCTTGACCGTGGCGGGTGCGGACCCGCGTCAGCGCTCGCGCAATGTGAAATTCGATCCAGCGCCGACCCTCAAGATCCATCACGATCGCGAGCACGCGTCACAACTCACGCTGCCGATCGTCGGTGCATTCATCGCCGAGGTGCGCGGCGAGTGAGATTACTTGAGATCCAGGTCCATCGCGGACAACGTTTCCAGCCCTTCGGCAATGTGTTCCCGCATCAGGCGCTCCGCATCCTTGACCCGACCGTTGACGATGGCTTCGGTGATCTTGCGATGGCCGGCATTGGCGCTGTCGATGCGGCGGGCGCTGTAGAAGGTGCCGATCAGCAGACGATAGATGGGAATGCGCAGCCGCTCCAGAAACATGCGGATGAGCTCGTTGCCCGCGCCTTCGATGATCAGCTGATGCCACTCCTCGTTCAGACGCGCGAACCGCTCGTGATCGATGGTGTGCTCGATCTCGTTCAACTCCGACTGGATCTTCTGCAGCTTCCGCTTCAGCTCGGGCTTGTCCGCCGCCGCGAAATCCGCGGCCGCGAGCCCTTCGAGCGCCATGCGAACCCGATACATCTGCCGCAGGTCATCGTGCGTGAAGCGCTTCACTGACGCGCCCCGGAATTCTTCGATGGTCACCAGCCCTTCGCTCGACAACCGCTGCAATGCCTCTCGCACCCGGGCACGGGTTGCGGTGGGCAGCTCGCGCATGATGTCGGCTTCGACCAGGCGCTGGCCCGGTACGAAGCTGCCCCGGCGAATCCGCGTGCGGATCCACTCGACGACCTCGCCGACGCTGAGCGGCTCGTTCCGAGCGGCTGCGCGTGCCTTGGTCACAGTTCGATTGTCAGTCTTGGCTGCCATGCATTTCCGTCGCCGCCTGCGCGGCATCATCTATCACGACCGCGACGGCGGCCTCCGCGACAATATGATCGATATTTTGGTCAACAATCAACCAGGATCGATCACCTCATGGAGCTGATCTTCACCGGCGATCTGATCCTCGACGAGCCGCAGCCCGATCATTGGCTCGGCGGCATTGCGCCCGCACTGCGCAGTGCGGATCTGAGCATCGGACACCTGGAGGTCCCGCATACGACACACGTCGCCGAAAGCCGCGACGATGTGCCTGCACCGGGCGCCGATCCCGCTCATCTTCCGGCGCTCGCACGAGCGGGTATCGGTGTCGTGACTCTGGCCGGAAATCACATAGCCGATCTTGGTGAGATCGGCATCACCGATACGATTCGCGGCCTCGCCAAGGCGGGCATCGCATACACCGGCGCAGGCGTAACGTTGAGCGAAGCTCGCAAGCCCGCCATCGTCGATCGCGGCGGCAAGCGCATCGCCGTACTCAGTTATAACTGCGTCGGGCCGGAGAGCAGTTGGGCGGGGCCGACGCATGCCGGGTGCTCGTACCTTCGGATCGAAACGTCCGATGGCAGTCCCATCCGGCCGGCAGCGCCGCTCGAGCGCATCGACCCGGCATCGTTGGTCACGCTCGCCGCCGATATCGAAGACACCAAAGCGCTCGCTGACGTTGTCGTCGTCGCCTTTCATAAAGGAATCGTCCATACCAGAGCGAAGCTCGCGCCCTACGAGCGTGCCCTCGCCCACGCCGCTGTCGAAGCCGGCTGCGATGTAGTCATCGGTCACCATGCTCACATCGTCAGAGGCATCGAGTTTCATCGAGGCGTGCCCATTTTCCATGGCCTGGGCAACGGCTGCGTCGTGACTCGCGCGCTGAGCCCCGACCAGGCATCGCCCGAGCGCGCCGCCTGGGCTCGCAAGCGCAAAGAGCTGTTCGGTTTCGAGCCCGACCCCGCGTACGTGCTGGCGCCGTTTCATCCCGAAGCGGTGAATGCGCTGCTGGGTCGGATGAGCATCGATGAGAAAGGAAAGATTCGCGTCGGGTTCATTCCGGTGCATGTCGATCCACCCGGCCGTCCACGAATTGCGCATGATGCCGCACAGCGGATTGCCGACTACGTCCAGACCATCGGCATCGAAGCCGGTCTGCCAGCACTGACCATGAAAATAACGAGCGAGGGTGTGTGGCTGAATCGATAGAACGTGACAACAGTGGCCAGACTCGGGGGCCGTTGTTCTATATCGGCGCCGGAGGGCTGCTCCTTGCGATGGCCGTCGAGGCGCTCGCGGTGCTCGGCCGGCATGCAGGCATTCCGTTGCTTGGCGCACTGGAGATCATCCAGGCGTGCATTCTATTGATGGCGTCGACGGCCATGCTGTCGGCCACCTTGAACAAAGGTCATGCGACGGTCACTTTGCTCACGGCTCGCGTCGGTACGCGTGCTCGCAGCTATCTGCACGCCTTCGCCAATCTCTTGTCGGCGCTGTTCTTCGTCGGGCTCGCGGTCGGCGCGCTGTGGCTCGCGGCGGAATCATGGAACGACTTTGAACAGAGCGAGTTGCTGCACATTCCCTTCCGCCCGCTGCGCATCGTATCCCTGGTCGCGGCCGTAGCGATCGCGCTGGTCTTCCTGCGCGACACCTGGCGCTCGCTGCGGGGATCGCCATGAACGGCTTGCTTGGCGTCATCGCCCTGCTCGTCCTGTTGACGCTGGGTGTTCCCATCGGCATCTCCATGGGTGTGGTCGGTATGGTCGGCCTCATGTTCCTGCTGGGCCCGGAGCCGGCCATCATCAAGTCGGGCGTCGTGCTGTTCGAGACCATCACTCGCTACGAGCTCGGCGTGCTGCCCTTGTTCCTGCTCATGGCTCACCTGTGCTTTGCCGCCGGAGCAAGTCGTGACTTCTTCGAAGCGGCCGCTCGAATGGTCGGTCATCGCCGCGGCGGGCTTGCGATTGCTTCCGTCGCCGGCTGTGCTGGCTTCGGCGCCATCAGCGGCTCGAGCCTTGCCACCGCGGCCACGATCGGATTGATCGGTCTGCCGGAGATGCGCAAACGCGGCTACTCCGATGCGCTCGCGACCGGATCGATCGCGGCCGGCGGCACGCTGGGGTCGATCATTCCCCCCTCGGGCGCTCTGATCGTGTTCGGCATTCTCGCCGAGCAGTCGATCGGCAAGCTGTTCACGGCTGCGATCATTCCGGGTCTGTCGCAGGCCTTGTTCTACGTCATCACCATCGCGCTGCTGTGTCGCTGGCGGCCGTCGATCGGGCCAGCCACCGCCCGCGCGCCATGGCCCGAGCGGCGGGCGGCGCTGTTGCGCATCCTCGATCTTGGCGTGCTGATTCTGATCGTTCTCGGTGGCATTGCCTTTGGATGGTTCACACCGACCGAGGCGGCCTCGGTAGGCGCCACAGGGGCGCTGCTCCTGTGCGCCTGGCGTCGCCGCTTGAATCGTGACTCGTTGCGTGACGCGCTCGCTCAGACTCTGCGCACCACCGGAATGATCTACGTCGTCATCATCGGCGCACTGATCTTCGCCGTGTTCATGAGTTACACAGGGCTCGCCGAACAGGTGGCCGATTTCATGGAATCTCTGCCGGGCGGCACGCTCACGGCCATCGTCATCATGACCCTGCTGCTGTTGCTGCTGGGCTCGGTGCTCGACGGTCTGGCGCTCATGCTGCTGACGACTCCGATCCTGCTGCCCATCGTGACCGACCTCGGCCTGTCGCCGATCTGGTTCGGCATCTACCTGGTGCGCACCATGGAGATCGGTTTCGTCCATCCGCCCATCGGCATCAACCTGTACGTGATTCAAGGCATCGCCAAAGACGTGCCGCTGATCCGCATCTTCAAGGGCGTCGTGCCGTTCCTGGCGGCCGACCTGTTACACCTGTCGCTGTTGATCGCCTTGCCGGCGATGGCGTTGGCGCTGCCGGGGTGGTTGCATCAATGAACTTCTCGACGCTGTTGGATCGAACTCTGGGCGACCCGTTGCAGACGGCGCAATCGCGACGTGCGATCGGGTACCTCGGTTGGAATGTTCCGGTCGAGCTGATACTCGCCGTCGATGCGGTGCCGGTGCAGTTGGGCGGTCTTGCGCCGTCCGGCACGACACTCGCCGAGCGCTTTATCGAGAGCAGCTTTTCTGCGCAGAGCCGTGCCGTGGCGGATCGTTGGCTCGCGGGAGATCTGGATGGCTTGGAAGCCGTGATTTTTTCCCGCAGCGATGACAACGCTCAACGGTTGTACTACTACCTTTGCGAGCTGCAGCGCTTGGGTGAGTGCAAGGGGCCGCAGCCGCTGCTCTACGACCTCGCGCGCATTCGACGGGGGACCAGCGTAACTCACACGATTGAATCGACACGTGCGCTCGCGGCGGCGATCGGTGTGAATGAGTCACGATTGGATGCGGCAATCGAGCGCGTCCGTGCGCGTGAGAGATTGCTGAGCGCGCTCGCGGAGCTGCGGCAAAGGAATGACGTACCGCTCGGGACAGCGGCCTACCGGATCGTGCGTGGAGCCCGCACCGATTGGTCGGAAGAGTTCGATCGTTCGATGCAGGAGTGGCTCGATCGACCTGCGACCGTCGCGCCAGGTAAGCGAGTGTTGCTGATCGGCAGCGTGCCCTCGGACGATCGCGTGCACGCCGCAATCGAGATCGATGGCACGGTCATCGTGGGCGAAATCAATGCGGCCTCCGCCATGTCTCTTCCGACGCCGCACGGCGGCTCATCTTTGCAGGTCATCGCTCAACGCTGCTACGAGCAAACGAACGCGATCGGTACGTTGCTCCAGTCTCCCGACGGGATCGTCGAGGCGGCCCGAGCCCTGCGCGCGGACGGCGTCATCGTGTGGATGCTGGCGAGCGATACCGGTCTTGCTTGGGAAGCACCTCGGATCGAACACGCGTTGCGTGAAGCGTCGCTGCCGACGCTCGTGCTCACGTCGCAGCCTGCGACACTGAGCGATGAGGTCCTCGATCGGATCGCGAACTTCCGGCGCACCTTGCAGGAGGCTCGATGAGCCCGCTCGCTGGCCTGCTGGTCCTTGCACTCGATGACGCCCGACACAGCGCGCTCGCACGATTGATGGCCAGCTTCGGCGCGCAGGTTACCCCCGTTCAACTCTCGACGCTGGCGGACGAACTGCCACGCGCTCATTTTCTGATCGATAACATGGGGCTGCCTGCGCTACATCGCGCCGGTTTCGCTCGCGAAAAGCTCGAACAGATCAATCCTCGCCTGATCCACGTCTCTGTCACGACGTTTGGCAGCGTGGGCCCACGCGCCGAGTGGCTCGGTGGAGAATTGGTTGCTTCCGCCATGGGCGGCACACTTCGGGTCACCGGTGATCCGGATCGTCCACCGGTAAAGGAAGCCTTGGACGCCTGTTGGTTTCACGCCGACATGGTGGGCGCGGCTGGCGCGATGGCGGCGCTGGTGGAACTGGCTGACACCGGACGCGGCCAGCATGTCGATATCTCCGTGCAGGAAGTCGCGTTCTCACGCAACGTCAATGGGATTCTGGTCTGGCAATTCGATCGCCGGAAGTTACATCGCGTGGGCGGCGCGTTGAACTACGGTCGCGCAACGGTTCGCTGCATCTGGCCGCTCGCCGACGGCTTTTGTTTCCACACCTTGATGACCGGTCGCTTCGGCGCGCCGGCAAACCAGGCATTGAGCGAGTGGATCGATGAAGCGGGACTGCCCAATCCGCTGCGCGGCGTCGACTGGTCGCGATACAACCGCTCGACGCTCGATCCGCAAACGCGGCGCGAATGGGAGCAAGCCATCGAAGCCTTCTTCTCGACCCGCACGCGACAGGAGATTTCAACCGAAGGTCGCCGCCGCGGCATCAACGCTACTGTCGTGGCCGAACCGGGTGACGTGCTGGCCGATTCTCACTTGCGGGCTCGCAACTTCTGGTCGAGCGATGCGAACGGCAGGCGCAAACCCACACGCTTCGTTTCCATGACCGCGGGCTCGAAGCCTGAAACGTCCGCGCGAAGCGAAAATCGCCTCGGCGAGCGACCTGGCCCACTCAAAGGTTTGCGAGTCCTCGACTTCTCCTGGGCGCTGGTCGGGTCGATCACCACCAAGGTGCTCGGCGACCTGGGCTGCGAGATCATCAAAGTCGAAACACGCGGCCGGCCGTGCCTGTCTCGACTCGATGTGCAGGTGAATGCCTCGCGCGCGGACAGCTTCGACGACAAGCCCTGGTTCGCTCACCTGAATACGTCGAAGCGCAGCCTCGCGCTCGACTTGAAACTGCCGCAGAGTCGCGAAGTGCTCGACCCACTGCTCGACTGGGCCGACATCGTGGTCGAGAACTTCTCGCCAGGCACGATGGCGAAACTCGGTCTGGACTATGCATCGCTGCAAAAGCGCAACCCGGATGTGATCATGGTTTCGGGCAGCGTGTTCGGCCAGACCGGTCCGCTCGCCGAATCCTGGGGCGTGGATGGCACCGGCGCGGCGCTGTCGGGCCGCACGTTCCTCACGGGCTGGCCCGATCGCACGCCGGTGATCCCGGGCGCCGTTCCCTATGGCGACGTGATCGTTCCATATGTGATGGCGGCCGCGACGGCCGCCGCCGTCGATCATCGTCGTCGCACGGGCCGGGGCTGCCACATCGACGCTGCGATGTATGAAATCTGCGTGCAGCAGATGTACGACGCCATCATTGCCGCCGAGCAAGGCGAGCGTCCGATGCGCAGAGGCAACGACGATCCAGCGATATTCCATCAAGGGGTCTACGCCACCGCTGGCGAAGACCAATGGGTTGCAATCACGCTGCCCTCGCGCTCGGATTGGCAGCGGCTCTGCAAGATTGCACAGCTCGCCTCCGAACGATCCCCGCGCGACGCCGAGCCTACGCTGAGTACATGGTGCCGCCAGCATGAAGCCCATGCACTGATCGAACAGCTCCAAGCGGCCGGCATCGCCGCGGGCGTCGTACAGGACATCGAAGATCTGATCGAGCGCGACCCGCAAATCGCGATCCGGCAGGCGCTCGTGAATCTGGAGCATCCACTGCTGGGAGCGTTCGGACACGTACGAACGCCGATCAGCTTCTCGGCAAGCATCACATCCCCCTATCGCGCACCGTCGATCGGCGAGCACAGCATCGCCATCGCCACAGACTTGTGCGGACTGAGCGCGTCCCGCATCGATGAGCTGCAACGGCTCGGAGTATTTCGATGAGCACCATTTCTCACAGCCGCGGGCAACGCAGCCGCAAAGACCTGGAATGCACGGCCGCTGCGACCGCGTATCAACGCCAGTTCGTCGCCCAGCTGAAGCAGCGTGTCATCGATGCCGGCGAGCCCTTCGCCATCGCACAAGCCGACACGCCGCACGAAATCTTCCACGTCATGGATATACCGCTGGTCACCAATCAATGGTGGTCGGCGTACATCTCCGCCAAACAGCTCTCGAATCATTACGACCAGGTGCTGGGGAAGCTCGGCTATCCCGCGAATCGCTGTCGTTACTGCTCGCTCGGCCTCGCCTGCACGCTCGATAACAATCCGAGCGTTGCCCCTTGGGGCGGCCTGCCCAAGCCGACGGTGCTGGTCGCGCGCCTGACTTGCGAATGTATCGAACACGTCTTCGGCCAATGGGCCACGGCGCTCGGCAGCGAGTTCTTTCCCTTGGAAGCGCCGGGCTGGCAGCACAAGGATCCGCAGTGGTTCCGCAACTCCAACCAGCGCTGGGATGAGGTGTTCGAACAGCGCCGCATCGAGCTGCTGGTGGGCGAGATGCGCGAGCTGATCGCATTGCTCGAAGACCGCACCGGGCGCAAGTTCGACGAAGATAAATTCCTCGAGCTCATGCTCGCGATCAACGAGCAGGAAGGCTACATCGCCGAGGCCGCCACCATGATCGGCGCCGCCCGCCCCTGCCCGGTCTCGATCGCCGAGCAGATGCCGAACACCATGATTCCTCAGTGGCATCGTGGCTCGCCCTGGGCCGTTGCGCATGCACGCCGCTTCCGCGACGAAGTCAAACAACGCATTGCCGATGGCGTCGGTGTCGGCAGCCGCGAGCGCCTGCGCTTGATGTGGATCGGCGCCGGCCTCTGGCACGATCCGGGCTTCTACAGTGCGCTCGAAGATCAGTATGGAGCGGTGTTCGTATGGTCGATGTACATGCCGTTCGCCGGGCCGCAATACATCCGTGAGCTGCGCGACCGGCCGATGCATGCGCTGGCAAGCCGCATCTGCTCGATGAACGAGGTGCTGCACCTGCCGCCGTGGATGAATGAATGGATGGTGAGCGAAGCGCGGCGCTGTGACATCGATGCCGCCGTGATGCTCGTGCCGCCGGACAATCGGCTCTCCCAGTCCGGCACCAAGATCACCGAGCATGCCCTGGCTCGCGCCGGCATTCCGACCCTGGCCTTGTCCGCCGACATGGTGAGCGCCAAGGATTGGAGTCATGAGCGCATGGTCGAGCATGTCGCCGGTTTCCTGCGGCAGGAAGGGCTGTTATGAGAGTGCTCTGCGCGATCCTCGTCATATGGATGGCCGGCTGCACCCAGCCGACCCCCGGCGTCACGGTGCTGACCTATGCGAGCCCCTTCAGCCCGGGCCATCCGTTCAGCCGCGCCGATATCGCCTGGATGAAATGGGTGGAGCAGCAAGCCGGCGGCGCCCTCGAGATTCAGCCCTACTGGTCGGGATCGCTGCTGTCTTCGGAACACTCGATGCATGAACTGCGGCATGGAGTCGCCGACATCGGCTTGATCACCCCGATCTATGCGCGAGGCGGCGCTCATCTGATTCGAGCACAGGCCGGGTTCTACGGTGGGCTCACGACGTTCGAGCAGCAAACTGCGCTGTGGCGATGCATGGTCGAGGCCGATCCGCAGTTCGGTCGCGAGCTGCATGGCTTGAAGATACTCGCCGTCCAGGGCGGCAATCTTCCGGGCATCGTCACGCGCGATCGAGCGATACGGACTCTCGAGGATTTGCGTGGCTTGCGATTGCGCGCTCCGTCGGAACTGCTGAGCGTGCTGAAAGATCTCGGCGCCGATCCCATCGACATGCCCATGGGCGAAGTGTATTCGGCCCTTGCCAAAGGTGTGCTCGACGGAGTGATTGCACCTCCGGACACGCTCAAGTCGCTGCACTTTGCCGAAGTCGCGAAGTATTTCAACACGATCAAGATCCCTCGGGGCGCCTACGCTGCCCGAGCCATCGGTGAGCGGCGCTGGCGCAGCCTGACGGACGAGCAACGTGCGTTGCTCGAACGAAGCACCGAAGTCTGGGAGAAGGCGCTCGCCGCGGAGCTGCTGATTGCGAATGACGTCGGCGCCGCCGCCGGCCGTGAACATCGCATCGAGTTCCACGACATGCCGGCCGATGAGCAGGCGAAGTTCGATGCGCTGTACGAACGCGATGGTGAAGTGCGAGCCCGCGCCCTCGCCCGCTTCGGCATCGATGGCATGCCCACTTACAAGCTGGCGCGCTCGCTCGCCGCAAGAGTCACGGACGACGACGGCATTCGTTGCCACAGAGATCGAACATGAGCCTACCGCTGGAAGGAATTCGCGTCGCAGACTTCAGCCATGTGATGGCGGGGCCTTTCGCCACCCATCTGCTGAGACTGCTCGGCGCCGAGGTCATCAAGATCGAAGCGCCCGGTCGTGGCGACGCGATGCGTAATTATGGCGCGGATCGGCGCTACGACGGCATGGCGCCTGCGTTCATCGGCGTAAACGCAGGAAAAAAATCCGTCGTGCTCGATCTCAAACAACCGCTCGCGCAGGAAGCCGCACGCCGTTTGATCGCGACCTCGGACGTGCTGATCGAGAACTTCCGTCCCGGCGTGATGGCGAAGTTCGGTCTGGACTACGCAGCGGTGCGCCCGCTGCGCCCCGAGCTGATCTATTGCTCCATCTCGGGCTATGGCCAGAACGGCCCGCGACGCGACTGGCCGGCCATCGACAACATCGTGCAGGCGACGACAGGCATGATGACGCTGAGCGGTTCCGCCGGCGATGCGCCAACGAAGGTAGGTTTTCCCGTCGTCGACACCCTCACCGGCCAGACCGCGGCCTTCGCCATACTCGCCGCTCTGCTCAGGCGACAGCGCGAGCGTCGCGGTGAGTACATCGATGTCGCCATGTTCGATGCCAGCATGGCGTTCATGACGTCGGCCATCGTGCCGTATCTGGTCACCGGCAATCCTCCCGAGCGCACTGGCAATATCGGTTACAGCGGGCAGCCCACCTCGGCGGTCTTCAGTGCAAGCGACGGCCGTCAGATATCGCTGGGCGTCGTACAGCAGGCGCAGTTCGAGGCGCTGGCGCGCGAGGTCGGTCGCAGACGATGGCTGGAAGATCCCCGTTTCCTCACGCCGGATCTTCGCAGGAAACACTCTGCGGAAATGCGTGCGGAGCTCGATGAGGTATTTGGCGAGGCTCCGGCGGAGCACTGGGAAACTCGTTTGAGCGCCGCCGGCATTCCGTGCGGCATGATCCGCGATGTCACCGAAGCCGTCTCGCTACCGGCGCTCGAAGCCCGTCGGCTGAAGCTCGATTTGAAGGTGCCGGGACTGCCGGAGCGCGACCAGGTGCAGATCGTGAACGCCGGTTTTTTATTCAGCGAGGACCAGCCCGGCGTCGACGCCCCGCCGCCGCGAATCGGTCAGCAAAGCGATGAGATCCTGCAGTCGCTGGGATTCTCGGCCGCGCAACTGCAGGCCCTCAAGGTCGAGTGCTGACCGACCGGCAGGCTATTGCGAATTCTCGACGAGGGCATACCATGAATGCCCTTGTCTCCATGTACCCGCCTCGGGTTGGACTTCTCCAGGCAAAGAAACAGTGAGCTCCAAGAGAACCACGGACGAAAAGCCCGCCCCCAAGATGGATCGCCGGTGGGAACGCACGCGGGCTGCGCTCATGAGCGCCGGCCGCACTTTGTTCGCCTCGCGCGATGTCGAAGGAGTCACGGTCGATCAGATCGTGGCCACCGCGGAAGTCGCCAAAGGCAGTTTCTACAATCATTTCGTCGACAAAGACGTCTTCGCGCGCGAAATCGCCTCCTCGGTGCGCAAGCAGGCCGAGCAGGCGGTCGACGAAGCGAACGCCAACGTGACCGATCCGGCGGCGCAACTGGCGCGCGCGCTGTGCGTGTTCATGCGCTTTGCCATCGAGCACCGGGAGAGCGCTCAGGTGCTGTGGCGTCTGAACTCCGGGGCCACGATGTTCGACGCGCCGATCAACCGGAATCTGCGTAACGACGTCGAGGCCGGCCTCAATCAACAGCGCTTCAAGCACGTGGACATCGAAGTCGCCGTGCTGCTGGTGATGGGCACGATCGTCATCTCATTGCGTCACGCGCTGGAAGACCGGCTCGTGACGCCGCCCATCACCATTGCCAAGGGCATGGCGGCCGGCCTGTTGCGTTCGCTCGGGGTGCCTGCCGCCCAAGCCGATCGCCTCGCCTGTGAGGCCGCCGATGAGATCCTGCCGCCTCAGAAGTCCACGCTCGCCGAAACGAAATAATTCCTCGGGCGCGAGTAGATCTGCTCCGCATAGCCTGCGGAGGTGCTGAGCGATGAGTTGCCGGCGACCCGGTATTGCTCGTCGGTTGCGTTGTTCACGCCCGCCCGCAGGCGCCACGCCCCCATCTTCAACGTCAGCGATGCATTCAGCAATGTCACATCGTCGAGTTGCGCGACTTCCACCGAGTTGGCCGCATCGAAGAACTGCTCCGAGGTGTAACTCAGATTGATCCGCGGTGTCAGCGTGACATCGCCGATATCGAAGTCATAGCCCACCCCGAGGTTGGCCTGCCACTCCGGCGCGAATGGCAGCGAGTTGTTCGGCCCCACCGTTTGCAGCGTACCCGGCACGATCGCGATGTCGTCGAATTTGTTGTCCAGGTAGCCGGCGCTCGCTTCCACGAGCAGGCTGCCCGGCGCATAGGTCAGCTCCACTTCGGCGCCTTCGATGGTGGACTTACCGGCGTTGAACAACAGCGGCACGATGTCGAGCCGGTAGGTCAACTGCATGTCGTCGTAGTCGGTGCTGAAGATCGCGGCATTCAGGCGCAGGTTGTTGCCGAGCTCCGATTTGAATCCCAGCTCGATGGTTTCGGCGCTCTCTTCATCGAACGCCACCGGCAGGTTGCCCGGCGGCGCCAGGTTGTAACGTTGATTGAAGCCGCCGCTCTTGAAGCCCTGCGACCAGCTCAAGTACGTCATCACCGAGGGGTTCCAGCGATACTGAATGCTCGCCGAGCCGGTCGTCGACTCGTATTTGTTGGAGAAAGGCTGCGGAACGATGTTGAGACCCGGACCGGGCGTCAAAGGTTGGTTGAGGGCGGTCGGAATGACGATGGGCGCGGTCAATGGCGTCACCGTGAACGAGATGATGTCGATGCCCTTCGTCTCTTCGGTGTAGCGCACGCCCGCGGTCAAACTCAGCGCGTCGCTCACGTTGTAAGTCCACTGCGTGAACAAAGCGAAGTTGTCGTTGTCGATGAACGCTCGCTGATAGTCGAGCGAGCCCGGGATCGCACCGCTCGCCACCAGCGGCGGCGGCGCCGCGAACGGAACCAGCAGGAAGTCGTCGATGGACTCCTCGAAATAGAAAGCACCCACCACGCCGCGCAGACGCTCGGTCTCGAACAGCGCCTGCAGTTCCTGACTGAACTGATCGCCCGCGCTCGAATAATTCGTGTGCAGCACGAGCAGTTCGGTATTGTCGGCATCGCGACTGCCGCTCCACTCCAGCTCTCGATACGCCGTGATCGACTTCAGGGAAAACGTTTCGGTGAGATCCCAGCGCAGCGTGCCGGAGACGCCCCAGTTCTCCAGAGTGCTCTCGGCGGGGGCATTGCCACCGTTGCGGTACTTGCCCAGATTCCAGGTGGCATCGTTCGCACAGCGCGGATCCACGATGTTCTGTGGCACGGATGGCGGCGGGAAGGTTGCACCGGGGCACCCGGAACCGCGGCTGATGGCCGCTGGGAACGCCCGCGATTCATCGATCGCTGCGAAGACGAACGGCGAGCCGTTCTCGTCTTCCTTGGTGTAGTCGCCGCGCAAGATGAACGTGAGGCTGTCACTTGGCAGCCATTGCAACGATGACTGCACGGTGTACGTGTTCTCATCGCCCAGATCCAGACCATCGTAGACACGCGTGACATAACCGTCGCGTTGGCGGGCGCCAACCGAGAATCTCGCGGCCAGGGAATCGGCAATCGGCACATCGACGGCCGCAAAGCCTTCGTAGAGGTTGTCATCTCCCAAGCCGACGCGCGCGGTGCCGCCGAATTCCTTGCCGGGCAAGGTGGTCGTCAGCAGCACTGCGCCGCCGATGGTGTTACGGCCGAACAACGTTCCCTGCGGCCCGCGCAGGATCTGAACGTTTGCTATGTCACGAAAATCCATCACGCCGCCGACCGAGCGGCCCATATAAACATCGTCGATATACAACCCGACGCCGGGATCCACGCCCGAGGAGCCGTCGCTCTGACCGATGCCGCGGATATACACCTGAGCGGCGGAGTTGTTGCCCGTGAGCGGACCGTAGCTGGCGAATTGCAGGTTCGGTGCGACCTGGTCGAGATCTTCGGTGCTGCTGATCTGTTGCCGCTCCAGCGCCGCGGCCGAGAATGCCGAGATGGCAATCGGCGTGTCCTGCAAGGATTCCTCGCGTTTTCGCGCGGTGACGACCACCTCTTCCAACGAGCCGGCCTGTCGGCCCTCGTCGGCGGCCATGACTGGCGCCGCGAAGCTGAGAATAAACGGCACCTGCAATGCGGTCACCCACACGCGTGCGCCCGTGAATCTTCCTTTCACAACCATCGGCAGCCCCCTGTCCCTGAACATTGCAAGGTCTCATGGACCTTGTACCTTTGATTTAGCGGCATTACGTCACTATTGGACGACTTCGTCAATAGTGGTGTGGGGGCCGGAAGACCGGTCCATTGCGGCTGCTTATAGCCGGGAGAGGCAGATGGTGTTACCTCACGAGGGGACTTCTGCCCTAGTGTTTCCGCTTCCGGCACTGACGCCAGACGACCATTGCAGCCACACAACACCATGCCCAACGATCCGTCGCTGCTCAACGAATACGATCCCACCCTCCCTGAAACGTTCGACAGCGTGCATGCGACCTTCGCCGATCTGCGTGCCCGCTGTCCGGTCGCCCACAGTACGCAGTTCGATGGCTTCTGGACGCTGGCGAAATACGAAGACATCGTGAATGTCCTGCGCGATCCGGACATGTACATCACCTCGGTACGAAACGTCGTGCCCGGCTCTTCGACGACCGGCCGCCGGCCGCCGCTGCATTTGAATCCGCCGGAACACACGCCATATCGGCGTGCGATCGATCGTGCGCTCAGCGCCGGTCGCGTCGCATCGATGCTACCGGTGACACAACGCATCGCGCAGGAACTGGCCACGAATCTCGTGGCGCTCGGAGAAGCGGATCTGGTCGAACATTTCTCATCCGTTCTGCCGGTGCGTCTGTTCGGTGAGTGGCTCGGCCTCGATGATCAGCAGACCGAATATCTCGCCACGCAGTCGCGCGCTTATATCAAAGCGTGGGAGGCGTTCGACAAACCCGCCGTGGTCGTTGCGGGCGAAGGGCTGGCGACATTGGCTCGCGAACTGATCGAGCGTCGCCGCCTGCAGCCGCTGGATCCTACGGTCGATCCCACCAGCTCTCTGCTTTCCGAGCGCGACGTGGACGGCAATCCGTTCCCGGATGTCTTGCTGGCCGGCTGCGTGCGTCAGGTGCTGGTCGTCGGCCTGGTCGCACCGCCCATTCTGTTGGGCAGCATCGCCGTCCATCTCTCTCGCGATCCTGAACTGCAGCAGCAGCTACGCGCCGACCGGTCGCTGATTCCGGATGCGGTCGAAGAATTCGTTCGCCTGTACACCCCGTATCGCGGATTCGCTCGCACGGCCCGTGAAGACGTGACTATTCGTGGCCGCACGATCCCGAAAGACGAACCGATCGCACTGTTGTATGCCTCGGCGAATCGGGATGAAACCATTTTTCCCGAGCCCAACAAGTTCATCCTGCGTCGGCCCAACATCAATCAACACATCGCGTACGGCCGTGGCCCGCACATGTGTGCCGGTGTGCCGCTCGCTCGTCAGCTGCTGCGCGTGGCGCTGGACACGCTGCTGCAGAAAACCAGTCACTTCGAGCTGAGCGGCGAAGTGCGCATGAGCGGTATGCCCGAAGTCGGTCCGCTCTACGTGCCGCTGCGATTTACGGCATAGAAAGAAGTGAATGATGAATACTGACTAATGACTGGTCAGACGGCGGCAACCGCACGCCGCCACACTAGCGATCAACCACCACTTGCACTCGCCGTAGAGCGGCGTCATCGACGCCCCTGGCGCGCTTGGTTTCATCCTGCCATTTAACATCGTATTTCAGATCGGTCAGGCCGGCGCCGCGTAACAGATCGGCGACCTGCTCGGCGCGACGTCGACCCATCTGCTCGTCCTCCCGCATGAGCTGACCGTTGGATAGCAGCGTCGCCGCGCGATAGCCAGTGATCTGCACCCTGGACGCCCCGCTCTGCCTGGCATGTTCCAGGATTTGTTGCAGCGGCTGTGCATGGCGAAACATCACGAGAGAATCGAACTCATACCGCAACTCGAACGATTTCGATGCCACGTCCGCAGCGGACTGCGGCTTCGTCACCGGGTCACCGAACGCGAGCCGTCCTTTGCTCGGCCCCGGCGGCCGCGGCGGTTCGAAGGTGAGGTTGTATCTTTCCTCCGCCGGCAACATCGTGTTGCAGGAACCATCCAACTCTTGCATCACCGACAGCGCCACCGGCTTCAGTACGATGCCACCGCAAATGCGCGGCTCATCGCTGACCGTGCCCTCCACCAGCACTTTGTGCCCGAGCCATGGCGGATTCACCGGCGCGCTCACGTCGGTCTGAATCGTGAGGAAGTAAGTTTCTCCTTCGTACTCGGCCAGCCAGCACGGGACGCTGCTCGTATCGCGCACGATCGGGCACGCGACGAAATTTCGATGATTCGCGGGAGGCGCGGCTGCATTGGCGACACCCGCCAGGCCCATCATCGCCAGCGTGACAATCGACCTGTTCATAGCGCGCTCAGGAAATTGATCAAATCATCGCGCTCCTGGTCGGTGTAACCGATGTTGAAGCGCCGGTCGTAAAAGTCGACCAGCTCACGCAACGAGCCTGCCGAGCCATTCGCAAAGTACGGCGCGCGTGCCGCCAGGCCCCGAAACTGTTGCATGACGATGGCGCCAACGTCGTTGCACTTGCCGGAGATCAGCGCGCGGCCTGGATCCTGGGTATAGAACACCCGGCCCAGGAACGGATGCGGTGGCACACCCGCGTTGCAAGTGATCTTGAACAACGGCAGCTGCGGCTTGCGCTCGTTCCAGGGATTCAACGGCTCCTCTCGCGCCCACGGCAGATTGGTCGTTCCCAGATCCATCCAGCCGTTGGCGATGTCCATACCCATCATGTGCATGCCGTGACAGGTCGAGCAGGTGCGCTTGGTCGGATTGCCGAGACCGACCGTGTTCAGATGCATGGCGTCCTTGATCCAGAACGTCCGGAACATGAAAACATCGTGACCGCGAGCGATCGATGCACGCATCTCGTTGCGACGCGCCGTCTCTGGATCCGACGACGGCGCGGGCTTGCGCCATTGCTCGCTCATCGGAAAGACGAAGTTCGTCACGTTGTTGCCGAGCAGACCTTCGCGACCTTTGGCGACGTTCGCAACGCCCAGGCCCGGCGGTGTATCGGATTCCATGAGGCTACCGGCGCCTTGATGTGAGATCTGCGCCGTGTAGACCTGGCTCTCGAAGCCGACGATTTTCTCCAGACGCGCCTCGTCCAGCTTGCCGTTGAACTGCAGATGTGTGATCGCCGCTTCGACGGCCTGAGTCTTGAGCGTTGGCTGGCGCGCGTCGGCCAGAATATTCATTCCCGACGGCAAGCCTGTCTCAGGATCGCGTGTGGCCGGCAAACCGTTCTTGCCGATGAACGAGAACACGCCGAAGCCCTGGTGCGTGAAATACTTGGTGTTCGCGGCCACGCGCGGCCGGCGATAGACCGACACCATCGGGTTCTCGCTCTTCAATCCGTACTTTGGATGCAGGTTGCAGCCCGTCGGATCGCGCACCACCTCCATCGTAAATTCCGGCTCGATGCGGGAGCCGTCCTCGGCTTTCGGCGGCCAAGGCAGGAAGATGCGAAACAGCCCCCGCTCCAGCAGCAGCGAATGTGACTTCGGATCGCCGGCGGGCAGGTCCGGGCAGTTCATGCCGTCGATGGGCGCGAAGATGGGATCCTGACCCTGCGTTTCGCGCCAGCGCTGCTCGATCATCTCGACCGACAGCGACATGGCGTTCGCCGGTTGATGACAGCTCACGCAAGCGCGGCCGTTCTCGCCGATGGGCTCGAAGAACGGATGCCCCTTCGTCTCGATGACGCCGGCCTGGTTCAGCACGCCCAGCTGGCCGAACGAATTCGGGTACGCGATCAGCGGCGCAAGCGGTGTGCCCTCGCCCGGCGTCCACCAGCGATTCGCCGGCGGTGACTTCGACTCGGCCACCGGCGCCTGCTGAGCCTGCCGGTTCTGATCCGGCACGTGCCCGGCAACGTTTTGTTTGCTCGCGCCCGGAACGCCGTTATCAGCGATCCGATCGAGCGACTGCGCTGCGAGGACGGCGCCGATCCACAGACCGGCGCCGACCCCGATCGCAATCCTGACTTTTGCTTTCAACGATGAGACCGACCTTTAGAAATCGAACTTGGCTCGCACGCCGTACTGTCTCGGCGCGCCATAGAGCATACCGCCCCGTGCGCTACTTGCATCCTGCAGCTGAGCCGAGATGTATTCCTTGTCGAACAGATTGGTCGCAAACGCTTCCAGGCGCAGATTCTGCATTGGCACCAGCGTCACCCGCAGATCCGTGATCGTACGCGAAGGCACCGTCGTCGCCACGTAGCGGAACGGAGTCGCGAGCTGCTCATCCAGGTAGGACACCTGCAGCCGCGGCGTCAGCGACATGCCGCCGAACAGGAACTCGTACTGAATGCCGGCGTTCGCAGTCAGCTCCGGCGCGAACGGCACGATGGAGCCTTCGGGCACCACGCGATTGGTGTTGGTCTGCGAATCCGTCAGCGTCGCGTCCTCGGTGAACTCGCTCTGCAGCGCGCTCACGCCCAGGTTGAATCCCAAGCCACCGAACTGACCGGTGATCTCGATCTCGGCGCCGAAAATCTCGGCGGGCGCCGCATTCAACGTATTCGGCAGCAGCGCCGCCGGCGTGCCCACTGGCGTCAGCGCAGAGAGCTGGATGCCGTCGTACTTCGAATAGAACACGGCGCCGTTGATGCGCAGGCGACCATCGGCCACCGTCGACTTCACGCCGAGCTCGCCCACCTCGTTCGTTTCCGGGTCGTAGTTCGGCAGGCGTGGATCGAGGTTGATACCGCCGGCCTTGTAGCCGCGCGAGAGCGTGCCGTACATCATCACGTCGTCATTGGCGAAGAACTTCAGACCGACGCGCCCGGTGGTCTCATCCGACTCCACTTCAGTCGTGCAGGGGAAGCAGCCCGGCGGCGGCGGCCCCGGGATCACGAAGCGAGTGTATTCCTGCTTGTCCTGGGAGTGGCGCACACCCAGGTCCAGCGCCCATCGATCGCTGAAGCGATAGTCGATCTGGCCGAATGCTGAAATCGACTGGTTGGTCAGCTCGGTATCGATGGTCGAGTTCGACTGCGTGAAGGTCACGGGGTTGCGATTGTCTCGCAGCACCTGCACCGGGCTGGTCTCATCCAGATAGAAACCGCCGATCACCCATTGCAGCGGGCCGTCGCCGCGCGACAGGAAATTCACTTCCGTCACAAATGTTTCAAGCTCCTGGTTGGTGAAGCCCACCCGTCCTGGAAACAAATTTGTGTTCGCCGTGTTGGTCGGCAGATTCGCCGGCACCGGCGGCGCCGTCGCCGTGCGATCGCCGTCGGCCTGATCGGTCGTTTCAGCGTCGAAATACGAGGCCAGAACGCGCAGCTGCGTGTCGGCCGGCAGATCGAAGCGGCCTTCCAGCGAGGCGCGATAGCCCTGCTGGTTCAGGAACGACAGCGCATCTTCCTCGATGGTGAACGGATCGCTGGTCACCAGGTCGTCGCGATTCTTGACCGCGTTGTTGTCCGTCTCACGCTCGAAATATTCGTAACGCAGGTCGAAGGTGGCGCCTTCGGTGGGCTGATAGCGCACGGCCGCGCGCACCGCGCGATCGGTGCCACTGCCCGGCTCCGAGGAGCTTGGACCGATGTTCTTGGTGAAGCTGCCGCGATCGTCGTAGACACCGGAGATGCGCACGGCCAGTTTGTCGGAGATCGGCACGTTCAACGCACCGACGGTGCGATACCAGTCGTAGTCGCCCACGGTTTGATCGATGTAACCGGAGAACGCGTCGAAATCCGGCGTCGGCGTGCGCACGTAGATCGCACCACCGGTGGAGTTCTGGCCGGTGAGCGTGCCCTGCGGACCGCGCAGCACTTCGATGGACTCGAAGTCGAAGAACGATTGCGCGATGAACTGCTCGTGCGGGATGAACACGCCGTCGATGTAGTACGCCACGCCAGGATTGGACGTCGGCGCCGACTGGCTGATACCCACGCCACGGATGTTGATGAAGGTGGAACGATTGTAGGTGTTGATCGAGACGCTCGGCGCCACCTGCTGAATCTCGATCACGTTGTCGATGCCCTGGGCGGCAATCGCATCGGCGGTCAGCACCGTTGCGGATGCGGGCGTATTCTGCAAGCTGACCTCACGGCGCTCGGCGGTGACCAGCACCTCTTCCAGCACCATTTGCGAAGGCCTTGCCGCCTCTTGCGCCACCGCAGCTTTACCGAGGATCGCCGCCACGACGATCGCCAGAGAAACCGAACGTGGCGAAGTCGACTGACGGAGCACCGTGTTCGTCATCTTGCTGTTGCCTCCCATATTACCCCCGGGCTGTGGTCTGATCGGCCGCCCAAGCCGAAGCGGGCGCGCGCCCGCAGGGCAATATTAAGAAGGTGGGTCCGTGTAGGAGTAACACCGAATTTGACTGAAGGCATAAGCCGCGCCGATGCCTGAAGCGTTCATCAATGCGCGGCCTGCTGTTCGATTTTCAGTGGATCCTCCATGCGCACGTCTGCAGCGATTTCGCGCAGTACGTCATAGACAAACTGCGCCGGCCGGGAGAGCGCCGGGGTGCGCCGATGCGCCAGGAACATCGGTCGCATCGGTGAGACATTGCCGAGCGGCCGGCACTTCACGGTGCCGGCGTCGAGATCGGCCTTCACGGCCTCCGCCACCATCGCCGCAACACCCAGGCCTCGCCGCACCGTCTCGATGACGTTCTGAAGCGAATCGAGCTCCACGACGACATAGGGCGACAGACTGGCGGCGGCGAACACACCATCGACGACCGCACGGATCGAATGCGGACGACGCGGCACGATCCAAGGCAGCGCGGCCAGGTCTTCCAGCGGCGCATCGTTGGGAATGCGCCAGCTCGCCGGGTACATCAACAGCAACGGATCGCTCAGCAATTCCTCGCCGACGATCAGCTCGTTATCCGGCCGCGTCGGAGCGATGGACAGCTCGATGCGGCCATTGATCAGCAACTCGTGCAACACCGCGCTGCCTTCTTCCCGAATCTGCAGATGCATCTCCGGATGCTGGCTGCACACCTTCTCGATCAGCGGCAGGGCGAAGCGCGGCACCATGGTCGGCGACATCCCGAGATTCACCGCGCCGGAGAGCGGCTGCATCTCCCGATGCACCGCCTGTCGCATGTCGTCGACCTGCCGAAGAATCGTCTGCGCATGCGCGTACAGGATCTTGCCGGCGGAGGTCGGCGTCACACCGGAGACCGAGCGATCGAGCAGTTTCACCTTCAGCTCGTTCTCGAGCACGGCGAGTTGCTGACTCAACGCCGGTTGCGCGATGCCGGTGACAGCGGCGGCGCGAGTGATGCTGCCGCTATCGACGATCTGCACGAAGTATTTCAGGCGGCGGCTATCCACTGATCGCCCTCCTCTCACTGAATCGCAACGACGCAACCAACAGCGTGCCTGTGCCCATGACCGCGGCGACGAACCAGATCGGCGCGGAGAACGAGCCACTCTGCTGGAGAATGATGCCAATCACATACGGCCCGGCGAGACTGCCGATATTGCCGACCAGATTGATGAGCGTGATGCCCGCTGCGGCGGCCGACCGGTGCAGGAAGGCCGTGGGGATGGACCAGAACACGCCTTGGGCGCCCCCCAACCCCACCCCACCGATGAACAGCAGCAACATCGACCCGGGGCCGGGGGGAATCGCGGAGGCCAGCAGCAGTGCGATCATCCCCGTTGCCAAAGCAACGCCGAGGTGACGGTAGCGCTCCTGCGTCTTATCGGAGTGCCAGGAGTTGAGCACCATGCCGAGCGCAACGCCGACCCAGGGCAGCGCAGCCAGGGCACCGACCTCCAGGGGACTGAGCGAGGACATGGACTTGATCACCTGCGGCAACCAGAACATCATGCCGTTGGCGCCGATCAGCGTCGTGCACCACACGCCGGCGGCCAGCCACGCACGCGGATCGACCAACGCCGTCATGATGGACGACTGAACCGGCGCCTTCGCCTCGCGCTGTTCCTCTGCGAGCGCATTTGCAATCCAGTCTTTCTCGGCATCGCTCAACCAGCGCGCGTCCTTTGGCTCGTCGACGAAAACGAAATACGCGACCACCGCCATCGCCACCGTCACCAGCCCTTCGATCAGGAGCATCCAGCGCCAGCCCGCAACCTCCAGCGGATTGTTCACACCCATCAACCAGCCACACAGCGGTCCGCCGATGATCACGGAGGCCGGGATGGCGAGCATGGTCACGGCAATGGAGTTCGCTCGATATCGCTTGGGCATCCAGCCACTGCAGTAGTAAACGATGCCCGGCGCAAAGCCGGCCTCGGCGCAGCCCAACAGGAATCGCAGCACGAACAATTCTTCGACACTGCGAACGAAGGCCATTGCCGCGGCCACCGTGCCCCAGATCCCCACGCAGCCCGCAATCCAACGGCGCGCGCCGACGCGTGTAAGCACCCAGGTGCTCGGAAACTGAAACAGCAGATAGCCGACGAAGAACATTCCGACGGCCAGCCCGTAGCCGTGCGGATCGATGCCCAGATCCGCATTCATCTGCAGGGCCGCGAAACTGATGTTCACGCGATCCAGCGAGCTCAGGACGATCAACAGCACGATGGGCGCCAGCACGCGCCACTGGAATTTACTGCGGGCCGACTGTTCCACCGTGCGGGTCATCCGCAGACACCGGGCTGCACCGTTGCAGCATCGAACTCGCCTTGCTCGGACGGTCGCCGTGCGTTGCGCAGGGTACCGACAGGATCGCCGCGTAATCGTCGTTGTGTGGTCATCGGTACCCCCTTTACTGCCAGTCTTGTTATTCGATCCGCACGACCTGCGGCGGCGGTTCGGGCGCATACAGCGCCTCGACACACGAGGCTCGATGGTTCAGCACGGCGCGCTGGTTGATGGATCCTTTATCGGTGATCTCTCCCTGGTCGAGCGATGGCGGTGTCGGCAGCAGCAGCGCCCGACGCACGCAGCGGGTGCTGGCAGGATTCTGCTTCGCATGTTCTCTCAAGCGCAGCTCGATCGCCGCCAGCAGCTCGCGATTCGCAACGATCGCATCGTGGGCGGGAGTTTCGTTCGAGCCCAACATCTGTCCGCAGCCGCGCAGGTCGGGAACGATCAGAATCGCCAGATACTCGGCGTTCAGACCGGCGATCACCACGTCTTGCGCCATCGGCGACAACGCGGCGATCAGTGCCGCCCGCAGCGGCCCGACGCTGACCCAGGTGCCATTGGACAGTTTGAAGTCTTCGCCGATGCGACCGTCGAACGCCAGGCCGCGAGTCGGATCGTTGTCATCGAGCAGACGAACCGCATCGCCGAGCCGATAGAACTGTTCTTCATCGAAAGCCGCGGCGGTCAGTTCGGGTTGGCGCCAATATCCCGGCGTCACATTCGGACCACGCACGCGCAGCTCGAGCTTTTCGGCGACCGGCGTCAGCTTCACGAGATTGCCTTTCGCAGGCAGACCGATGACACCGGCGCGCCCGACCGCTGGCGTCGTGAATGTCACCGAAGGCCCTGTCTCGGTGGCGCCGAGCCCGGCCAGCATTGGAATGCGTTCACCTACTTCCTGTAACGCGGCTGCATCGAGCGCATCCCAGGTATGCTGAGCCAGCGCCGCGCCTCCAAAGAAATACGCTCGCAGACGGCTGTAGAAATTGCGGCGCAGCTGCGCATCGACGTTCAAATGATGCGCCAGCATTTCAAAGCCCTTTGGCACGTTGAAATACACGGTCGGCGCGATCTCGCGCAGATTGCGCAGGGTTTCCTGAATGCCCGCGGGCGTCGGTTTGCCATCGTCGATGTACAACGAGCCGCCATTGCTGAGCACCAGGCCGACGTTGTGACTGCCGCCGAACGTGTGATTCCAGGGCAACCAGTCGACCAGCACCGGCGGCTCCTCGACCAGGAACGGCATGGGCTGCCTGAGCATGTGCGCGTTACTGCACAGCATGCGGTTGGAAGTGATCACCGCCTTGGGCTGGCCGGTCGAGCCCGAGGTCAGCAGAAACTTGGCGATGGTATCCGCGTTGGTTTTTGCGTGAACTGCATCGTGCGCAGCCGTCGGCTCGGCCTCCAGCGCATCGAGCGAGGTCACTGTTCGTTCGGCAACGTCGGCGTCACCGACGATCTCGATGGCGGTCGGCACGAGCTGCAACGCTCGCGCAAACGCGCCGGTGCCGAACGCCGCAACCATTCCCGGCGTCAGCAGCTCCAGTACGTAACGCAGCTTCTGCAGATCGGTGGACACCTGCGAATACGATGGCGACACCGGACAGTAAGGAATGCCTGCCCACATCGCCGCGAACGCCAGTGTCAGATGCTCGATCCCATTGCCGGAGAGAATCACGATGGGACGTTCGGCAGAGAGCTCACGGCTCAGCAAGCCGGCGGCGATCCGACGTACTCGCGTGAGCATTTGTTGGTAAGTGACCTTTTGCCACTCACCGCCTGAGTCTCTGCGCGCGACGAGCACGCGCTGTGGCGCCACTTTCGCCCAACGTTCGAGCGAATCCATCAACCTCTCGGGATAGGGCGACAGCGGCTGCGTCGGACGCAGCAGCATCGAGCCATCGGCGCGACGCTCCACCTCCGTGTGGAACGGATCTGCGGTCCACGAGCGTTGACTGGGCAATTGTTCGACTCGCATGGCCACCCGCGACGCTCCGGCTATGCCAGCCGCAGAGCGCGAATCGCGTTCTGTTTCAGAATCAGATCGTGGACCTCCGGCTTGAAGCCGGCTTCCTTGAAATCCTTGATCCAGCGGTCCGGACTGATCAGCGGATAATCCGAGCCGAACAGCATCTTGGTCTTCAGCTGCGAGTTCGCATACTGAATCAGCTGCGGCGGGAAATATTTCGGCGACCAGCCCGACAGGTCGATATAGACATTCGGCTTGTGCAGGCACACCGACAGCGCCTCGTCCTGCCAGGGCCAGGAAGGGTGCGCGATGATGACGGTCATGTCCGGAAAGTCCGCCGCGACATCGTCGAGGTGGATGGGATTGGAGTATTTCAGCCGCAGCCCGCCACCACCCGGCATGCCCGTGCCCATGCCCGAGTGACCGCTGTGGAAGATCGCCGGCAACTTGTACTCGGCGATGACTTCGTACAGCTGATACGCCAGCCGATCGTTCGGGAAGAAGCCCTGCAGCGTCGGGTGGAACTTGAAGCCTTTGATCACGCCGTCTTTGATCAGCGCCCTCGCCTCACGCACACCCATCTTGCCCTTGTGCGGATCGATGCTGGCGAACGCCATCATGATGTCGCTGTTCTCGCGCGCCGCATCCGCCACTTCCTCGTTGGGAATGCGCTTCGCGCCGATCTGGAACTCCGAATCCACGGTGAACATCACCAGACCGATCTTGCGCTCGCGGTAATAGGCGATGGTCTCGTGGATGTTGGGCCGCTTGCCGGCCTTGAAGTACTTCGCCGACGCTTCCTCGAACGGCTTCCAGGCTTCGTCCGGCTCCTGCCGACACGAGACTTCGGCGTGCGTGTGTACGTCGATGGCGATCAGGTCGTTGATATTCATCGCGCCGCCCCCCGCTGCTGGGCTTCCCACTGTGCGATGGTCAGCCCACGTTCCACCAATTCCACCAGCAGCGGCGCCGGTTGCCAATGCATCGGACCGAAAATGTCCTGATATTTGCGCATCCCCGAGAGCAGCACATCGAGGCCGAGCGTCTCGGCGTAGAACATCGGGCCACCCCGATAGCGCGGGAAGCCATAGCCTGCAGCCCAGACCACATCGATGTCCGACGCCCGCAGCGCCACGCCTTCACCCAGGATGCGCAAGCCCTCGTTCAGCAGCGGATACAGGCAACGCTCGAGAATCTCCTGCTTCGTGTGCTGACGCTGCGGCACCTGCAGCTGCCGGGCCCGCTCGGCGATGATCTGGATCGCCTCGGGATCATCGAAGCGCGCGCGATTGCCGGGCTCGTAACGATAATAGCCCTTGCCGTTCTTCTGCCCGAGACGACCCGCGTCGTGCAGAGCGAAGTCCGCCTGATAGTAGGCGGGATCGGGCGGGAACTGCGAGGCGTTCGCCTTGTGAACGTTCACACCGACATCGATGCCCGCCATGTCGAACACGGCGAGGATGCCCATCGCCATGCCCCACTCTTCCAGCACCGAGTCGACCTGCCGTGGCGTCGCGCCTTCCAGCACCATGCGCTCGGCTTCGCGAGCGTAGCCTTCCATCATGCGATTGCCGATGAAGCCGTAGCACACCTTCGCCAGCACCGGCGTCTTGCGCAGCGGCTTCGCCAGATCCATGACGGTGCGAATCGTTTCGTCCGAGGTCTTGCTCGTGCGTACGACTTCGAGCAGCGGCATGACGTTCGCCGGTGAGAAGAAGTGCATGCCGATGACATCCTGCGGACGCTGGGTGACTGCCGCGATCTGTTCGATGTCCAGAGTCGAGGTATTGGTCGCGAGCACCGCGCCGGGCTTGGCGACGCGGTCCAGCTCGGTAAAGATCGTGCGCTTCAATTCCATGCTTTCGAACACGGCCTCGATGATCACGTCCGCATCGGCGAGTGCGCTGTAGGACAGCGAGGTGCCGATCAGCGCCAGGCGCTTGGTCTTGTCCTCGGCACTCAGCCGACCTCGATCGACCATCGATTGGTAGGTCTTCTCGATCGTGGCCAGACCCTTGGTCAGACCCGCCTCGTTGGCGTCGAGCAGCACCACGGGAATGCCCGCATTCGCAAAGCAGATCGCGATGCCCCCGCCCATCGTGCCCGCGCCGATGACGCCGGCCCGCTTGATCGGACGCGCTTGAACGCTGTCGGGCAAGCCGGGGATGCGACGCGTCTCGCGCTCGGCGAAAAACACATGCACCGCGCCTTTCGACTCGACGCTGTCTTTGCATTCGTTGACGCGCTCGGTCTCGTACTCCAGACCTTGCTGGAACGAGCGCTGTGTCGCTGCCTGCACGACATCTACGGCAACCTGAGCAGCGTTGCGATTTGGATAAAGCTTGCGCGCCTGCTGGCGATGACGATCGAAAACCTCTGCCGTAGCGCTCTCGGCGGGAATACTCATCTCACCGGTGCGACGTGGACCTTTGCCGGCAGCGATCAGCGATCGCAGATACGCGATCGCGCCGGAGCGCAGATCGCCCTCGACGATCGCGTCGATGAAACCGAGCTCACGACCTTTTGCGGCATCGACGGGACGCGCACTCACGATCATTTCCAGCGCCCGATCGGCGCCGATCAGACGGGGCATTCGTTGCGTGCCGCCCGCGCCGGGAATGATGCCCAAGGTCACTTCGGGCATGCCGAAACGCGTACCCGCCGCCGCTACCCGGTAGTGACAGGCGAGCGCGATTTCGAGACCGCCGCCCATGACCGTGCCGTGCATGGCCGCGACCACCGGGACGCTCGAGGCTTCGTACCCGTTGAACAGCTCGCGGTATTCCTCTTCCTTCGGCGGACCGCTGAACTCGCCGATGTCGGCGCCCGAGAAGAACGTGCTGCCTTCACACAGCAACACGACGCCGCGCAGGTCCTGACTGGCCTGGATCTGTTCCAGCGCCTGTCGCAGGCCGCTTCTGACCTCGGCAGTGATGGTGTTGACCGGCGGGTTGTGGACGACGACTAAGGCGAGATCGCCGTCGCGCTCGAGGCGCACGACGCTGGATGATGACACGATGAAACCCCCTGGATTCTAGTCAGGCAACAGCTGTAAGCGGATTTCGCCCGCATCGCCGTCATTTGGAAAGAGCAGTAACAGGTATATAAGATATAAGCATCATGGATATCACCGATGTCGACCTGAACCTGCTCGTCGTGTTCGACGCACTGCTGCGCCATCGCAGTGTGAGCGGCGCCGCCCGCGCCCTGCAGATGAGCCAGCCGGCCACCAGTTTCGCCTTGAACCGGCTTAGAAAAATGTTTGGGGAGCCGCTGTTCGTGCGCACTTCGCGTGGCATCCATCCGACTCCCTATGCCGAGAGCCTCGCGGCGCCGCTGGAAGCGATCCTGGACAGGATCCGCGCCGACCTGCTGCAACAGCCGACGTTCGATCCCTCGACCGAGCGCCGCTCGGTGACGTTCAACATGCAGGACATCGGCGAGTTGGTGTTCCTGCCGCGCATCCTCAGCCGCCTGAACAAGCTCGCGCCGGGTCTGCAGTTGCGCACCGTCAATTTGCCGGCGCCGCTGCTGGAGCCGGCGCTGCGCTCGGGAGAGGTGGATATTGCGCTTGGATATTTTCCGGATCTGACCGCTGCGGCGCTGTTCCAGCAGCGGCTGTTCTCGCATTCGTTCGTGTGCATCGTGCGAGCCGATCATCCGACCATCAAGGATGAGATGACGCGTCGCCAGTTCCTCGACGGGCTGCACGCGGTCGTACACCCCGCCGGTCATATGAACGATTCGCTGGAAGCGGAGCTGCAGTCGCAGGGGCTGACGAGGAAGGTGTCGATGCGCATCGAACACTTCCTCGCGGTGCCGACCATTCTCAGCCAATCCGATCTGATCTTCACCGTGCCCTATGCGATCGGCGAGGAGCTGGCGAAGCTTGCGGACATCAAGCTGGTGAAGCCGCCGTTCAAGGCGAAACCGCGCATCATCAAGCAGCACTGGCACGCACGATTCCAGCACGATGGCGCGAACCGCTGGCTCCGCTCGGTGGTCGCGGAGCTGTTCATGGACAAGACTACAGCGGCAAGCCGACGTAGTTCTCGGCCAAGGTCCGCTGAGCGGCGTCCGAGTTGAACAGATAATCCAGCTCGCTGGCACGAATGCGCGCAAAGAATGGATCTTCGTTGGGGAACCGATGCAGCAGCGAGGTCATCCACCAGGAGAAGCGCACTGCTTGCCATACCCGCCGCAATGCCCGGGCTGAATACTGCTCCAGAGCGGCACGCGAATCGTTCTTGTAATAGCCAGTCAGCGCCTCGTACAGATAGAACACATCGCTGGCGGCAAGATTGAGCCCCTTCGCGCCGGTCGGCGGCACGATGTGTGCGGCATCGCCGGCCAGGAACAACTGCCCATAACGCATCGGCTCCGCGACGAAGCTGCGCAGCGGCGCGATGCTCTTCTCTATCGAAGGCCCGACAGTCATGCGTGCAGCCACGTCCTCACCGACGCGCAGCTTGAACTCGGCCCAGAACTGCTCGTCGCTCCAGTTCTCGACCTTGTCATCGAGCGAGCACTGGACGTAACAACGCACTCGGGTTTCCGAGCGCATGCTCGCCAGCGCGAAGCCGCGCTCGGAGTCTGCGTAGATCAGCTCGTCCCATGCGGGAGGCACATCGGCCAGCACGCCGAGCCAACCGAAGGGATAAGTCCGTTCGAAAGCCGACAGTTTCTCGGCCGGGATGGAACGTCGACTGACGCCGTGGTAACCATCGCAGCCGGCGATGAAGTCGCAATCCAGGCGCTGCTCGACGCCTTTGTGAATGAAGCTCACCCAAGGCCGCGCGCTGGTGATCTCGTGAAGTTCGACAGATTCGGCTTCGTAGATGGACGGCGCGCCGCAAGCCGCACGAGCGTCCATGAGATCGCGTGTGACTTCGGTCTGACCATAAACTGTAACGACTTTGCCGACGAGATCCTTGAAGGCAATGCGACGCCGCTGGCCGTTCGCGCCGATCTCGACGCCGTCGTGGATCAAAGCCTGCGCGTGCAGCCGCTGGCCGACACCGGCCAGTTCGAGAATGTCGACCGTCCCCTGCTCGAGCACGCCGGCGCGGATGCGGCCCAATACATAGTCGGGTGTACGCTGTTCGAGAACGACGGCATCGATGCCAGCCTTGTACAACAGCTGAGCGAGCAGCAGCCCCGCCGGTCCCGCACCAACGATCGCAACTTGTGTCCGCAACGTTCGTCCCCCAGAAGATGCGAACAAGATGCCGCGCCGGTCGGCGGGTGACGATGGAGAAAAAACACGACTTATTGGATATTTCCCAACCTGCCGGCGTAGGATGATTGCAGACGAGCCGAGGAGCGCAGTGTGGCGCGACGTGCGATTCCACAGTATTTTCTGTATGGCGAAGCGACTCACGATGTCGATGAGCGCTTTCTGCACATCGAATCCATCGCCGAGCGCAGCCGCCTGCACGATTGGAAGATCCGGCCGCACGCCCACCAGGATCTGCATCACTTCCTGCTCGTCACCCGCGGCGGCGGCGTTTTCCACTCCGAAGGCGAATTGCATCGATTCGGTCAGAATTCGCTGATCTCGGTGCCGCTCGCCTGCGTCCACGGCTTCGATTTCAAGCCGGGAACCGACGGCTGGGTGCTCACCGCCTCCGGCGCGCTGATCGAGCGCATCGCTCACGAGAATGCCGAGTTGCGGCCCGTGCTGACCGAGGCGAATGCCCTGCCCTTGCCCACCGACGCCACCGCTGCCATGGTGACGACATTCGAATCGTTGATGATGGAGTTCCGAGGCAATCTGCCGGGTCGACGCACGGCGGCCGAAGCTCTGCTGATCGGCATTCTGGTGGCCGCACTTCGCCGCAAGCTGCAGCTTCTGCCGGCCGCACAGAGCAAGGCGGGTGCGGATTCCGTGCTTGCAGCGAAATATCGCTCTTTGATCGAAGAGAACTTCCGGACCACCCTCAAGGTCGCCGACTATGCAAAGCGCCTGTGCGTCAGCTCCGAAAGGCTGCGGCAGGCCTGTGTTCGCAGCACGGCGAGCTCACCGCTTGCCTTGCTCAATGCACGACGATTGCTGGAGGCGAAGCGCTCGTTGCTCTATACGGGCATGAGCATCGGGTTGATCGCCGAGGCTTGCGGCTTTCCCGATCCGGCGTATTTCTCGCGTTTCTTCACCCAGCGGACGGGGGTGTCGCCGATGAGCTATCGCACCAGGCAGCAACGGGCGCACGCACGAGGGACCTAGGCTGACGCTGCGCCGCCGGTAAGCAGATCCTGCTACCGGCGACGCCTGCAATCTCAGCCAGCGTTCGGCGTCGCTTCCGTATCTATCTCCGCCAGCGTTTCCGTGGCATAGCGCGGGCCGCTGACTGTGTCCGCATTGATCAGCTTTTCCAGCCTTTCCAGCGTGTCCGCCGCTACGCGCACCTTCGACGCAGCGACGTCCTCTTCCAGATGCGCAATCGACGTCGTACCGACGATCGGCAACACGAACGGCGCCTTCGCCAACAACCACGCCAACGCCAGCTGCGCCGGCGTGCAACCGGCTTCCCAGGCGATCCGGTTGAACTGATCGAGCAACTGTCGATTGCGCCCGAAGTGTGGCGGGTTGAAGCGCGGCATCGCGCGACGAATGTCCTTCTCCACGAAATCGCGAGGGTCAGCAATGCCGTTCGCCAGGAAGCCCCGACCCAATGGAGAAAACGCAACCAGAGCAATGCCGAGCTCGCGGCAGGCGTCCAGCAGGGCGATCTCCGGATTCCGCGTCCACAGCGAATATTCGCTCTGTACCGCGGCGACTGGATGCACGGCATGCGCCTTGCGTAGAGTCTGAGCGGAGACCTCCGAGAGTCCGATCTCGCGAATGTGCCCTTCGCGAACCAGATCGCCGAGCGCTCCGACGCTCTCCTCGATCGGCACCTTCTTATCCCAGCGGTGCAGGTAATACAGATCGATCACGTCGGTGCGCAACCGGCGAAGTGCGTCCTTGCAGGTCTGCTTCAACGTCTCCGGGCGCCCGTCGATGACTCGCTTGCCGTTGACGCCGGTCATGCCGCATTTGCTCGCCAGGAAGAAGCGTTGACGGAAAGGATGCAGCACCTCGCCGAGCAACTCCTCGTTGCGCCCGAAGCCGTACAGGGCCGCCGTATCGAAGTGATCGATGCCCAGCTCGAGCGCGGCGTTGAGCAATGCCTTGGCGTCCGCCGGATCGGGTGGCGTGCCATAGGCATGACTGAGGTTCATGCAGCCGAGCCCGATCCCGGCGACCGATCGATCGGCAAGTTTGCGTTGAGTCATATCTACCGCAACGCCTCTTTAGCCGCCCTGCGCGTTCAACTGCTGTTCCAACTCGTGCAACGTCCGATAACAGCCCAGCACCTGGTGCACGCTCGAGTTCGGCTCGCGCCCTTCGCGAATCGCCGCGAAGAATTCCCGATCCTGCAGCTCGATGCCGTTCATCGATACATCGACTTTCGACACGTCGATCTTCTCTTCGCGACCGTTGACCAGGTCGTCGTAGCGGGCGATGTAAGTGCCGTTGTCGCAGATGTAACGGAAGAACGTCCCGAGCGGTCCATCGTTGTTGAACGACAGCGACAAGGTGCAGATCGCGCCCGATCTGGTCTTCATCTGAATCGACATGTCCATCGCGATGCCCAGCTGCGGATGCTTCGGCCCCTGGATCGCATGCGCAATGGCGACCTCCTCGCCCGTCTGATACCGGAACAGATCCACCGTGTGCGCAGCGTGATGCCACAGCAGATGGTCCGTCCACGATCTCGGCTCACCCAACGCATTCGTATTGGTGCGACGGAAAAAGTAGGTCTGCACATCCATCTGCTGAATCTTCAGCTCGCCCGCGCGCAGCCGCCTGTTCAACCACTGGTGCGACGGATTGAACCGCCTCGTGTGACCGACCATACACACCAGGCCGGTCTGCTTCTGCATGTCGGCGACCGCTTGCGCGTCATCCCACGAGTCCGCCAACGGAATCTCCACCTGCACATGCTTGCCCGCCTTCATGCACGCGAGCGCCTGCGACGCATGCATCTGCGTCGGCGTGCACAGGATGACTGCATCGACATCCGGTCTCGCCAGACTCTCCGCGAGCTCCGTCGTCACATGCCCGACCGAAAATTTCTTCGCGACCTCCCGGGTCTTTTCCAGCTCACGCCCCACCAGCGAGGTGACCTCCACACCCGGGATGTTTCGGATGCCTTCGAGGTGTTTGACGCCGAACGCGCCGGCGCCGGCGAGCGCAACTTTGAGCGTGCTCATGGCGAATTCTCCAGAATCAGATGACCGACAGCGGTATTGCTGGCCGGCACGTGGTAGAACCGGTGCGCCACTCGCGGCGCCTGGTCGCTCATCGCGCCTCGTGCGATCAGCCACATCACCAGTTCGATGCCTTCGGAGCCGGCTTCCTGCACGTACTCCATATGCGGCACCTCGGCGAGCTTCTCGGGCTCGGCGATCAGCCGATCGAGGAATCGATTGTCCCACTCACGATTGATCAACCCGGCTCGCGGGCCCTGCAACTGATGGCTCATGCCGCCCGTGCCCCAGATCTGCACGTTCAGCGGCTCGTCGTAAAGAGAGACCGCCTTGCGAATCGCGCGGCCCAGATTGAAACAGCGTCGACCCGACGGCACCGGGTACTGCACCACATTCACCGCAAAGGGAATGACCGGGCACGGCCACTGCGCCACCTGGCCGCACATGAGCGACAGCGGCACCGTGAGGCCATGGTCCACGTCCATGCGATTGACGATCGTGAGATCGAAATCGTCCTGGATCACCGACTGCGCAATGTGCGAGGCCAGTTCCGGATGGCCTTTGACGACGGGCACCGGCCGCGGTCCCCAGCCTTCGTCCGCGGGCTTGAACTCGGCGGCGCAGCCGATCGCGAACGTGGGAATCATGTCCAGGCTGAAGGCGGTGGCGTGATCGTTGTAGACCAGAAAGATCACATCGGGCGTGTTGTCCTTGAGCCAGGCCTGGGACGGCTGATAGCCCGCGAACACAGGCTCCCAGTAGTCTTCGTTGGTCTTGCCCAGATCCAGCGCCGCGCCGATGGCCGGAACGTGCGAGGTATAAACACTGGCGGTAATTCTGGCCATCATTGCTTCTCCCGGGGATCGCGCACCGGACTGCCGGCCGCGCGTCCACCTGCCAACATCATTTTTGCGTATTCCTCTTGCGTCATGCCGGTCATGCTGGCCGCCATGTACTGGAAGCTCTTGCCGTCGGTGGCGCCGATCTTGGCGAGGAAATAGATATTGCCGCCCAGCTCGATGCAACGATTCAGATCGCGCGCCATCACGGCGAGCTTCTGCTCCTCGCTCATCGGCCACTCATCCAGGTAGGCACGCTCGTTCGCTTTGAATCGCTCGCGGTTCTCCGCCTTCATGAGCGACATGCAGAACTGATTCAAGTGATATCCCATGCGGGACTGTTCGGCATCGAATATCGTCGTGCCGGGAATGCCTTTATACGGTTTGTCCAGCGCCATCTCAGCGACTCCAGTACAGGGCCATCGGGTTGTCGACCAGCAACTTGCGCTGCAACTCGGCAGTGGGTGCAATCCGCGGGATGAAATCCACCAGCTTGCCGTCATCCGGCATGTGCGACTTCATGTTTGGGTGCGGCCAATCGGTGCCCCACAGCACTCGATCCGGAAACGTCTCGACGATCCGGCGCGCGAACGGCACCACATCGTCATAGCCATCCGGCCCGGACTTCGAGAGTCGCTCCGGGCAGCTGACCTTGGACCAGAAGTTCGAATTCTCGCGCATGAGGCGCACGAACAACTCGAACTCCGGACCGT
>Ga0182742_1000877_pt1 | contig 42883 bp, 35 predicted proteins | sample eDN5th37CBELigMG_FD_128880 | JGI IMG/M metagenome (GOLD analysis project Ga0182742, IMG submission 128880) | Enriched Miracle-Growth compost microbial communities from Emeryville, California, USA - eDNA 5th pass 37_C BE-Lig MG (version 2)... ... | reverse complement strand
GGAATCGCGATTGCGCGAGCCCGGCCAGATGCGGATGTTCGGCGCGCCGAGAGCCTGCGCGGTTTCGAGGACCAGCGAAAAGGCGGCTTCGTCGTCGGTGGGCGGCGCGATGTAGGATCCGTACGAGACGATGGTGAGACCCGCATCCTCGGTCAGGCGTCGGACGCGGCGGGCGACGCTGTACTGGCCCGGGGGAACATGCACGTCTCCCGCCCATTCGATGCCCTCGACCTCGCATTCCGCCGCGAGCGCCACGATGCTCTCCGGCGCGAGGCCGCGGAACGTGACGGAGCAGAGTCCGGGCCGGAACGACGTCATGCCATCGTCTCCAGCGCGTTCGCCATGATGGCGGAGCGCAGGGGCATCCGGGCGACGAAGCGCTCGATCTCCTCGACCACATATTCGCCGAGCATCTCCCGCTCGTCGCCGATGGCTCCGGCGATGTGCGGCGTCAGAAAGACGTTCGGAAGATCGTAGAGTGCGGAGGATGTGTCCGGAACTTCCGGATGGGTGACATCGATGATCGCATCGATGCGGCCCGTGCGAAGTTCCTCGATCAGGTCGTCCTGATCGACGATGATGCCGCGCGCCGTGTTGATGAGCGTGGCGCCGTCGCGCATGAGCGCGAGATGCGTGCGGTCGATCATGCGCTGCGTCGAGGGTAGGGCGGGCGCGTGAATGGACACGACATCGGAGAGCCGCATCAGCTCGTCCAGGGAAACGCTCTCCACCCCGAGCGCAACGGCCTCGCAGGCACCGATCGTGGGATCGTGCAGCAGGACCCGGAAGCGGAACGGCTCCAGAAGTTCGATGACGCGGCGCCCGATGCGCGATGCGCCGATGATGCCGATGGTGCGCCGGAAGTTTCCGATCCGCCCGGAGGTCATCGGGAAAACCCGCGCGCGGCTTCTGTCCGCACGGTAGATGTCGCGGAAGCGGAAGACCTGCTTGTTGGCGAAGATTATGGCCGCAAGCGTGAACTCGGCCACGGGAATGGCATTGGCCTCCGCCGCGTGGGTGACCGTGATCCCGGCATCGAGAATATCCGGGGACAGGAACCCTTTGACGGTTCCCGCCGCGTGGGCGATCAGCTTCAGCTCCGGCGCCGCCTCCAGGGTGTCGCGGGTGATGGCCGGGCAGCCCCAGCCGGTGATCAGGATCTCCGTTCGCCGAAGAATGTCGGGTGCATTCCCTAGAGTAAGTGAGCGGAGCGGATTCGGGTCGAGGATGGTGCAGGACCGAGCGAGTCGGTCCAGCAGCGACGACGTAAGGATACGTTCGGTCCGGGTCGGATCCATGGCGAAGGCGACGGTGTAGGGGCGGCTCACGGCGCCATCCTCCAGGCGATGGCGCCGACGCGCCGGCTGTCCCGCTCGATGAGAGTTAACAGTTCGTCGATGGCCGGTGCGACCGGTATGTCCTTCCAAATGGCGGCCACATCGAACCGATCGGTCAATGCCACCGCGGCGGTCCTCAGAACCGTTTCCCCGCTTGGGATTTCTCCCCGCAGCTGGGGCACGAAGGTCTTCGGGTAGAGGAGATTCGTGTTGGGAGGGGCTTTCAGGGCCATGCCACGACGCTCGGTTGTGGAGCCGAGATCGGCGATGCCGCTGAAATCGCCCGCGCCGATCACCAGCGCGGCGCCGCTGCGCTCCTCGACCCGTTCCAGCCCCCGGTAGGCATCCGCCCGGGGAATGGCGAAGCCGCCCTCGGCGGTGGCGAGCGGCCGGGGTGTCCTGATCCGGTGGACGCGGACATGCCAGGGAGAGGCCGGCAGAAGCCAGGTCTCCACCTCCACATCGGCCCAGGGACGCCAGCGGGCATAGAGGACATTGCCGGCAATGCGAGCCTCCTCATTGGTTTCCCGCACCCGGAAATGCCGGCCATCGTCGCTGAAGGCGAGCATCCCGTCGAGCGCCGCGCCCTCGAAGATCCGCTCGTCGCTCTCGACGCTGAAGGCATAGCGGGAGGAATAGGCGAACTTGGCGTATTTCTCGCTGCCGAACCGCATCTGGAGGTTTTCCTGGCCGGACGACAGGGCGACGACATTGCCCGGCAGGTGCATCATCACCATGCCCGGCTGCGGCTGGGGCACCGGGTCCGGAAAGGCGGGAGCCGGCGCCTCCTCGGCGGTCCAGAAAGGGTGCGAGGCGGGCAGGGCCAGCGGCAGGAAAGCCTTGAAGGCCCAATAGGGAGAACCGGCCGAGTTGTAGTTCTCCGACATGAGCAGGTTGGCATAGCCGAACCCGACGGTCAGCACGCCGCTCCGGTCCGTGATGGGGCGCTCTGCCCACCAGCGCAGGTGGCGCAGGTAATAGCCCTTCACCTCGCTCCAGGGCAGCGCCTCCTCGTCCCCAAAGGCCAGTGCGGCCCAGAAACCGGCGCAGGCGAAGCGGTAGGTCATACTGCGGCCGAAGGCGAGGGCGCCGCCATCGTCGGCGAACCAGTGCCGGATATTCGGCGCGAACAGGCGCGCCCATTCGCGGAACCGCTGCTTGCGCTCCCCGTCGGACGTCGCCAGGGCGGCGTAGATCAGCCCGTAGAAGTGCATTGCGAAAGGGATGTAATGGTCGACGCGGGGGACATTGCCGTCGCGGTACCAGCCGTCCCCGAGATAGAAAGCCTCGAGCTCCCGAAGATATTGCTCGGTCAGGCTCCGGTCGAAATCGACGCCGATCCGCTCGAGGCCGAGATCGATCATCACCCGGAAGAATTTCCAGTTGTTGTCGGCGAATTCGTGGGGCCGGGCCCCCAGCAGATAGGCCGCCACGTTCCGCCGCGCCCGGTCGTCGAGAGGGTCCCAGAGATGCTGGGGCACGAGGCGCAGCGCAAAGCCGAGCGCCGCCAGTTCGACCATCCTCTGGTCGCGATCCGTGACCTTGCCCCAGTACTCGGGATGCTCGGGATCCGTCCCGTTGGCGAGCCCTTTCGCATAGAGCGGCCAATGGGGAAAATCGCCGCCGCCCGCGGCATAGGGCGCCAGGCCCCAGAGCGGCCGGGCAAAGCCCTCCAGATCCGCGGCCGCCTGATCGAAATGCGCCGCCGTGGCGCTGAGGCTCACGCGGGCGCCGCCTTCCGAGAAGGCCGGCAGGAGCGGGTTGAAGAGGTCCAGGAGGGCCTTCTCGACATCGCTCCGGGTCCGGAGCGGGTTGCCCGTCAGAGGGTTGGCATGAACGGGGGCATAGGTCATGCCGGCCGCTCGCCCTCTTCGGGCTCCTTGGAGGGGGACCGGACGGTTGCGCCCTCGACCAGCCTGACGGCGAGTTCGACCTTGCGCGGCTCGGCGCCGGGATCGGCGATCCGCCGCTGCATGAGGTGATAGGCTTCCTGCCCGATCGCCTCCCGGTCCACATGCATGGTGGTCAGGCGCGGCATGGTCATGGACGCGCAGGGGAGGTCGTCGAACCCCATCACGGCGAAATCCTGAGGGATCGAGAGGTGATGGTTCGTGACGGCCTCCATGACTCCGACGGCCATCATGTCGTTCATGCAGAAGGCGGCCGTGAAGCCCTGGTCCTCCAGGAGGATCGCCTCCATGGCTTCGCAGGCGGCCGTGCTGGTCCGGGAGGCGGTGGAGGGCAGCTGGACGATGCGGGTCGTCACCCCATGCTTCGCGGCCGCCGCTTCGAAGCCACGGACGCGCTCCCGGATCGTGTGCCGGTGCGACATGGTGAAATGGAGGATCCGCCGGTGACCGGCATCGATGAGGTGCTGGGTCGCAAGGCCCGCCCCGTAGAAGTTGGCGGGCGATACGCAATCGAACTGGAGGTTGGGATCGTTGCCGTTGACCCAGACGGTCGGGAGGCTGGTTTCCAGAAGCCAGGCGCACAGTTCCTCGGGCGGATCGATCCCCACCAGGAAGACGTTCGTGGCATCGGTTTCCGACAGCATCTGCTTCAGTTCGGACACCTTGACCGAGGATGACCGGACCAGCCGGGGCAGGAGGGACCCGCCTGACCGGGCCGCGGCGCCCCGCAGGCCGCTCAGAATGCCCTCGTAGAAGACGCCGAGCCCGCCCGTCGCCTGGTCGACCGAGATGAGGGCGACCGATTTCTGCGTCTGCGGCTGGGCGCTCGGCACGGGTCGGACGTTGTAGCCGAGTTCGGAGGCGATCCGGATGACCTGGTCCCGCACATTGGTGCTGATCCCGGGCTCGTTCGCGAGAACACGTGACACGGTGCTCACCGACACGCCGGCAAAGCGGGCGATGTCCGTCTGACGTGGGCGGCGGCTGAGGCTCACTCTCGTCATCTCCTTCCCCATCCCTTGGGTTTGCATGAATTTGTTGCGCAGCGGGCGCTGAGTTGCAATCCTCATGCAAATGCAAATTTTTGCATTGGGCGGGATGGGTTTAGGCGGGAATGACGGCATAGCGCCGCGAGCAATGCCCTGGGCGCCAAGGAATGCAGTCGAAGGGCCGGGGCCAGCCGAGCCGGTCGCCTCGCCGACGGGGCAGGGGTCCGGCAGGTTCTTCCGTTTCAGCGAAATCCAGACGAGCGCTATCGGGTCATGAGCAGCCTAACCCATGACAGGGGCTGTCGAAATTCGCTGGACAAGCGAATCCCTATCGATGCTCGATGATCGTGTATTCCGCGTCGATCACACCATCCTGCGGTTGTGGAGGACGGGCCTGACGCACGCGGCGGCGCAGATAGAAACACATGACCGCGCCACCTGCAAGGAGGAGCGGGAGCACGACGAAGAGGCCGATCAGCATCATGGCCAGCAGGGCAATTCCCGCCGCAGCCACCGCCAGCAACCTCACCAGAATGGATAGAAGGCCGCCGGAACGCGTGGTTGTCGTCGTCCGTGTCCGAAAAACCGCGTAGTCCAAGATGGATCCTCCAGTTGCGGGAGCGCTCGCCCGCGCAAGGCAAGAGAGGTGTCCGACATCGCGAGCGGCGACCGCTCGCCAGAGGGCCCCGGACCCTCAAGTTCCGATAATGTGGGCTGCGAATTGGGCGGATGCAAGGCTCAGGAACGGAGTTCGCGACACAGGGGCGGAGGCTCTAGGAGTATCAACATGGGGACTCGCGCATATGTCTGAAACCGCGGTATCAACATCAAGTATACGATGGGAAGAAAGTCTGACAACAGAATGGAATTTTGTAACAATCGCCTTCTGGTCATGTGCAGGATTCTACTAAATGGTATTCATCAATGGACAGCTTGCATTGTATCCGTGACATCTCATTAAATGACGGATTGCTCCCTTAATTCGACGCTGTAGACCTGAGGCTTGGCAATGAATTGCCCACGCTGTGCACAACCTAGCCCGGACAATGCACGGTTTTGCAGCCAGTGTGGGGCTCCTCTCGTTGCGGATGTTTCCATGTCCAACGCTTCCGCGGCGGAGCCCGAGATTAGGGAAGAGTTCAAGCCAGTCACGATTCTCTTCGCCGACATCGTCGCTTCGACGGAACTCGTTTCAAAGCTCGATCCCGAGCAGGCCATGCGTCGTCTTGGGCCGGCCGTCACTCTCATGCGGCGGGCCGTGGAGCGTCTCGGCGGGACCGTCATTCACTCTCTTGGCGATGGGATCATGGCGCTGTTCGGCGCGCCGCATATCCAGGAGGGCCATGCGCTGCTGGCATGCCAGGCGGCATTGGCCATTCAGTCCGAGATAAAGGAGTTGCACTGGACTGTGGCCGTTAGGATCGGCCTGCATTCCGGCTTGATCGTGTCCGAGACGAAATTTGCGGCACCGGTCAATGAACGGGAGGTCTATGGGGTTGCCATCCACATTGCCAACCGGGTGCAGTCCCTGGCCGAGCCGGGGGCGATATATCTCAGCGAAGATTGCTATCACCTTGTCGAGCCGTATTGCTCTACCCGATGGGTCGGGCGTCGCAGTCTTCGAGGGCTATCCTACGATATCGGTATCTACGAACTCCTCGCCTTGCAGCCGGCATCGTCGGAGGAGCGCTTCAAGAAATCAAACCTGACGCAGTTCCGGGCCCGCGAGCGCGAAATGGCGGACCTCGAATCGTCTCTGCAGGCATCTCTAAGGGGTGAAAGCCACATCGTGGGGATCTGCGGTTCGGCCGGCAGTGGGAAATCGAGACTCTGTTACGAATTCGCGGAACGATGCCGGAGCGACGGTATCCCGGTCATCGAAGTCAGAGCGCAGCCTTATGGAAAGGCCGCTCCGATCCAGCCCGTTCTCGAAATTGTGCGGCTATTGCTCGGAATCTCATCAGCCGACGATCCTGCCGAAGCGCGAAGTCAGATCGAGGATTGTCTGAATGAATTCGGCTCTCCTCCGGAGAATGCATTATCGATTCTCTGTGATTTTCTTGGTGTTGCCGATGTCGGCCCTTTGCCAGGGATAACCCCGAAAACACGCCACGCGGCGCTTCTGGATACCATCTCCTGGTTGATCGGGAAGCATGCGTCCAACCCCTATGTCATCATATTGGAAGATCTTCATTGGCTGGACGAGGCGAGCGAGTCCTTCCTGGAAACTCTCCGGGATTCGATAATCGGCTCCCATGCTCTGCTGGTCGTCAACTATCGACCCTCCTATCAGGCATCCTGGATGAACCAAGACGGCTTCCATCTCTTGGAGTTGAATGAACTCGGTCACATTCAGATGGAGGAAATCGTCTCCTCGGTCATCGGCACGCATCCAGATTTGGCCGATCTGCGCAATCGCATTGTGGAACGGTCCGGCGGAAATCCGTTCTTTGCTGAAGAGATCATTCATTCACTGGTCGATAGTCAGGTGCTGATCGGCAAGCCTGGAGACTATCGCCTCGGTGGGGAGATCGACGAGAACCCCCTTCCGGTGACGCTTCAAGCCGTCGTAGGTGAACGCATTGACCGGCTTCCAAACTTCGATCGAACTCTCCTGCAGATGGCCTCGGTCATCGGAAAGGAGGTGCCTTATGCTGTCCTGGAAGCAGTGAGCGCACAGGAGCAGAGTGCGGAGATCAAGCCAGTTCTCCGCCGGCTATGCACCCTCGAACTTCTCCAAGAACAGAACAGGCCGGATGGTCTCTATTATTCCTTCCGACATCCGCTCATCCAGGAGGTTGCCTATTCGAGCCAGTTGAAAGCCCGCAGAAAGAGGCTTCACGCTTTCGTTGCCCCTGCATTGGTAAGCTATTGCGGCGAGCGGCAGGATGAGATGGCCGGACTCATCAGCTTTCACTACGAAGCGGCGGGAATACTCTCGAAAGCTGCCGAATATGCCCGCAAAGCGGCGGAATGGATTGGATCGATGCATCCGGCACAGGCGATCAGGCAATGGCAGGTCGTGCATCGCTTGGTCCATGCCCAGAATCCAACGGCGAAGGATAGAGCGCTTCTCATCCTTGCGAGTGCCCAGATCGCATGGCTCGGATGGCGCGAGGGGATGGGTGCCAAGGACGCCGCTCCCTATATCCAGGAAGCTATCGCCATCGCAAAGGAAACCGACGACACGATGATCCCCTTGCTCCTTTTCGTGGAGGCGAGGATCAGCGGTGCGAGCGGTGGAGCTGCCGATCATTATGTCACCCGCGTCAGGGATGCGCTGGCCATATTGGATGGCGCCGCCAATCAAAGCCGGGCTGCGACGCTCTATGCATCATTGAGTCAGGCCTACGGCTGGGCAGGCCTCTTCAATGAGGCCCTAGAGGCCAATGATCGTGCGCTGTCCCTGCTGCAATATGTGCAGGATTTCGAGAACCGCTTCCTGGGATACAGTGTCGAGCATTGGACGCTCAGCTTGAGAGCGAGAATTCTGATCCATCTCAACCGTATCGATGAAGGACGGGCGTGGCTCGATCACATGCTTGCAATCGAGGATGGATTGATCGACCCGACCGTTCAATTCATCAGCCATCTCGGTTATGTCGATCTCGCCTGGCTGTCGGGAGATGCCGAGCTGGCTCAATGGCACGCTCAGCGGGTGAGCCAGCTCGCGGAGCGCCATGGGACACCCTACCTGAAGGTGTTCGCATATGCATGCACGGCGATGGCCCAGGGGCTCTCGGGGAACGCGCAGGCCGCCATTCGAGGCTTCGAAGAGGGGCTGAATTTCATGCATGGTGCGAGGGCGGCGCTGGATTACGAGCCGGACATGATGGCCAGTCTCGCCGAATGCCAGGCGCAAGCGGGAGAATTCGGTGAAGCCTATCTGACGGCTGAAAGGGCAATCGGGTTGTCGCGGGATCGCGCGGCCCGCCTCCCGGAATGCCGCGCCCTGATCGTAGCCGGGGAGGCGCTTATCGAACGGTTCGGACATGAACGCTGCGAGGATGCCATAAACTTCTTCGAGAATGCCAAGGAGCTGATCCGGATAACTGGAGCGACCGTTCTTGAACCGCGCCTGAGCGTTATGCAGGACAAGCTCGCAGTCGCGTGCCCGTAAGGTCGGAAAATCTAAGCGGTACCGTCCGGGGGCGGGTAATGCCGCTCTAACTCTTTGAAAGGTTTCCTCTGGGTTTGACGAGAAGTGTGAACTCGCTCATCCCATAATCGTCAATGAGGAAGACCTCGGATTCGAGGCGCTGCTCGCAGAACTCAGCCCAGCGTCCGGGTCTCGTGCAGTAGAGGCCGGGCCTCGCCGTTCTCCCTGGCACTGGCTCATGGACGAAGTTGACCGCAAAGCCCTTGCGGCTGGTCGAGTTCAGGTGAGACAGCGTGGTCTCGACGAGATGCTCCCACACGGCTACGGGTTGATCGAGCATGACGTTGAAGATGCCGCTCGCAATGCTGTAATCTGCTATGCGCGGGCTCTCCGCGCCTTGACGAAACCGGATCAGGTCCCCGGCATGGCACTTTCGTGCTCTGCGCACCATTGTGGCCGACAGGTCTATTCCCAGATAATCGACCGAAGTCTGAGGATGATAGAGCGCTAGGTAGTCGAGAACGGCCCCATATCCGCATCCGAGATCGTTGAGCGAGAATGGGCCGTCAAAGTCACAAAGGTTGAACAGCTTTCGGAAGCGCAGCGCCTGCGTCGGCACGCAACTCCAATCGACGCCCAAAGGCGTCGGGCCATAGCGACGTATCTTTTGCGTGTAATATTGCGCGACTTGCCGATAGGCCTCGGCAAGTTCTGCAGGTAAGGGATCCCTCATCCCCGGGGAGGCCTATCTGCGCCTCGGTGTCTTCCGTGCGCTCTTGGCGGCGGATTTGGTCGAAGCCGACTTGGCAGTTTTTGAAGGAGCCTTCCGCGCAGCCGTTGCGGCTCTGCCGGTCGCCCGAGACTCTGTTCTCGGGAGCATGGGAATCGACACGATGATATGTGGCTGTGTCATGTAGAAGAGACCCATCGGGGCGTTCCTCACAACGACCCTGCGTCCCTCCTCGCTATTGGAATGATGGGCCTGGAAGAGGACAGGAAGCGGACGGCGCGACTCCAGATTTTCGATCATCATATTCATGATGCGATCATTGCCGTTCATTCCTGGTTCGTCCGAGGGGTAGTTGACCAGGTCGCCGATCAGCTCGAGCCATCTGTTCCGGGCGCGGGCATTCCAGAGGCCTCCGAGGTTGAGAACCGCGACGCAATCGCGGAAGGAACGTCCGCGCTGGAAGATCTGGAATTCCTTTTGAAGCGCAGCCATCTCCTCGATGCCGCCGTATGCTTCCTTTGGGCCTTGGGACGGGCCGAAACGAAGATTCATGAGGTCGAACAAGCTTGAGATGAAGATGTCATCCTCTTTCATGATGCGACCCATGAGTTCCTCCAGGCTGATGATACAGAATTGCAGTGCGGATGCTTTTAATGCGGCACATGGCAACAGCAGGGGGCAAGCACTGTCAAGTTTAAAGAGAAAGTTACTAAGAGAAAAAGGAGTATTGAGGCGCAAGTAAATCGGAGGATGGATCATCATCGCCGTAGCGTATTGTCAGCGGCTGAATAAGGTTTCGCCCCATGGCTTTTGACCCTCATGCCATGCGTGCGAATCTCTCCCGATAAGCGCCGGCAGCTTGAATACGTACGAACCATGAGATTGCTATGAGTTTTAAGAGTGCATCAGCTTGTTCTGCTGTGTATAAATCAGATTAGAATAATTCAAAATCAGGTATATTCGGATTAAAATAATTAAAAACTATAGTATTTGACTTCGCGATAATTGCTCTTATACGCGGAAGACATCATTTTTAAGTGAAGGTTTTTCGCTATGAAGCTGCCTCTTACGTTGCTGGCGTCGTCAGCTATCGTTCTCGTTTCAAGCGATGCGTACGCGCAAGCGTCCGATACGCGCGTCATTCAACTCGAGGAGGTGACGGTTGAGGGGCGGAGAAACGGGCAGGGAGGAGATATCACCGCAGACGGCTATGTCGCGACCTCGACCCAAGCTGCAACCAAGACCGACACGCCGATTCTCGAGATTCAACAATCGATCTCGACAGTTACACAAAAGCAGCTGGAAGATCGCAAGCCTCAGACATTGCTTGATGCGGTGTCTTATACGCCAGGCGCTCGAGTCGGCAGCTACGGCTTCGATCCTCGGTACGACGCATTCAGCATCCGCGGAATCGACGTGACCTATACGGGGGTTTTTCGCGACGGCCTGCGCCAGGTGAACAGCCCGAATGGACTGTTCCGCCTCGAACCGTACGGCCTCGAGGACATTGCGATTCTGAGAGGTCCGTCAGCGTCGATCTATGGCGCGAGCAGCACGGGCGGTATCGTCGATCTGATCTCGAAGCGCCCAACCTTTCTTCCTTTCCGAGAAGTCGAGGTCCAGACGGGCTCATATGGTCGGTTGCAGGGCGCCTTCGATCTTTCAGGTCCCGTCAATGCCAGCGATACGTTCTTCTATCGTCTGACTGGTCTTGTGCGCGATGCGGGAACCGAGATCGACGCGGTAAAGGACGATCGAGTCTTCATCGCTCCGGCCTTCACCTGGAAGCCGAACGAGGCGACGACGCTGACGATCCTTGGCGAGTACATGGATTCGACGAGCGGCGGGACGGCGGCCTATATCAACAATTACGCAACCGACGCGGCCGGCAATCCGACGAGCCTCTCGATTGGTGCCACCCGTGTGTTCGGCGGAGACAAGCGATATAACGACTTTCGCCAGAAGCAGGGTCGGATTGGCTATGAGTTCGAGCATCGCTTCAACGACATGTTCACGCTGCACCAGCGTACGCGGTTTTCGGCGCTTGGAACCAATCAGGAATATTACTTTGGTGGTTCCGGCCTCACCCGCGAGAACAACTGGGGTGTCGTGAGCGACACCTATCTCGAGACCCGCGTGAAAACGGGTGCTGTCGATCACACGATCCTGACCGGCCTGGATGTCAGCCGCTTGAGCTATGTTTCCAAGCAGGGGTTTGGCATCGTTCCCATTGGAACCGATCCAGTGCTCTCCTATCGCGAGGACCAGACCCAGACCCTCACCGGGATCTACGTCCAGGATCAGATCAAATGGCAGAACTGGCGTCTGACCCTCGGCGGACGTCATGACTGGCTGTCGAGCGAGTTCGACAGTGCCGGCTTCGAGTTCGACCGCGACGACATCAAGTTCACGGGCCGAGCCGCGTTGGGCTATGTGACCGATTTCGGTCTTGCGCCTTATGTGAGCTGGGGATCGTCCTTCACACCCAATCCGGGCACGGTCCTGGGCGGGAGCGTGGCGGAGCCGACAACGGGTGAACAGGTCGAGGTCGGCGTGAAATACGATCTGCCAGGCGTCAATGCCTCCCTGCGTGCCGCCGTTTTCGACATTCATCAGAACAATGCGGTCGTCTACCAGGTCGTCGACGGCATAAACCAACAGATCCAGCTAGATCTGCGCTCCCGGGGTTTTGAACTCGAAGGCGTTGCCTCACTGACCAACGGGCTGAATGTCCAGGCATCCTATTCCTACACCGATGCTCGGATCGAGAAACTGACGGCGGAGACCGTCGGTAACCAGCTGACGAGCGTGCCTTACCACATGGCTTCCGTCTGGCTCGATTATACGATTCAAGAGGGACCCGCTAAGGGGTTCGGCATTGCCGGTGGCGTGCGCTATATCGGCTCCAGCTTCGGCGACAACCTCAACCGTCCGGTAATCGAGAACGAGCCCCGCACCTATCTCGATGCGGCAATTCGCTACGACCTGGAGAATCTCAATCCGAGCTTAAAGGGTATGCGCTTCCAGGTGAACGCCACGAACCTGCTCGACGAGGATGGTCAGGTCTGCACGTCCAACTACTGCTACTTCGACGAGGGGCGCAAGGTCATCGCAAGCCTGCGGTACCGGTGGTGACGGTGGCCGCGTCGAGCGCATCGGCTGCCCGCGGTCTGGGCTCTCCGGTCGCTATTGTTCTCGCGATCGGAGGACTCTATGTGGGGCAGAGCATCATCGGGGGAGTGACCTTTACGGCTCTTCCGAGTGTGCTCCGCGACCGTGGGCTGCCCCTCGATCAGATCGGGCTGACTTATCTCGCGGTTCTACCATGGGTGCTGAAGTTCCTCTGGGCGCCGGCGATAGAGCGCTATCGTCTGCCGCCGACCGGCCAGAGCCGCTCGCGCTCCATTGTCCTGATCGGCGGGCTGATCTCTGCCGTCTGCTTCGTCCTGGCTGCCGCCATCGGCCCCACCAGCTTCGTTCCGCTCATGGCCTTGCTCGTGGTAGTCGCATTCGCAGCCTCGACGGTGGATATCGCCTGCGATGGACACGCTGTCGAAAGCCTGTCCGAGCGGTATCACGGCTGGGGCAATGCCGCCCAGGTCGGCGGCGCTTATCTCGGGTCTGCGATCGGCTCGGGTCTTTTCCTTGTGCTTGTCGCGAGGGTCGACTGGGCTCAGGCCATGATTGTCATGGCGGCCATGCTCGTGCTGCTCGGATTGCCCTTTGTTTTATCGCCTGGGGTTACACCGGTCAGTCCACGGACCCATAAGCCGTCTTTGCGCGATGCGCTGATCCGTCCCGAAATGCGCAGAGGACTCGCGCTCGCGGCGCTCTATGCCGTCTCGCAGAAATGGGGCTTGGTGATGCTCGGGCCGTTCCTGGTCGATTCCGGTCTCGACCTGGATTCCCTGGGGGTCGTCAATGGCGCTGGGGGCATGATCATCGGCTTCGGCTGCGCGCTTCTGGGCGGCGCCCTGGTACGGCTTTGGGGTGCGCGCCCGATCATGGTCCTCGCACTCGTCCTGCAAGCTGCCACATTGTCGGCCCTTGCAGCAGCGGCATGGATCGGCGGCGCATCTCATGTGCTGCTGCTCACCCTGGCGCTGACAAGCTCATCCGCGATCATGGCACTCGGATTCGTGGCGCTGTATGCACAGTTCATGGCGCTCTCAGACCCACGCCAGGCCGGGATCGATTTCACCTTGCTGCAATGCATGGATGCGCTTGTCAGCATCATCGGCGGGATCGGAGCAGGTTGGACCGCACAGCATTTCGGCTACAGCGCCTGCTTCGGACTTGCGGCACTGCTCGTTGTCATCGCGACCGGTCCGGTCGCGATGCTGAGCCGTCGATCCAGGTTTTCTTTCGGCAAGGAGTACTGCTAGCCCAGAATCGCAGCAACTACTGATGGATCAATCGTGGAATTGGTCAGGCGCCGATAGCCAATCTGCGACATGCGGCGATTTCGCACATCGGCAGCCCAACCATCCCTCGCTGGAGCCATGTTGATTTAACTGGGCGTTAGGACTAAATGTCCGGGCACTCTCCGCGTGCTCCTTCGAAAGGTGCAGCCACCAACGTGCCCTTTCAAGGGCGGAGATCTGTTCCTGCGGCCGCCATGGCTGTTGCAATCCCGCCCGTTTGACGGCCTTGCGCCTGAAGGTTTCTGGTAACTATCAATGGCTGATGTCACTTTCGAGAATGATATGCGGCCAGGGCTGCGCCTGCGGGATTTCTTCACAGCGATTGAAGGTGCAATCGTTTACGGGACAAAGGATGGGCAAAAGACGGCATCCTTCCAGGTTGAGGTCGATAAGACGGTTATCGATGTCGTCTATGCGGGGCCCGAGATTTCGGAAAATGGCGGGCAGGTTTCCTACCTCGAATTCCAGCGCAACGGCGTTCCGTGGCTCACATATGGCAGTCTGAACGGCGCTGTTCTGTTTACATATGCTGACGGACTCGCGATCTTTCATTCGCAGGGGAAGGCCGCAGCCGCCGCGATCATGCGGGGCAATGATCGACTGAAGGGCTCATCCCAGGGTGATTACCTTGAGGGTTATACTGGAGACGACCGGCTCGACGGGGGAAAGGGCGCCGATACCCTGGAAGGCGGGCCGGGCGATGACACATATATCGTTGACAATAGCGACGACCGCGTCATTGAGCGCGCGGGCGGCGGCTATGATATCGTCTATACGAGCGTCAGTTTTGCGCTGGCAGCCGATGCCGAGGTCGAGGAGCTTCGGGCTGTCGCTGGGGTGAGTTCGTTGTCCCTCTTCGGTAGCGACTTTGCTAACCGTATCGTAGGGACAAGCGGTAATGATACGATCGACGGCAAGGGCGGGATCGATACCCTGATCGGCGGAGCCGGTGACGATCTTTACATGGTCGACAGCCCGTTCGATGTCATCTGGGAAGATATCGGGCAGGGGCATGATACCGTCATCGCCAGTGCCTCCTATGCGCTTGGCGCCAATATCGAGACTCTGAAGGCCTCGGGCGGCAATGCTCCGATCGATCTGACGGGCAACGAATTGCCGAACGAAATCATCGGCAACGCGGGTGACAATGTGATCCACGGTCTCGATGGAGACGACCGGCTCTACGGCGACGGCGGTAACGACTGGATTGACGGCGGCAGTGGTCAGGACGTCCTGTACGGGGGAATGGGCAACGATCATCTCGACGGAGGCAGTGAGAATGACATTCTTTACGGCGATGTCGGTAACGATGTCTTGATTGGATCCGCAGGTGATGATGTCCTTTACGGCGGCACTGGCCACGATACGCTCTCCGGCGGCGATGGGAACGATCGTCTCTATGGAGATGCGGGCAACGATAGGCTCGACGGCGGTGCCGGCCATGACCGGCTCTATGGAGGTGTCGGAAAGAACCGTCTGCTCGGGCAGGATGGGAACGATACCCTCTATGGAGGAATGCACGCGGACACCCTGCAGGGCGGGAATGGCAACGACAGGCTTTACGGCGACGCGGGCAACGATTCCCTAGATGGCGGTGCTGGCAAAGACACCCTGTCCGGCGGGCCGGGACGGGATACGTTCATCTTCAGGACGAAGCTGAATGCCAAGACGAATGTGGATACGATCACGGATTTCAATGTGAAGGATGACGCGATCCGCCTCGAAAACAGCATTTTCAAGAAACTCGGCAAGGCAGGAAAGTTGAAGCCGGACTTCTTCACCATCGGCAGCGAGGCGCAGGATGGGAATGATTATCTGATCTACAACAAGAAGAACGGCTACCTATCCTACGATGCGGATGGCTCCGGCTCCAAGAAGGCGGTCCTCTTCGCCAAGCTGAAATCCGGTCTAGCCCTGACCGATAAGGACTTTTACATCATCTGATTGGTTGGGGCGCTGTGCGGCCCTTATGGGCCGCGACGAACGTTGCGCCAACGCGGAAGTCGCGTTTTCTACTGGCAAACATCCACCCAATCAGCACCAACGAGGTCGGCCATCCGCTCGGGATGGATGCGCACCGCCGTATGAATCGAGCCAGCCGCAGGGACGACTTCGTCGAAGGCTTTCAGGGAAATATCGCAATAGACCGGAAGCGGCGTTGCCAGTCCGAACGGGCAGACCCCGCCGACAGGATGCCCCGTGAGAGCCTGGACCTGTTCCGCATCTAGCATGGACGCTTTGCCACCGAAGGTCGCTTTGACCTTGCGGTTGTCGAGGCGGGCCGTGCCGCTCGTCACGATGAGAAAGCTCTTCTCGCCCACGCGCAGGGACAACGTTTTGGCAATCTTCTCGGGACCGACGCCATGAGCCTCCGCCGCCTGGGTCACAGTGGCTGTGCTCGTCTGCATTTCGATGATCTCGATATCCGGTGCGTTTTGGGCCAGAAAGGCGCGAACGGATTCAAGGCTCATGGCCGAGAAGCTCCTTTGCTGAGGGTGGAAGCGGCGAGGGCATGCCGCAAGCGGCTGCCCTTCTGAGGCCAGCAAGATAGCCACTATCCAGCCCGTTGTGCAAATGCGGATTTAACGCTCGCCTTCCGGATAATCCGCTTCCCGGCTTGTCTCGGCCCAGGCCTCGATCTCCGCAAGGGTTTCCTTGAGTTTGTCCCGAACCCCGTCGAGCGCGATGGCGCCAAGGACCAGATGCTTGGGCGGATCGCTCGCCTCGACGGCCTTGATGATGGCTCGCGCGGCGCGCACCGGATCGCCCGGCTGTTGGCCGCTGTAGCCCGCCGTCGTTTCGAGACGCGCGCCGATCGTGTCCTTATAATCGGCGATAGTCGGACGCCGCTGCTGCAGCGAGCGGCCGGCCCAATCCGTGCGGAACGGTCCGGGTTCGACACAGGTCACCTTGATTCCGAGCGGCGCGACTTCCTTGGAGAGCGCGTCCGACAGCCCCTCTACCGCGTGCTTGGTTGCAGCATAATAGCCCGATCCCGGATAGCCGATGAACCCGGCCTGGGACGAGATGTTGACGATATGCCCATGGCGGCGGGCCCGCATGCCGGGAAGCACGGCGCGGGTCATGGCCGCGAGCCCGAAGACATTTGTCTCGAATTGAGCCCGGATCTCCTCATCGACGCCTTCCTCGATGGAGGCTTGGTATCCATAGCCGGCATTGTTCACGAGCACATCGATGGCGCCGAAGCGCTCCTCCGCCTGTTTGACGGCAGCAGCAATTTGATCGCTCTTGGTCACATCGAGCGACAAGGCAAGGGCGTTGTCCTCGTGACCGCGGGTGAGATCCTGGACGCGTCCGACGTCGCGCGCTGTTACGACGGCACGCCAGCCGCGCTGCAACACCAACTGGGCGAGCTCTCGTCCGAAGCCGGTGGAGCAGCCCGTGATGAACCAGACGGGATTTTCGTTGAGCGGCATGGGAAATTCCTCTTCAGGACAGGTCGCGAGGGTGGGATATAGGCCCTCACTTCAGGGAGGGAATACCTGTTCCAGGGCGGCAGCAAGGAATGGACCGCTAGGCGGCCCTCCAATGCCGTCATTTACTTTGCCCCGGCCTGTGGGCGCATCACGCCCTTCTCATCGCGACGCAGGGGAGCCGGCTGCTTCGGCAACGGGGCGCCCGGTGACTCCGCCACGGTGACACCGTGCGGCCAGTCGGCAGGGGCGATGGCTATGTAGCGGGCATAGCCGCCTGTGCCGCCGAGAGGCTTGGCGAAACCGATGGAGATCAGGGCTCCGGTCTCCGGGACCTTGTCGAGATTGGCGACGCCCTCCGCCTGGGCGTAGTGATTGTGCAGGAGCCAGGCCTCGCCTTCGAGATTGGGCGTCGTGTCCGTGTCGAGCGTCTCATGGCCGTGGAACAGGATCTTGCGCTCGAGGTGCAGGAATTTGAGCGCATCGAGGCTGACACCCGGATGTGGCTTGCTTGCGAAGCGAGCTGGGTCACTCCAGCCCTTATACCAATCCGAGCGGACCATCACGACGGCGCCTTCGGGTATCCGCCCATTCCGGCTCTCCCAGTCCTGAATGTCCTGGACACTCAGGTGATAGCCCGGATCCGCTGCAACCTTCTCGTGGATCGGGATCACCACGAGCGGGCGGAGCGCATAGGTCGCCGGAAGGTCGCTGATCGTTGCGCCGTACTCATCCCAATGTGCCGGGGGATCGAGCTGGGTACCGTACTGGTCCGTGGTGAGCAGATAGCTCGTGGCGACGAAACCATGCTTGGCATAGGTGTATTCATCGCCCTTCTGGACATAGTTCGGGATATCGGCGCCCGCTGTCGTCGCCTTGAATTCCGCCTGTCCGAAGCCCGGCCAGACTGGCTGGACGGGTGCGAAGGCATGGGTCAGGTCGATATGCTTGGCACCCTTGATACTTTGTTCGTAGACGGACCAAAGTCCCGTCTGCTGCTGGGGCGGCTGCTGTGCGAAAGCGGACGATGCGAGGAGGGTGCTGACAAGAAATGCGGCTGAGGCGTAGTTCGAGATCACGATGGGCTCTCCCTTGGCTAGGCCTCGCCATCATTCATCCATGTCCGCTCCGGTTCAACGTCCTTTTTCCCGGCTCTATGCGTTCTGGTAATCGACGAGCGGTTCGTCGTATATCGCAGTCAGGAGCTTGCCGTCGCTCCGAACCATGCCGCGATACATGCCCGAGCAATTGAAGGGCAGGGACACGTTGCCGGCGTGATCGACCGCGACAATGCCACCGGAGCCGCCGACGGGGGCCAGCATGTCGATCACCACCGCACGCGATGCATCTTCAAGAGACTGGCCGGCATAGCGCATGCGGGATGCGATTTCATGGGCTGCCGCATAGCGAATGAAGATTTCACCATGGCCCGTCGCCGAGATGGCGCAGGTCTCGTTGTCCGCCCAAGTTCCCGCACCGATCACGGGGCTGTCGCCGACACGTCCGGGCGATTTCGCCGTCATTCCGCCGGTGGATGTGGCTGCCGCGAGATTGCCATGCCGGTCGCGCGCCACCGCACCGACCGTACCATGCTTGCGCGACTCATCCTGATCCTCCGCTCCGCTCGTGCGCATGGCGAGCGTCTCCTGCAGAGCGCTCCAGCGCTGCTCGGTGTAAAAATAGGTCGGCTCTTCGAAGGTAAGGCCCTGGCTGCGGCAGAATTCCATGGCGCTTTCGCCGATGAGCATCACGTGATCGGAATGCTCCATGACGGCGCGGGCCGCAAGAATCGGGTTGCGCGGGCCGCAAATCCCGGCAACAGCCCCGGCCGAACGGTGGCGCCCGTCCATGACGGCCGCATCCATCTCCTGCCTGCCGGCCGAAGTATAGACTGCACCGCGCCCGGCATTGAAGAGCGGCTCGTCCTCGAGCGCCATGACCGCGGCCGATACTGCGTCGAGTGCAGTGCCTCCCTCGGCCAGCACGGTGCGCCCGGCCTGGAGGGCGCGGCGAAGTCCCTCGTGATAGGCGGCCTCTCTCTCGGGCGTCATCTTGCTGCGCAGAATGGTGCCTGCGCCGCCATGGATCGCGAGAGCGAAATCGTTATCGGAATTTGTGTTGCGGGTCATGGGATACACTTATCGGGTTATGGAGATTGCATCGAGCAGGCTAGGGCGATTATGCCCCGAGCGGCCCGTCATGGAGCCGGCCGCGACGAGTGCATCGAGAACGGCTTCCTGGGTTATGTCCGCCATGGCTTCGAAGAGAACGTCTATACGATCCTCGTTGAGCACGCGAATTGCCACGAGATCCGCCTTCTCGTCGTGGTGAAGGATATTGGCAGTGGTGAAGCCGAGCGCGATGTCGCCGCTGCCATGTCCCCAGAAGGAGCCCAGCCGTGCCAAGCCCACACCGGAGCGCCGAATGATGCGCTTGAGCTGGCGGTCGCTCAACGGGATATCCGTGGCGGCCACAATGATGATCGATCCTTTTTCCGGAGCTCTCTCCTCCGTCGAAGGCCGAGTTGGAGACACGATTGTGCCATCCGGCAGGCGCAGGTCGCCCGAGCGGCCGAAATTGGACAGGACAAGAACACCCAGGTGAAAGTCATGCCCATCGAGTGTCAGCCGGCGGGAGGACGTTCCAATGCCACCCTTGAAACCGAAGGTGCTCATGCCGCAGCCGGCCCCAACGGACCCGACATCGAAGCGCGATGAGGCCGCCTCCATGGCCACGTATGCGTCCGCTTCTGTGACAGCCAGAGCCTGAATGTCGTTCAGATAACCATCGTTGCATTCGAACACGACCGGATTCACGGTCGCCGTCTCGCGACCGATATCCGGATTGCGTTGGATGGCATCTCGCACAAGCGCCGTGCAGCAGGTTCCGACTGAGAGTGTGTTCGTAAGGAGAATGGGCGTCTCGAGCGTGCCCAGCTCCTCCACCTGCACCAGTCCCGCGCTCTTGCCGAAGCCGTTCAGGACATGGACGGCGGCAACGGGCTTCTCGCGATAGAGATTGCCGCCGTGCGGCACGATGGCGGTCACTCCAGTTCGGATGTCGCCATGACTGAGTGTGCGGTGGCCGACGCGCACGCCCGGAACATCGGCGATGCTGTTGAGCAAGCCCGTCGGCATGCTGCCGCAGGCGAAGCCTGCATCGCGAGCGCGAAGAGGGCCGCTCATCAGGCGTATTCCGCTTTCACGAAGGCGGCGATTTCCGCGTGGGTCGCAATCCACACATCCGAGCGGCGAGTGATTTCCTCCAGGAGCTTTTCGAGGATCCAGATGCGCGAGCGGTAGCCGGTCACGTGCGGATGCATGGTGAGCAGGAAGAGCCCGCCTTCCTCGTAGGCCCGCTCGAATTCGCGAAAGAAAATGTCATAGACCGCGCTCGGCGGCGTATGCGGGCGCAGGCCGTTGAAGCGATGCATGTTGAAATAGACCGCATCGTCACGGATCCACTCCACGGGAAGCTCCACGATGCCTGTGGGCTCGCCCTGTTCCAGCAGCTCGTACGGGTCATCATCGGCCATGAGTGAGGAATCGTAGAGGAGGCCAAGTTCACGTTCGATTCGCAGCGTATAGGGGCTGAAATCCCAGGACGGCGTGCGCAGACCCACGGGCCGCACCCCGGTAATGCGCTCCAGACTATCCGCTGCCCGGAACATCAGATCGCGTTCGATCTCATAGGGAAGCTGGCTGTTGAGTTCATGGATCCAGCCATGGATGCCGATCTCGTGGCCCTCTGCCACGACCCGACGCTGTTCGTCCTCGTAGAGGAGGGCGGCGACGGCCGGAACGAAGAACGTCGCCTTGGCATCGTACTTGGCGAGTGCATTGAGAATCCGCGGCACGCCCTGACGGTTGCCATACTGCCCCTGAGACATGCGGCCGATGGATTTTCCACCATCGCGCAGTTCGTTGGTCTCATGGTCGGAATCGAATGACAGGGCGACGGCGCACCGGGCTCCGTTTTTCCACTTCGCCGGCTTCATGGACCGCCCGGCCCGTACATGATCCACCTTGGTGCGCCAGGTCTGCTCGTCCCATGCCCAGGGTTGGCTGTTGATATCGTCCATGGTTTCCCTCGACGTCCTTTTTGAAATCTATCTGCCCGGTCCTGCTGTCAGGAGCGCCCGCCATCCGCGGAGATGATCTGTCCGGAGATCCATGACGCCGCATCGGAGGCAAGGAACATCACGGCATTGGCAATGTCCTGCGGGGATCCCAGGCGGCGCGTATGAATGCTCTCCACCAGACGTGCCTGACCCTCGGGGCCGTAGCTCTCCCATTGGCGCTGGGTTGCCGGGTTCGAGAGCACGAAGCCCGGTGCAACGCTGTTGACCGTGATCCCATGGGGGCCGAGCTCGAAGCTGAGCTGCTTCGTCAGCCCGACGAGGGCATGCTTCGAGGCCGTATAAGCCTGGATGCCGGTCAGGCTCGGACGCAAGCCTGCTCCTGACGAAATATTGACGATGCGGCCGAACTTCTGGCGCTTCATGTGAGGGGCCACGGCTTGCGAGCACCAGAAGGCGCCATGCACATTCGCCTCGAAGAGAACGAGCCACTCTTGTTCGCCGACCTCCTCGATCGGCTTCGCCACTTGACCACGGACACCGCCGGCGCAGTTGACGAGGATGTCAATGCCGCCGAGGCCGTCCGCCATCTCGCCGAAGACACGATTGACCGCTGCACGATCCGCGAGGTCGAGAGTGCGGGTTTCCCGCGCTCCGGCTTCCTTGGCAACGCGCAATCCAGCTTCGTCCATGTCGAGGGCCCATACATGGGCGCCCTCCGTCGCAAGGCACTCGACGATGGTGCGGCCGATTCCCTGCGCGGCTCCGGTGACAGCGACACGGCGATTGGAGAATTCCAGTTTCATAGTTTCAGCATCTCGTCGAGAGTGGACCAGGATTGTTCACGCCGCCCGTCCTCGATGTCGTGGATCAGTTCGACCAGCCTGCTGATGGCAGGCGTAGCGATTCCGGCTTCCTGGCCGAGGGCGGCAATGATCGCGATCTGGGCATCGACTTCGGTCTTGCGCTTGCGCACGGCGAGATCGCGCCAGATGCCGGAATGGGTCTTTGCCGTATGTCGGTTGAACTCGGCCATGTCCGCCACCGAGCGGCGTGCGGCTGCCTCATCCGCGCCCGGCATGAACGCCTCCGGATCGAATCCGTTGAAACCCAAGGGCTTCACGCTTCTGGCCTGGGCCACCGCCATCACCTCTTGACCAAGACGGTGATAAACCGGGAAGTGGCGCTCGGAGGCGAGGTTCTCCGACATTGACGCATTGGTCAGTGCCGTCGCAAAGAGCAGCGAGCCGTATCCGAGTTTGCCCCAAAGATAGCCCCAGATGTTATCGGTGAGGACGGCATTCGGTTCGAAGATCGCCAGAAGACGATGATACTCCTTCGCACGCTCCGTGATGCTTCCATCAATCTCGCCGATCGCGACCGCTGCGCGGTTGCCGAAGAGGATGCGACCCGGCTCGAGCCAGTCAGCCCCGAAATTGACGAAACAGCCGACAGTGCGCTCTGGGCCGATCTCCTCGGCGATGACGAGTTCATTGAGCCCGTTCTGGGCGGACAACACGGAGCCATTCTCAGCAAGATGCGGTTTCAGGGCACGGACGGCATCGCGCGTGTGGTGAGCCTTGACGGCCAGGATGATGCGCTGGAACTGGCCCTCGACCTTGTCGGGCGAAACCGCCTTCACGTCCTGGCGAAAGGTTTCGACCGGGCCCTCGATGAAGAGACCGTCCCGATTCATGGTCTCCACATGCGGCTCGACGACATCGACGAGCAGCACGTCCTCGCCGGCACGAGCCAGATAGGCGCCGAGCGTTCCGCCGATGGCGCCGGCACCCCAGATCAGAATGGTATTCTCGTTCATTGCCAGTTCTCGATCAGCGCGCGGGTTTCTTCAATCGCGATGGCCCAGATGGCGTTCATCTCCTCATCCGACCGCTGGAAATAGCCGCCGAAATTGCCATCTTGAAGGATCTCGCGCACACCTTCCGGACCGAAGGTGCGCATGCGCTCCAGATCGACCATCGGCTTCTGGTGGGACGGCTGCTCGACACCGGGCAGGCGGGTCCAGGGAAAGTTTTCCATCCACGAGGCATGGGAGGCGACAGGATCGATCTGCTTCACCTTCTCGAATGTGCGCGGCGCGTTCCACCAGTTGTGGAACTTGACCCGGCAATCTGGGTTCGCGCCCATCCATTCGATGGCGGCGGTCTGGCCTGGGATATTCCCGCCATGACCGTTGACGAACAGGATGCGGCGGAAGCCCGTCCGCTTCAGGGAGTCGAGGATGTCGGTGATGATGCGCAGATAGGTGTCGGCCCTAAGGGAGATGGTTCCCGGGTAGGCCATGAAATAGGGGGTGATGCCGTAGGCCTGGGCGGGGAAAACCGGAACGCCCGTCGGCGCCGCCGCTTCAGTTGCCACGCGCTCCGCCAGAATGCTGTCGACGGACAGGCTCAAGTAAGCATGCTGCTCCGTGCAGCCGAGCGGGACGACGGCGCGATCATCCGTCTTCAGGTATTCTTCGACCTGAAGCCAATTCATCTCACTGATTTTCATGAAGGCACTTCCTCTTGCGAAAGATTGGATGCACGCAGCCGCTCCATCACGGGGAGCAGCGTGGCGCGAATGGCGTGGGGATCCGGCACATAGCGGAACTCCATGGCCTGGCGGCCCGGCGGCAACATCTGACTGACGGTCGCTTCGGCTCCACTGGCATAGATCGCGACGTCGACCTGGGACAGGAAGTCCTGCAGATCGGGCGACGTGATGAGCCGCACCTCCACATCGGAAACATGGGGCGCGAAGCGCAGCACACCAGGCTTCATCAGGGCGGTGAACTCCGGGAAAATCGATACGATGCCGATGCGGGCCATGGGGTCGATCATCGCAAGCTGAGCCCGGGTCTCTTCCGCTGGAATGAAGCTCAGCCCGACGACCGGAATACCATTAGGGACGAGATGTTCGACCTCGCCGCGTCGGTGCGCGAGGGTGACGCAGATATCGCAGGGCAGGGGAAAGACCTCACCTGCATGTAGCGCGTCCACCGTCGTCACCCTGATCGTGTCGTCGGCGGCGAGATAGTCCTGGATCCGATTGGCATATTGCTGGGTCGTCTCAACGAAGTTGCCGACCATGACGAGGCGCAGGGGTCGCGACGGAGCTGGGCCTCGGGCCGCGCGGGCATTTACCAGTGACGAAACTACGGAGGGCGGAAGGCCGAGTTGCTCCGCCTCGTTGAAGAGAGACTCGATTCGACGTTGGATCTTCCGGATCGCGCTCGAGCGAAGGCCATCGTTGCTGTGACCATCCCCGACATAGGTGCCAAGACCGGGCTTTGCCTCAATCAGGCCCGCTTCGCGCAGCTCCCGGTAAACCGTCGCCACGGTCATGTGCGCAATACCTGCGCGCTCGGCCAATTCCCGCACCGAAGGCAGGCGCTGCCCGGTCGGCAGTTCGCCCAAGGCGATTCCGAACTCGATCAAGCCGCGCAATTGGATGCCGAGCGGCACCGGGAGAGAACGGTCGAGCGCTCCGGCAAGATTGGCAAGGATACGCTCGTCGGGCGTCTGTTCCGCGTCACTATAACGGATGCCTTCATAAGCGTCAGATGTTGGCACAGGTTTGGGCAAGGCGCTGTTGACTTTTCGTAACCGGGTGACCTACCGTTCTAATCGATAAGAACACCTTGGACGAAAAGCCAGGGTTTTAGCAAGAGGGGAAGTGACGTGAAACAGAACTTCAGGCTTGGCGGATCGCTCATTGCGGCTCTCGTCCTAGGAACCGTTCTCAGCGGTTCGGTTTCAGCGCAGACACTGACCATGGGTCTGAGAGCCGGTCCCGACTCGATCGATCCGCATTGGTCGACGCTGGGAAGTCAGGCGGAGGCCCTGCGCCATATCTTCGATACGCTTGTGATGTCGGATGAGAACCTGGGGCTGAAGCCCGGTCTGGCGACGTCGTGGAAGCCTATCGACGACACGACATGGGAGTTCAAGATCCGGGAAGGTGTGAAATTCCATGATGGTTCTGAGCTGACCGCCGAGGACGTCAAGTTCTCGATTGACCGCATTCCGGTGGTCACCGGCCCGATGAGCATGACCATCTATACGAAGCAGGTCGAGTCGACCTCGGTGGCCGACAAATACACCCTGCACGTCAAGACCAAGAAGCCTGCTCCGACCCTGCCCAACGACTTCATCCGTCTCTTCGTCGTGTCGAAGAGCGTCGGCATGGAAGCCCGTAATGAGCAGTTCAACTCCGGCAAGGCCGCCATCGGCACCGGCCCGTACAAGTTCGTCTCCTGGGAGCCGAAGGGCGATCTCGTCCTGGAGCGCAATGATGACTATTGGGGCGGCAAGCAGCACTGGCAGAAGGTGATCCGCAAAGAAATCCCGAGCGATCCGGCTCGCATGGCGGCGCTGAAGTCCGGCCAAGTTGACCTCGCCAACTACGTGCCCGCCACCGATTATGCATCGATGCAGAAGGATAAGTCGCTCGATACCTTCGTGGCCGACTCTGTCTACTTCCTGAACATCACGCCCAACGTCAAGGAAACCCTGCCGAAGAAAGCCAAAGTCGACGGCAAGGAAATCGACGCCAACCCGCTGCGCGATCCCAAGGTGCGTGAGGCGCTGGACCTCGCCATCGACCGAAAGACGCTCGTTCGCGTCGTGCTCGAAGGGCTTGGGCGTCCGGCCAACCAGCTGATGCCCACCAACTTCTTCGGTGGCAACAAGGGCCTGCCCGAACGTCCCTACGATCTGGCAAAGGCGAAGAAGCTTCTCGCCGATGCCGGCTATCCGAAGGGATTTGAAATCGACTTTTACTGCACCAACAACCGCTTGCCGGGCGATGGTGCCGTATGCGAGGCGCTTTCGCAGATGTGGGCTCGCGCTGGCCTGAAGGTTAACGCCAATGCGCTCAACGGTACGGTATTCTTCCCGGCACAGCAGAAGGGCGAGTTCCCGCTCTGGATGAGCGGCTGGGGTACGCTGACCGGCGAGGCGAGCTATACCTACGGCTCGCTCGTGCACACGGCGGATCCGCAGATCGGCCTCGGCGCCTTCAACAAGCAGGGTTATTCCAATCCGGAAGTGGACAAGCTGCTGCAGGAAGGCGCACGGACCATGGACGATGAGAAGCGCCGTGCTCTGTTCGAGAAGGTGACGGAGATCTCCATGAATGACCGCGCGCTGATCCCGACGGTTCAGCTCCAGACGGTCTGGGCCGCCAAGAAGGACATGCTCACGATCCCGCCGCGCGTCGACCAGGAAACCCTGGCCTATGAGATCAAGCCGAAGAGCTGATCGAATGACGGCCGGCCGGATTGTTCCGGTCGGCCTCTCCCGGAGGGGAAAGGTTTTCCCTCCGGTTCTATTGACTGATGCACGTCAGGGCGTGTCGGGCTCGTTGCCTGGCGCCCTCCGCTTTTGCACCATGTACGAGACAGTATGATTGGTTTTCTGATACAGCGCATCCTTCAGGCGCTCATGGTCGTAATCGCGATGTCGATCATCGTTTTCCTTGGCGTCTATGCCATTGGAAATCCCATCGACGTAATGATCGATCCTGCGTCCGACCAGGCGTTGCGCGAGGCGCTGATCCGTCGCTATGGCTTGGATCTTCCCCTGTACCAGCAGTATTTCGTTTTCATGAATAATATGCTGCATGGGGATCTCGGCGAGTCGTTCATTTATCGCCTGCCGGTGCTGAACCTGATCTGGTCGCGCTTCCCGGCGACCCTGGAGCTTGCGCTGACCGCAATGCTGATCGCGACCTGCCTCGGCATCCCGCTCGGCCTGTGGGCGGGCTACAAACCGGAATCGCTTTCGGCCAAGGCCATCATGGCGTTTTCCGTTCTTGGCTTCAGCGTGCCGAGCTTCTGGGTCGGACTTCTGCTCATCATGACCTTCGCTGTCGAGCTGGGATGGCTGCCGTCGGGCGGACGCGGTCCGACCACCGAGGTACTCGGCATGAATCTGTCGATCACGTCGCTTGAGGGATGGAGCTATATCATCCTGCCAGCATTCAATCTGGCTCTGTTCAAGCTCGGCCTGCTGATCCGCCTGACGCGCGCAGGCACGGTCGAGGTCATGAGCTCCGACTATGTCCGCTTCGCCCGTGCACAAGGGCTGTCGGAGAGCAAAGTCGTCGGGCTCCATGTGCTCAAGAACATCTCGATTCCCATCGTGACCGTCTTCGGCCTGGAACTCGGCTCTACGCTCGCCTTCGCGGTGGTGACGGAAACGGTCTTCAACTGGCCCGGCATGGGCAAGCTCATCATCGATTCCATTACCGTTCTCGACCGACCTGTGATGGTAGCCTATCTCATTCTCGTGGTGTTCCTCTTCGTTCTGATCAATCTCGTCGTCGACCTGGTCTATGGCCAGCTTGACCCGCGCATTCGTGTAAAGGCGGCGTCATGAGTAGTTCTCCCGCTCTTCCATTGCCCGCGGAGACCGGCTGGACCCGGCTCTCAAACTTCTGGTCGGATTTCCGCCAGAGCCCGGTTGCCGTCGCGGCGCTCATCGTCGTGATCGTCGTGGTGCTCATGGCCGCTCTCGCTCCCTTCGTGGCGCCTCAGGACCCGTACAACCAGGAGGCCCTCGATCTGTTCGATGCGCGTCTCGAGCCTGGTGAGGTCGGGTCAGGGGGGTATGTCCACTGGCTCGGGACCGATGCCGCCGGACGCGACATCTTTTCCGCCATTCTCTACGGCTTGCGCACCAGCCTGATCGTCGGCGTCATGGCCGGCTCGCTGGCACTCCTGCTCGGAACGACGGTCGGTCTCATCGCGGCCTATTATGGCGGCCGCATCGAGGCGCTCATCATGCGCGTCATCGACCTCCAGCTCTCCCTGCCGGCGATCCTGCTCGCGCTGGTTCTTGTTGCGATGCTGGGGCAGGGGCTGATGCAGCTTGTCGCCGCGCTGGTGGCTGCGCAATATGCCTATTTCGCCCGCACGACCCATGGTGCGGCCAGCGCGGAGCGCCGCAAGGATTACATCGAGGCGGCGCTCTCCACGCCGCTGCCGGCCCGCCATGTGCTGTTTCGTCATCTCCTGCCCAATGCCTTGCCGCCCTTGATCGTGGTGGCGACGGTGCAGGTGGCGAACTCCATCGCCCTCGAAGCGACGCTGTCCTTCCTGGGACTCGGGCTGCCCATCACGCAGCCGTCATTGGGATCCCTGATCTCCAATGGATTCCAGTTCCTTCTGTCGGGCCGCTACTGGATCTCGATCTATCCCGGCATCGCCCTGATGCTGACCGTGGTTGCCATCAATCTCGTCGGCGATCAGGTGCGCAACGTTCTGAACCCGAGGCGCAGCCGATGAGCGATGCGGTCCTTCGTGTCAAAGACCTTCAGACGCAGTTCCAGACTCGGGTCGGTGTTCTGAAGGCCGTCGATGGTGTCAGTTTCGAGGTCGGTCGCGGCCGCATTCTGGGCCTCGTCGGCGAATCCGGTTCCGGCAAGAGCGTGACGGGTTATTCGATCCTCGGCCTGATCGAACCGCCCGGTAGGATCGCGGGCGGTGAGGTTCTGCTGAATGGGAAGGATCTCACCCGCTTGAAGGGCGAGGCGATGCGTCAGGTCCGCGGCGCTCAGATCGCCATGGTCTTCCAGGACCCGATGATGACGCTCAATCCGGTTCTCAAGATCGGAACGCAGATGATCGCCGCCGTTCGGGCGCACGACAAGGTCTCGCGCAAGGTCGCCCGCGCAAGAGCCCGCGACGCGCTCGCAAAGGTCGGCATCCCGAGCCCTGAGGAGCGGCTCGATGCCTATCCGCATCAGCTTTCCGGCGGCATGCGCCAGCGCGTGGCCATCGCTATTGCCCTCCTGCACAGCCCGGCCGTCATCATTGCGGACGAGCCGACGACGGCGCTCGACGTCTCGATTCAAGGTCAGATTCTGGCCGAGGTGCGCCGTCTTGCGGATGAGACCGGCACGGCTTTCGTGTGGGTGACGCACGATCTCGCCGTAGTGTCGAGTCTCGCCGATGATATCTGCGTCATGTACGCGGGCAGGGTTGTCGAAACCGGCCCTGCGGCCGATGTGATCGCCTCCCCGCGTCATCCCTATACCGCGGGCCTGCTCGCATCCGTACCCGCCGAGCATGAGCCCGGGACGAAGCTTCCGCAGGTTCCGGGATCCACGCCTTCACTGGCCAATCTCCCGCCAGGCTGTGCCTTTGCGCCCCGTTGCGCGAAGGCGGGACCCGCCTGCACGACGACTCCGCCTGTCCAGCATTTCGAGGACGGACGCACCGCCCTCTGTCACTATCCGATCGAGCCCGTTTCATGCCAGCCGCTCTCCTTGACATCGACCACGTATCAAAGCGCTTCGTAAAGCGCCCCAATCTCGGGGAACGCATCGCCGGGTTGCTGGGCGCGGGTCGGAAGGCCGAAACCGTGCGCGCGGTGACGGATGTCAGTCTCACGGTCGCCAAGGGCGAGGTCGTGGGCCTCGTGGGCGAATCCGGCTGCGGGAAGTCGACGCTCGGTCGCATGATCGCCGGCATCTACACGCCGAGCGATGGCAAGATCGTGTTCGACAAAGGGCCCGTTGCCAGGCAGCAGGGACGGCGCACGCAGAAACTGACGACTCGTGTGCAGATGATCCACCAGGATCCCTTTGCGAGCCTCAATCCGCGTATCCGCATCGGCGACACGGTGGCCGAGGGCCCGGTGGCACACAACATCGTCAAGGCACGTGAAGCCGACACTTATGTCGCCGATCTGCTCGGGCGCGTGGGCCTCGACCCGAGCTATCGCAGACGCTTCCCCCATCAGTTCTCGGGTGGCCAGCGCCAGCGGATCGCCATTGCCCGGGCGCTCGCCATGAAGCCCGATCTCCTGGTCCTCGATGAACCCGTGGCCTCGCTCGATGTGTCGATCCAGGCGCAGGTACTCAACCTGTTCATGGATCTACGCCAGGATCTCGATCTGACCGGCATCTTCATCAGCCACGATCTCGGTGTGGTCCGGCATGTCTCGGATCGGGTTGCGATCATGTATCTCGGCCGCATCGTCGAGCTGGCGCCGACATCCGAGCTCTATGCCGAGCCAAACCATCCCTATACCCGCGCGCTTTTCGAGAGTGTCCCTCGCATCGGTGTGGGCAAGAAGAGCTTTCGCCCGATTGCCGGCGAGATCCCGTCACCGCTTCATCCTCCGAGCGGATGCCACTTCCATCCGCGCTGCCCCTTCGCGGGGCCGCGCTGCCGACGCGAAACGCCTCCGCTGACCGCTATCGGACCTGGGCGCTTCTCCGCCTGCCATCTCAACACCGGCGGCACCGACTAGAGCATCCGACCCAAAAGTGGAATCCACTTTTGGGATCTGATCCGATGCTCCACTCTTTGAAGAGCTCATCGTTCGGTGCGGAAAACCGGGTCCACTTTTCCGCACGATGCGCTAATCGGCAGACGAACACATGACACAGCAAGCTTCTCTCGCAGCGCTCCAGGAGCGCATCGCCGCCGTCAATGACGTGCTCAATGCTGCATCCGTCCTGACATGGGATTCCCGCACCATGATGCCAGCAGGCGGCGCTGAGACACGAGGGCATCAGATCGCGACGCTGACCCGGCTCGCTCGGGACACGCTTCTTGCGCCCGAGACCGAGAGAGCGCTCGAGGTTGCTGAGCGGGCGATTACGGATCTGGCGGAGGATGCCGCTGAGCGGCGCATCGTGAAGCAGACGCGGCACGCAGTGGATCACCACAAGCGCATTCCTGCATTGCTGATCCAGGAGCGGGCTGCTCTTCGAACGGTTGCCCAAGCAGCGTGGATCGAGGCTCGCTCGAAGAGCGATTTCTCGATCTTCTCTTCCTACCTCGCCAGGACCGTCGAATTGTCCCGTGCCTATGCCGATTGCATCGGCTGGAGTGAGCATCCCTACGATGCGATGGTGTCGATCTACGAGCCTGGTGAAACTGCTGCGAGCCTTAAAGCACTGTTCAGCGAATTGCGGTCCGGGCTCCTACCTATCCTGGACATTGCACGATCTCGGCCGGAACCCCGCTCGGATTTTCTGTTCCGCGACTACCCGGAGGAGGGGCAGCGTGCATTCGGCCTGAAACTCGCCGAGAAGCTCGGATACGATTTCCAGCGCGGGCGGCTCGATACGACGGTGCATCCTTTCGAGGTGTCCTTCACGCGCAACGACGTGCGCATCACCACCCGCTACAATCGCAACTATCTTCCCGCCTCACTTTTCGGCACCGCACATGAGACCGGACACGGGCTCTACGAGCAGGGTGTCGATCCCGCCTATACCCGCACCACGCTGGCGACCGATCTGGTCGGTCTCTATGCGGTCGGCGGGACCAGCTTCGGCGCCCATGAATCCCAGTCGCGTTTGTGGGAGAACCACATCGTGCGCAGCCGCGGGTTCTGGGAGCGTCACTTCCCCGAATTGCAGAAGCATTTCCCGGATCAACTCGGCGACGTGAGCGCTGAAGAGTTCTATCGCGCCGTCACCCGCGTCGAGCCCGGCTTCATTCGTGTCGAAGCGGACGAACTGACTTACGACTTCCATATCATGCTGCGCGTCGACATCGAATGCGCACTCATGGATGGTTCGCTGCCCGTGGGCGAACTGCCGGAGGCCTGGAATGCTGTAATCCGGCGCGATCTCGACCTCGTCGTGCCGGACGACGCACACGGTGTCCTGCAGGACGTGCATTGGTCGACGGGATATATCGGCTCCTTCCCGACCTACACGATCGGCAATGTCATGGGAGCCCAGATGATGGACGCCTTGCGCATGCAGAAGCCATCTCTCGACGCCGCCATCGAAGCGGGCGAGTATTCAGCTTTGGCGGAGGAGCTGCGCAGCCGGATCTGGCAGCACGGACGGCGGTTCATGCGCGATGAGCTGTTGGAGCGTGAAACGGGCCGCCGCCTCGATCCGGCGCCTTATCTTGCCTATCTTCGTGGGAAGTACGCGCTCTGAGATATTGTTCCATTCTGTCGTGGGGAAAGCAAGCCGGAGTGAGTGGGTTCGCTCCGGTTTTCTCTTAATTCTCGACCTGATCGGCTGTATGGCCCGCACGCCAATAGGCGACGATCTGATGATCCGAGGTCGGCACTTTCCATTCCTTGCGCAGGAGCTTCTTGAGGCATCGGCAGCTCTTCTGCTCGCATCCTGCCCAGATGAAGCGGCGCCCTTCGGGTACCGGCATGGCGGTTTCGCGGATCGCATCCTCTAGCAGGGACGTCGTTCCTGCCGGGGCTCCATTTCTGTACAGCCAGCGGACATCCAGCGTGGCAGCCGTGTGGAGGGGCTGTTCTTCGCTCGCATCGGCAATTTCAAGCAGGACGGTGGCTCTGCATTCGGCCGGAAGTTCTTCCAGGATGCGGCCGATGGCGGGGAGGGCCGTCTCATCGCCGGCAAACAGATACCAATCCGCTTCCGGAAGTTCACCGCCGCCCGGTCCCAGCATGCCGACGATATCTCCGGGGGAGGCCCGCTTAGCCCAAGTCGCCCCGGGCGTAACGTCTCCTTCGTGTAGTACGAAATCGATGTCGACCTCTCCGCGCTCCACATCGATTTCGCGGATCGTGTAGATCCGCATTACAGGCCGCTCCTCACCCTTTGGCCATACGGGCCTCCCGTCTTCTCCCATGACGGGCCATTGCGGAACGGCACCAGGATTTGGAGGAAACAGCAGACGCACGTGCATGCCGCCGATTGCAAAGCGCGTGAGATCCTGGCCTTTGAGCCGGACCCGACGCATGCGCGGCGTGATGTTGCTCGCGTTGACCACACGCATCTCGCGAAAATAGGGCAGCGGTGCGCCGGCGATGCCATCGCCGGACCAGATGATGTGAGGCGTCTCTCCACCGGCGAATTCCAGGATATGCTCCGCAAGGCTCCACTTGACATAGGCCAGCCCCGTGGCATCGGGCCCTTCTGCTCGAATGAGAAGGCTTTCATCATCCGCGTCAATTGAGGCCGCGCCGAAATCGAATTCAACGCGGGCGGAGCGCTCGGAGCGATCTACTTTGCCGTGCTCGACGAAATGCTCACAGAGCTTGTCCACGATCTGGACGGGGGCGGAAAGGGCGACTTTCGCTTCCGCACGGAGAAGGGATGAAGTCATCGTTTGTTCCATTGGAAATACGACTCCGTCTATCGATTGTGACGCAGGAGCCAGATCAGATATGGCCCGCGGATGAGTGAGGCGAAGAGACTCAGCGGGAGGTCTTCCGAATGCCGCCCTAACCATTCGGCTCTCCGAGCGCGGACAGGACTTCCGCCAGCACGCGTGTGAAGCGCCGTGCGGCGGGAGGCGCGCCGAAATGATTGGGAGGGGGCAATGTCACGACGCCTCCCTCGCGGACAGCCGGAAAAGCCGCGTGCGTCTCCGAGGAAGTCGCACCGGGTCGACGCGAATTCATTTGGGATGGAATTCAACTGCATTGCCATTCAGCGTACCAAGAGAACTTCCTTTGGGCTCATATGGAGTATCATTAATACATTAAACTAAATTGCGAATACGCTGCCGCAGCTGTTGCCTCCTGCCGGAGGTAGGGATGCTGCCCCGTTCATCGGTTATCGCTCGGAACGCCGACATCCTCCCCTGCTTTGAAGTGGGTTGATGAACGGTAGAGGCAGTTGCGTCAATAGATTTCTCTTGAAATCCCAATCGCACCATAAGCTTAGAACGCCTCCAATAAAGCCGGGCTTGCCGCAGCAGACATCGTTATCGCCAAATGGCGTCCGTCACGCCTGCGGGGGGAGATAACCGAGTCGATGCTCTGCAGGTCTTGCCTCGACAAACTAGTCCAGTGCTGTGCATCGTGGGGAAAGCGGATTTGTAAGAGTTATGCAGGTCAAAGTACGGATTGTAATCATTCTAAGGCGCAGTTTAGAGTAGTTTAAAAGATTAATTGTTGATCGGTCTCAGCGGGTCTTGCAGGTCGACGCTGATCAAGCTGGTGGCTCGCCGGGAGTCGGCGATAATATCGCGTTCCTGCGGAGAGCGCTGTCCGATTGGGGGTAGCGGTCCGTTGCGAGGCGGGACGCCCTTCTGCCGCAGCAGACGCCGCCCGTGGTGATCATGACACCCGACCAATTGGGAGCCATCGACGGCATCGCCATGGATGTGATCCCCGATCCCGTCGTCGGCCATCCCGTCAGCTTCGTCCGCTGAGGCCGCCTCCAAGCGCGTGCTTGCCCTTATCGGCAGCCGGCAGTACCTAGTCCCGCCATGCGCTCCCTGCTCAATCGCTTCTTTGCCTATTATCGGCCCCATCGCGGATTGTTCATGCTGGACTTCTCCTGCGCGGTGGCGTCGGGCCTGCTCGAACTCGGCTTTCCGATCGCCGTCAAGCTGTTCATCGACACCCTGCTTCCCACCGGCCAGTGGGGGCTCATCACCCTGGCTTCGGCCTCCTTGCTGGCGATTTATGTTATGAATGCCGGCCTGATGGCCACGGTGACCTATTGGGGCCACATGCTCGGCATCAACATCGAAACCGAGATGCGGCGCAAAGCCTTCGATCATCTCCAGAAGCTCTCCTTCGGCTTCTTCGATAACCAGAAGACAGGCCATCTTGTGGCGCGTCTCACGAAGGATTTGGAGGAGATCGGCGAGGTCGCCCATCATGGGCCCGAGGATCTCTTCATTGCCGTGATGACGCTCGTGGGGGCGTTCATTCTGATGTTCACGGTCAATGTGAAGCTTGCGATCGTCACGGCGCTCGTGGTGCCGCTCACCGCCTGGCTCACGACACGCTATGGCGGCCGCATGACGAGAAACTGGCAGGCCCTCTATCGAAAAGTCGGGGACTTCAATGCCCGCATCGAGGAGAATGTCGGCGGAATCCGTGTGGTCCAGGCCTTTGCCAACGAGGACCACGAGCGGAGCCTGTTCGCCGTCGACAATCAGGGTTATCGCAAGACGAAGCTCGAAGCCTACCGCATCATGGCAGCGTCGACCTCGCTGAGCTATTTGAGCATGCGCCTGATCCAGATGGTGGTCATGGTCGCGGGCAGCTATCTCGTGCTCGAAGGCGAGCTCAGCGCAGGCGGCTTCGTCGGCTTCCTGCTTCTCGTGGGCGTGTTCTTCCGGCCAGTCGAGAAGATCAATTCGGTCATCGAGACCTATCCGAAAGGCATTGCCGGTTTCAGGCGCTACATCTCTTTCCTCGAGACGCGCCCGGATATTGCCGATCGTCCCGGTGCGAAGGAGGTCGGCCAGCTTAGAGGCGATATTCAATACAGGAATGTTCGGTTCGGCTACAGCGCCGACCGGAGCATTCTTAACGGCCTCGACCTGACCATTAAAGCCGGGGAGACCATCGCGTTCGTCGGTCCCTCCGGGGCGGGCAAGACCACGATCTGCTCGCTGCTGCCGCGGTTCTACGAGGTCGATGGCGGCGCCGTCACCATCGACGGGATCGACATTCGCGAAATGACGCTCCGTTCCCTGCGGAGCCAGATCGGCATCGTGCAGCAGGATGTGTTCCTCTTCGCAGGCACGATCCGCGAGAACATCGCCTATGGTCGCCTCGATGCCGAAGAGGCCGAAATCCTGGAGGCGGCCCACAGGGCTCGCCTCGACGAGGTAATTGCCTCACTGCCGGCAGGCCTCGACACGATCATCGGAGAGCGGGGCGTGAAGCTGTCGGGAGGTCAGAAGCAGCGCCTCGCCATCGCGCGCATCTTCCTCAAGAACCCGCCGATCCTGATCCTCGACGAGGCCACGTCCGCCCTCGATACGGAAACCGAGCGGGCGATTCAGCAAGCCCTAGCGGAACTGTCGCAAGGGCGCACGACCCTGGTGATCGCCCACCGTCTCGCCACGATCGTGAATGCCGACCGGATTGCCGTGATCGATCGCGGCGTGATCGTGGAGCAGGGCGATCACAGGGAGCTACTGGCCCTAAACGGAGCCTACAGGCGGCTGAGCGAGGCGCAGTTCGCCTGACGGGATCAGGCCCGGGCCGCGTCTGACCAGAACTCGAGGCTGCGTGCGTTCACCGGTGATCCTGCCGCTGCGTTCAGATCGAGGATAGCGCTGTGAAAGCGCTGGGCTTCATCCTGTCCGACGAGCAGTCTCAGGCTGTGGATGATCCGGGTGATGCGCAGGTGGTTGTGATCGAACGTGGTGAGCCACCAGCGCGTATTCCGATAGAACCGGAGCATCCGCTCGGTCGCCTTCTTGAGATTCTCCTGCGCGCGAGGCTCGGCCCTGATCGCATCGATCTCGGCCTGCGTCAGAACCGGCGCATCCGGCTGGGCACCGCTGCGCGTCGCAAGCGGAAACAGCCATTGGATGTAATCGTGGATATCTTCCAGCTGCTCGTCGGAAAAGCCGAGCACATCGGCCACGAGGCGCCCGCGGCTGTCACGCCCGGTCCCGGCGAGAAAGGCATGGAGAGGTCCTGAGGTCGATGATGGCATTGGGTTGCCTCCCGCGACCTTCACAATATGAGGGGACAGGATGGCTTAAGTGAGGAGGCTTGCCGCAAACCGGGCGCAGACGAGGAGGAGGAACATGCCGAACGCCACCTCGAGCCGGCGCTTCGAGAGCCGGTGTGCCAGCCGCGCGCCGACGGGCGCCATCCAGGTGCTCGTGGGAATGAACAGCAGGAGGCCCAGAAGCGAGATATAGCCCAGCGCCAGCGGCGGCTGGAAGGCGATCACGTCGGGATAATCGGCCATATGCGGCCACCCGGCATAGATGTAGCCGATCGCGCCCGGGATCGAGATCAGAATGCCGAGGCCGGAGGAGGTCGCCACCGCCTGATGGATCGGGCGGTTGTAGAAGGTCATGAAAAGGTTGGAAAGCTGGCCGCCGCCGATGCCCATGAGGGCCGAGAGGATGCCGATGAGCCAGCCATAGGCAACCATGATCGGCTTCGAGGGCATGTCGAGGCCGAAGCGCCAAGTATCCTTGCCGAAGAGCAGGCGGATGGCCGAGATGCCGGCCACCACCACGAACACGGCCTTGAACAGGTCCGCCGGGGCGTAACGGGCAATCACGCTGCCGACGATGACGCCGAGCACCACCGGCACGGCCCAGACCCGCAGAATGCTCATGTCGACGGCTCCCTTGGCCCGGTGGGCGTTGAAGGAGCGGATCGATGTCGGAATGATGATGGCGAGCGATGTACCGACGCAGAGCGGCATGCGCACTTCCTCGGGCACTTCCAGGATGCGGAAGAGCTCATAGAGGATCGGCACGGCGACCGCGCCGCCGCCGACGCCGAATACGCCGGCCAGCAGGCCGGTGAGGGCACCGGCGGCCAGGAGCGCCACCACGAGCCAGGCCAGATCAAACAGAGGAATGCCGAACATCGGAAGGTCCATCGAAAGGGATGAGGTCGCCGTAGGATCTTTTCGATCCTGCGGCAAGTGAGAGAGTTGCAGGGCTGCCCTACGGTGAGGTGCGTCCCGCAAACCGCTCCTGATATTCACGCGCCCGCTGGTCGATCCACGACCGGTCCGTGATGCCGGCCGGATTGGCGCGGGTCGCCATGGCGTCCATGAAGGCGAGGAAGCGCTCATGGGCGACGCCATAGAGGCGGCGCAGCTCCTCCAAGGGCTCCGGGTGATCGTCGACGCGCAGATCGAGTACGGGATAGGGCTCGTCACGCCAGATCCTGATGGCGGCCGATTGCTTGCCGCGCTTGTCTCCGCCCTCGGCCTGTCCCGCATCGAGCGCCGTCATGAGACGGTCCGCGAAGGGAAGGTCCTTGCGCCTCTTGTAGGTTTCGAGCGTGATCTCGATGACGGTCGGGCCTGCCAGCATGTTGCCGGCGACGGACACGCCCTCATCGGTGAGATGACCGCACCAATCGATGCAATCCTCGCCCGTATGGGCCGCGGTGTGGCCATCTCGATCGATCACATGGAGCTGACGGGAGCCGCGGCCGGGATCCTGGGCCGTGAGGACCGTGACGATCTCCTCGGCGCTCCGGCCCTCGGTCAGGAGCCTGATTCCGTCTGTTCCGTAAAGCGGATTGACGAGCGCCTGCGTGGCGAGGGCGCCAATTCGGGCCGCGCCGTGGGGGCAGAGAGTCCCCACGGCGAAGAACTTGGTCGTGACCGCAACGCCGAAGGCGCCGGTCTCAGGATCCTTGGCAATGATCGACCAGGTCATGATCCCACTTCCTCAGCGGCCGACCGCATAGGCCTGCATGAGGCGTGGCGTGGCGGCGCCGTGCAGCATGCCATCCTTGTCGCGGCTCGCAGCCACCAAGCGACCGACCGTCCAGGCCGGCGCGACCTCGACATCGTGGCCGCGCGAGCGCAGCTCGTCGAGCACCTGCGCGCCGTAAGTCTCCTCGGCCATGAGGTGGCCGGGCTTCTGCTCGCGCGGATAGAACGACGAGGGGAAATGCGCCGTATGCGACATCGGCAGATCGATGGCTTCCTGCAGGTTCAAGCCGTGATGAGCGTGACGCAGGAATAGAAGGAGCTGCCACTGCTCCTGCTGGTCGCCACCCGGAGAGCCGAAGACCATGTAGGGCTCGCCGTCCTTCTCCGCGAGAGTCGGAGTGAGTGTGGTGCGCGGACGCTTGCCCGGCGCGAGGCTCGCCGGCAGGCCCTCTTCCAGCCAGAACATCTGGGCGCGGGAGTTGAGCATGAAGCCGAGCTCCGGAATGACCGGGGACGATTGCAGCCAGCCGCCCGAGGGCATGGCGGCGATCATGTTGCCGAAGCGGTCCACCACGTCGATATGCACCGTGTCGCCGCGGCGTGCGGAGCGCATGGATTGCAGCGTCGGCTCGCCGCCCGACACCTTCTTGTCTGTGGTGGAGAGCTCGCGCAGCGCCTTGAGGGTGCGCTCCACCTGGGCCTCATAGCCCTCGACTTGGCCGGGACGCAGTTCTAGCGACGCCTTCTCCGAGATGAGCTTGCGGCGTTCGTCGTTATAGGCATCCGACAGCAGGGTCTGGATCGGCACGTCGATGAAATCCGGGTCGCCGTAATAGGCTTCGCGGTCGGCGAAGGCGAGCTTCATGGACTCGACGACCGTATGAACGAACTCGGCGCTGGTCGGACCCATGGCGGCGAGATCGAAGCCCTTCAGAAGCGCCAGAGTTTGCAGGAAGACCGGACCCTGGCCCCAGGGCCTGATCTTGTTCACACGGAAGTTGTGATACTCGTAGGTCTGCGGTGCGTCATAGGATGCCTGCCAGTGAGCCATGTCGTCGGCGGTGAGCACGCCGCGGTGGCGGGAGCCGCTCTGGTCCATGACCTCCGTTTTGCGCACGAAGGCGTCGATGGCCTCGGCCACAAAGCCCTTGTAGAAGGCGTTACGCGCCGCTTCGATCTGAGCCTCACGGTCGCTCCCCTTGGCCTCGCCCTCGTGGATGATGCGCTTCCAGGTGTCGGCGAGCTGCGGGTTGCGGAAGAGCTGGCGCGGCTTGGGCACCTCGCCGCCGGGCAGGAAGACAGCGGCCGATGTCGTCCATTCCGTCTCGAAGAACTCCTTCAGACCCTTGATAGTGTCCGACACGCGCGGCAGCAGGGGATGGCCGTGCTCGGCATAATAGACAGCAGGCTCCAGAACGTCTCTCAGCGAGAGGATCCCATGGTCGCGCAGCAGCAGCATCCAGGCGTCGAAAGCGCCGGGCACGACGGTGGCGAGAAGGCCGTTGCCGGGAATGAGCTTGAGGCCCTCGCTCTTGTAATGCGCGATGGTTGCGCCTTTCGGAGCAGTGCCCTGGCCGCAGAGCACTTCGACCTTCTTGGTCTTGGCGGAGTAGAACACCGCAGGCACTTCACCCGCCGGGCCTACCAGATGCGGTTCGACGACCTGCAGTACGAAGGCGGAGGCGATGCAGGCGTCGAAGGCATTGCCGCCCTTTTCGAGCATCGACATGCCGGCCGCGGAAGCGAGCCAGTGGGTCGAGGTGACGATGCCGAAGGTGCCGAGGATCTCTGGCCTTGTCGTAAACATGTTCTCTTTTCCGAAGTTGGCGTAAACTTATTGTTCGCGGGGATCGAGCGCGTCGCGCAGGCCATCACCGAGAAGATTGAAACCGAGCACGATCAGGAAGATCGCCGAGCCCGGGAAGATCGACATCCAGGGAGCCTGGTCCATGAAGTTCTTGGCCGTGTTGAGCATGGAGCCCCAGGACGGGTTGGGAGGCTGCTGGCCGAGTCCGAGGAAGGACAGGCTGGCTTCCGCGATGATGGCGGTTGCGATGGTGAGCGTGCCCTGGACCAGGATCGGCGGCAGCACGTTCGGAAGAACGTAGCGCACCAGGATCCAGAAATCCGGCAGACCGATGGCGCGGGCGCCTTCCACGTAATCCTCCGCCTTCACGGTCAGCACCTGTCCACGCGTGAGGCGGATGAAGATCGGCATGGCGGAGAGACCGATAGCGATCATCGCATTGGTGAGGCTCGGCGCGAGGAAGGCGGCAAGCGCGATGGCGAAGATGAGGAATGGGATCGCCAGCATGGCATCCGTGGCGCGGGAGATCGTGGCATCGATCCAGCCGCCGAAATAGCCGGCGAGGAGACCGAATGGCACGCCGAGCACGATGGCGATGAAGACTGAAACCACGCCTGCCATGATTGAGGCGCGCGCTCCCCAGAGCATGCGCGAAAACACGTCGCGCCCGAGTTCGTCCGTCCCGAACCAGAACAGGGCGGACGGCATCTTCCGGATGCTCGTGAAGCTCGGCTTGATCGGGTCATAAGGCGCAAGATAAGGGCCGACGAGGGCGGCGAGGACAAAGAACAGTACGATGGCGCCGCCGAGAACGGCGCTCTTGTTCTTCAGGAACTTGGCAAGGACGCGGCTGCGCTTCTTGGGCAGCGCGACCTCATCGGCAATAACGGCAGTGGCTGTCATGCGGCGTGCCTCAGGCGGGGATTGACGAGAACGTAAAGGACGTCGGCGAGCAAGTTCATGAAGATGAAGCCGACGGCTGTGCAGAGAACGACGCCCTGCACCACGGCGTAGTCACGATTGAACACCGCGTCGACGATGAGTTTCCCGAAACCGGGGATGGTGAAGATCTGCTCCGTGAGCACCGCGCCCGCCAGCAGTTCGCCGAAGAGAAGGGTCGAAAGCGTCACGATGGGCACGAGCGCGTTGCGCAGGGCGTGCTTCAGGATGACCTTCCGCGACAGGAGCCCCTTGGCGCGGGCAGTGCGGATGTAGTCGGAGCGCATGACGCCGAGCATGGCGCTGCGGGTGTGGCGCATCAGGCTCGCGGCCAGACCCGTGCCGAGTACGAAAGCCGGCATGAGCATGGTCTTGATGTTGAGCCAGAGATCCTCGGTCGGCGGAACATAGCCGGAGGCGGGCAGGAGCTTCCAGCGCACCGAGATCAGCATGATGAGCATGATGCCGAGCCAGAAGTTGGGAATGGACAGGCCCGACAGGGCAATGACGTTGGCCGTGTAGTCGACCGCCGTTCCCTTTTTGACGGCTGAGATGATGCCGGTAGGGATGCCGATGGCGAGCGCCACGATCATGGCCATGATGGCAAGTTCGATGGTTACCGGCAGCTTGCTGAGGATCAGGTCGAGAACCGGGATGTCGGTGCGCAAGGAGATTCCGAGATTGCCGGTCAGGGCGGAACCGATCCAGGCGAAGTACTGAACAGGAATCGGGTCATCCAGGCGATACTTCTCGCGCAGGTAGGCGAGAACCTGCGGATCGCGCTCTTCGCCCGCCATGGTCAGAACCGGATCGCCGGGCAGGAGCTTCTGCAGGGCGAAGACCAGAAGCGACACGATGATCAGCGTCGGGATGGCAATCAGTATTCGTCGTCCGATGTAGCGCAGCATCAGCTCGTGGAACCCGTATCAAGGAAGGGCAGGGACGTGCCCGGTCATGAAACCGGGCACGCTGTTCTTGGGTATTCTATGAGGCGAACTTCACGCCTTTCAGGCGGATCATGCCATCTGGGTAAGGCGTGAAGTTCTGGAGCTTCTTCGCGTGAACGAAAGGCCAGGGCTGGTAATAGTTGTAGATGATCGGCAGATCCTGTTTCAGGATTTCCTGCGCAGCGTCGTAGAGTTCCTTGCGCTTGGCCTCGTCGTTGGTAACGCGGGCGTCGTTAAGGAGTTTGTCGACCTGTTCGTTGCAGTAGCGGCCGTCATTGAGCGCGCCCTTGCAGGTGACGAAGGGGTGGATGTTGCCGTCAGGATCGACTCGACCGGACCAGCCGATCACGTTCACGTCGAAGTTGCCTGCCTGGGCCTCCTTCTGCATGGCCGCGAACTCGGTCGGACGCAGCGAGATATCGAAACCTGCTTCGGCCGCCATCGCCTGGATGATCTCGGCGATCTGCTGGGTCGTGGTGCTGGTGCCGAAGGTCAGCTCGAACTTGACCCTGTCGACGCCAGCTTCCTTCAGAAGCTGCTTGGCCTTGGCAACATCACGTTCGTTCGCCTTGAACTTCGGGTTGTTGTAGGGGCTCGCTTCCGGGAAAGGCTGTCCCGCAGGCGGGAAGATGCCTTGGCCGACGACTTCGTTGATGACATTGCGGTCGATGGAAAGCTCAAGAGCCTGCCGGACGCGCTTGTCCTGCCCAAGCGGGCTCTTGGCACGATCGCCGTTGTTGGTGTTGATGGTCAGCCCCTGATAGCCGATGCCGGAAACCGGAGCGAAGACCAGGTTCGAGTCGCTTTTTACGGACGGAACGTCGCTCGGCGCCAGACGCTCCAGGAGGTCGAGATTGCCCGAGCGCAGGTTGGCGAGGCGCACGGTCGTATCCGGGATCGGCTGGAATACGATGCGCTCGAAGTTGTAGTTCTTGGCGTCCCAGTAATCGGCGAATTTCTCCAGCACGATGCGATCGTTCTGAACGCGCTCGACGAACTTGTAGGGGCCAGAGCAGACTGGCTTTTGGCCGAAATCGGCCGAGGCCAGGGCCTTGGGCGACATGATCATGCCGGCGCGGTCCGAGAGCTGCGAGAGCAGGGTCGCATCGGCGC